>Ga0209777_10002347_pt1 | contig 25090 bp, 16 predicted proteins | sample FrelakmetHBP12HB_FD_187147 | JGI IMG/M metagenome (GOLD analysis project Ga0209777, IMG submission 187147) | Freshwater lake sediment microbial communities from the University of Notre Dame, USA, for methane emissions studies -HBP12 HB (SPAdes)... | ecosystem: Environmental > Aquatic >... | reverse complement strand
CACCCTTCATATTCCAGACGCAGAAGGTGTTGTTGTAACTCGCCATTCTGCTCAACACACATCCGAGATAAATTGAAATGGCCTGCGAATACGCAGTAGGTCCGGCGCCGTCGGCGGCGAGGGGCCTACCGTTGTCGGGCAGGCCTGCGGTTAACGCGTCGCGCTCCACGCGCTCGCGGGCTTCCTGCACCAGGTCCGAGAACGTAGAAAGGGCCACGAGTTGACGGGGGGTGAATAGGTCGCTCCACCTTGAAAGTCCGTAGTTGCCAATGCGGAAGCCCAGCGCTTGCTGGAAAAACTCCACATCTGGCTTCCAATCCGGCTTGGCTTCGCGAGCGATATTCTCCATCGTCTCGGTCGGCGCGAGATAGACGCGCCCGCGATCGCCTTCGGCGACGATCGCCATCAGCCGCGCGCCGATGCGCCCGGCCTTACCCTCAGCCATGATGTAGTTACTAGCGATCGGTGCTTCCGACATCACGCATCTAAAGTTCGACCCACGCCCGAGCTTGGTACCGTTCTTCGCCGCTTCGGCGTTCTTCGGCGTGCCTACCTTCACGTGAAAGCGGTAGCCGCCGCCCTCAATCAAGGGCTCCACATACGCTTCCTTGCCTGCCTTGTCAGAGAGGATGAATGTGGACGCGAGCGGCACGTCCACCCGCGCGAATGCTGGGTTTGGGCTCTTCACCGTGCGCGCCCAGAGCCAGGCATTCACGGTGAGCTTTTTGCCCACTAGTGGTTTGAGGTCCGGCCGCTCCGTGGCCATCTCCGCGGTGACTTCGATCTTCGAGTAGAGGTCGCCAATGCGCTTCTCGGCTTCGTCGCGCATCCATTGGCCATAGTAGCGCACGTCCTCCGCGAGGCCTTGCGCGCCGCGCCATTCCTTCGCGATGAGTTGTTTGTCCTTTCGTGCCTCGGGGTTCACCGGTGGGCGGCGCGAGAACTTAGGCGGAATCTCGATCATCGCCTTGTTGATGAGTACCGCCACCGGGTTCAGATCGCTTCCGTACGCCTCGAGGCCGAGCCGCTGCGCTTCGAGCGGCAGCGTCCCGCCGCCGGCGAAGGGATCGTGGAAGGCAGGCAGCTTCTTGCGGTCGAACAGCTCCTTCGCCCGCGGATGGTCGGCATTCTGGGCACAGGCCCGCCGCCAGCTCTGCCAGATTTCATCGCGCGCCGCTTCCAGCACTTTCTCGTTCGTCGTGTTCTCCCAGAGAACCAAGTCCTCGATGATCTTGAACAGCCGCTGGCGCTCTTTCTCCTGCTTCCTCTCTGTGGGGAAGAGATCCGGGCAGCTCGACGGGTCGTCCACCATTTGTGCGAAGATCACCGCACGCGCAGCCGCCAGCGGCCGCCGCGCCCACCATAGGTGCAGTGTCTGAGGATGACCGCGCCTCGGCACTGCCTTCTCTTCTTTCGCGGCCTTGTTGATGGCCTCCAGCGGCAATGCGACTTCGATGAGCTTTTTCTTGGGGGTCATGAATATTGCGTCCGGAAGTAACGCCGTTTCGGGTCCTGGGGGCTCGTGCCGATTTCTCGCACCAGTCCCCGCTGCACCAGCTTCGATAGCCGGGTCCGGGTGGCTCGCGGGGTCAATCCGATGGCGGCGGCGATATCCCGGGTGGAGAGTCCGGCATCGTCGGCGAGGCTGTCCAGGATGGCCTGTTCGATCGGGTCCGCGATCGGCGCGGCGGTGCGCGCCGTGAACAGGGTGACGCGAAACCGCGTTCCGATCTCTTCAAGCAGCGGCGCGGCCAGCCCGGTCTCTCGGCAGGCGGCCGCCATACGCTGGATGCCGCTTCCCCATTGCTCGATGAGGCCAAGCTCGTGGAAAACGCGACCAATGACCCGGTTACGGAGCTTGGAAACGCCCCGGTGTAAATCATCCACGGTCAAGCCGAAGGGCAAGAGTCCCGGGTTTTCCACTTCCAGGCGATCGTCGAAAAACGAAACCCGTAGAGGTGCGCCGCGCTGCGCGTAGTCCGCGTGAGTCACAGCGTTGATGATCGCCTCACGCACGGCCGCGGGGGGCAGGCTCCAACGCGGCGTTCGGCGCACCGCCCCGATTTCCGCGCCGTGCAGCGCGTGCTTTTGGACAAAGGCGATGGCGGCCTCAATCGCGGGCACCGGATAGGTTCGGATCTCGGTTTGATCGTCGATGCGGGCCTTGTTGGTCCCTCGGAACCGCCCGACCTGGATCCAGGCATCCGGAAAATGGCTCGCCCGGTCCTTGCCGAAGAGCAGCATGCCGCCCACGGTGGGCACCTTGCGGCCCTGGTGAGCAGTTACGAGCCGAAGGGTCTCAAGGTCCTTGCGTTGCAGCCGGCGCGTTGCCGCAAACGACTCGGAAGCCGCTCGGAAGTCAATCGCTTCCGAGTCCAGATCGGGCATCGCCCCTTCGTCGAAGGCCTCACCGCGGGCGAATCGCCGCAGCTCCTCGGTGAGCTCGCGGTCTGCTCGGCGGTTGGTCGAGCCCACCCGCACGTAGATGCCGGCGTCCGGCCCCTCGCGCTCAAGATAGTGTGGCCGGTTCGAGCTGGGATAAACCTGCACCGCCAGAACGTGGGTTCGGCGCCAGGGCAGGATTTCGAGATCCGGCACCAGGCGGGGGCGGATCGTATCGCTGATCATGCTGGCCAGGCGCTCTTCGAGCGCCAGTGGTTCGCGCACGCCGCGCACATGGCGACTGCGATCTTCGACGCCGAGGAGCAGCGTGCCCCCCGCCGTGTTGGCGAAAGCGACGATGGTCCGCAGCACGCCGTCGGGCGAGGAGAGGTCGCGCTTGAACTCCAGCGTCTTGCCCTCGGGGCGTTTGAGTGCGTCCAGAAGATCCATTGCTTAGAAGTGTACTCTGAAGAGTGAGGCAGAGCGAGGCTTCCGAGTGCCGCGACCGGCGGTCCTTATCGCGGGGCCTCCGCCCGGACCGACGCCCTGTTGATCGCCTCCAGCGGCAATGCGACTTCGATGAGCTTCTTCTTAGTTCGAGTTTCGCACTTTTCGCGGACGCTTTTCCATGAGAAGCTGGAGAATCCTGCGATCGGACGAGTTTCTGCGACCCCTGTCTATACGCCGGGGTTTACGAAACTTCTGCAGCTTGTCGAAACCATTCGTAAAAATAAGCAAAAGCTCAACTCCAAAATCTGCGAAACTCGAACTTAGACACGGTCAACACTCGATTGCTCCAATCTGTAGGTCGCTGGATGGAGGATGAGTATCCTCCTCTCCTGCAGCTGACGGAGTTGAACGCCAGTCATTTCGACGGGGTTTCCGTCGCGGTCGACCACGATGAGCGCGTGGGTTTCCGGATGCTTCTCGATTAGCCACCAGACCTCGGCACCAAGCTCCAGTGGTTCCGCCTCGAGGCAGTGGTCTTTGGCCCAGTAAGAGCGAACAAGATCGCCCGACGCGGTTCGCCTCTCCCACGGAAAGGGAGCGCCGTTGGCACGGCCGACCCAGCTGCCATCCACATGGACGAAGCGATCGTCGTCATGCTTGCGAAACCCATGAGCCAACGCGAAGCGCTCGACGATGCTCGGTTTCGGCGGTTTCGGTACCCGAGAAGGACGCACCTTTGGTTCGTCGCCGACTGGTATGTCTTGTTCGACCTTGCCTGGCTGTTCGGACAAGGTGTCCTGGTCGCCTTGGGTCGCCACGATGACGTTGGCGGTTTCGCTTCCAAGTGGATTCGGAACCGAAACTTGTCCGCGCGTCTGCACATCGGGCTCACTAGATGGCGAAACTCGATCCTTAGTCAACCCCGCCCCGGCACCGTCGGTCCCCGAAATGGAGACGTCTGATAGAGGGGCAAGATCGAAGTTCTCCTTGAGGTACTCCCGGACATCTTTCGGCGGACGTTCAAAGCTGTAGTCCAGCGCGGCCTTGATGTCGCCGCGTGCGAAGACCTTGTTGATTTCCTCCGGAACACGCTTGGCGAGCTTCGCCATGGGAAGGTGATCAACATACAGCGTTTGATCGAGCCAGAGGACGTCCGCCTGACGTGGTGTTCCAGCCGGCTGCCCATCGATGTAAGGGATGGTCTCGAGCCCGGGCGCGTTTTGCCAGCTCGATCTTGCGAGCGTTTCTGCAACGCCGCGCACCCGTTGCGTTTCCTCCTCGGTCTCCATCTCCACCCTTCGCAGTTCCGTGCCGAGCGTTGTCAGCCACTCTTTCTGCTCAGCTTGCCCGATCGGGAGAGGATTTAGATGGAACCGATCCTCGAGACGCCGCGCGAGCATTGGCAGTTCGGAAAAGGGCGGCCGACTCGTCGCGTCGACCGGAAGGCGCTGCAGGTCGGCTGTTGTTTGCTTGACCCATTGGTGAAGATGTTTCCACTGGATCAAAGGCTGCATGGTCAGAGCGTAGGACAGAGCGCTGACCGGCGCCCATTCGCCTGCAAGATTGAGCCAATGTGCGCACTCTTGCCAGATCCGATCGGGGTAGCGTGCAAGTAGCGAACGCACCCGGCGCGCGTCTTCTGGCGATAGGATCTGACCCGACGGAAGTTCTTTCAGCCACTTGATCGCGAGATCGGCCGTCGGCCGTTCGGCGATCCCGATCTTGCGCCAGAGCGTTAGATCATTGACCGCTGGTCGGATCACGGCTGCCCCCGGAGCATCTTCTTCATTGGAAGAAAGAAACACAGCGGTAGCGTTGGCCCACGCTTCGTCCTCGGTGAGAATGAGCTTCTCTGTGCGGAATGCCTGTTTGATATTCTGAAGATCACTCGTGGAGCAAGTGTTCACCATCTGATCGAGCCGGCGATGCAATTTATCCACCTCGTGATCGGGTGGCTTTGCTGCCCTCGCGAGGGCTCGCAGACATTCGAGCAGGCGATCCGGACCGGTTGGTGTGCTGCGCACACCGAGAAGATCGAGAAGCGGACGCTTGGCCTCCGTATCAACATGCCCATCGACAAAAGGCTCGACGTCCAGCAACGACTCAGTTTCCGGGGTTCGCCGCAACAGCTCGCCAGGAGTGCGGCGAACGCCCCGCGTATCCCGCAAGCAAGGAAGCTCTCGCAAACGTAGTGCCCAAGTCGGAACAAGTTGTTGGCCTCCGGTCAACGAACTCTTATTGCGGCTTGAGGCTATTTGAAGCAGATCAGCACGGCTCGCGCGATTCCAAAAGGAGTCACGCTGTGAAAGGATGCAATCCACTACTCTTGTCCACACATGGTCATCTTCTGCAGCAAGGGTTTTCCAGTGAAGCCAATAGGCTTCATCAAAGTCCCAGTCTTCGACCACAAACTGATTGCTGCGATAAGGGTAGAACAAATAGCCACTGTGACCGCGTCTGCGAGCCTCTTGTTCAAGCTCTGGTCGGTTCCAGATGAACTTGCTCGCTTGCGACAATGGCAACATCGTTTGCAGACCCGAACGACCGGAGGAAATCCACCGAAACCATTCTTCCCGCGAGCACGACCCGAAGGCAGCAACATAGTCAGTGTGGAGCAAATTTGCCTCCCGCTCGTTTGTTGGTACCAATTGCTCCAATTTTCCATCCTCGTCGAAAAGAACGTTCTCATCCGCCGAATGCCACGTGCGATCCCTCGTCACGAACTGGAATGCAGGGGCGACTGTCACGCCAAGCTTGGCGGAGATCTGTGCAAGCCGGACGCACTCGGAAAGATCGATGCTCTGCTGACAAAAGAACTTGGAAGCGACCTTAGCAATGACGTCATCGACGTCGCTCGTGTCGTCCAACCCGACCTTCTCAAGGACCGCGTAGGCTGCGTTCACTGCTTCCTCGAGTAACGCATCGTGCTGTTCACTGGCTGTGCGCCGTTGTTCCGCGAGAAACCGAAGCCAGTTCTGATTTAGAACGATTAGGTGCTTGGACAGAAACCCCCAGTCTCCTTCCGATTGAAGTAGCTTCTTTTCGCCAAGCCGTGTAAGGTCTGTGGCGGCATGCAGAATGTCTTTGCCCTGAACCGGCACTATGCAAAGTCCAGAAGCGACGACGACGTGCCGGTAATCTGTGATTTCCGGGGCGAGATATGCCCATAAATTCATCAGTTGATGCCAGGATTCCGGTGTCGGCGGATGCCTGTCGCACAGCGAAACGATTAGCGTACGCTTGTCGATTTCCTCAACGACATGCCAACGTAAGAGTTTTCGTCGGTCCGCAGTTTGAACGTGTCGGCAGAGCGCTGGCCGCCCCTTGTCGTCCAGCAGGGCTGCGGCCTGCCCTGCAGACCAAATGTCAAGGACCTCGCTTGGGATAATCACGCTCGCGTTTTCGACTGTGAGCTCTCCGTCATCCGTAAGCAGTATGGCTTGGTCCCGGATCGCATCCAAAAAGGCGACCCTGACCATGGTGCCGCAAACGCGCTCATCCTGATCAACATCGGGGAATAGGCCGTAAGCGACAGCACGGTCGCGAGCCAACATGTCAGACTGGCCAAGCCACAGAGACATGGCCGAGGCAGCCAATCGACCAGCCCGTTCGAGCAGCCATCGGTTGGTTGGCGATGTTTCAGGGTCCTTAATTTTCAGTCGCGCCGGGTCTTGGATGAACGGCGCGTTACATGCGAAGGGCAGCGTTGTTTCAACCCCAGTCGGGAGAACTACGAACAACCGGCCTTGGGCGCCGAGAACGATTTCAATCGTGCATGGTGGGAGGTCGGTGTCTTCCTCTAGGCCAAGCAACCGCTCCTGCTTGATTTCGTTGAGGGCTTCTTCGGGAAACGCTTCGGCGTCTGACTGGATAAGCAAGAAGGCTTCACCTCTCTGCTCATTGAGTGCTATCCATTCGCTCTTCTTAACGGGACCGGAGCCCAAGCTGACCCATTGCACGGAGAGCTCACCGATCTGTAGCCGCCGTATATGCCTGAAAAACAGTAGAGAAACGGCGCTCTTTGCCCACTCTTCTAGGTTTCTCTCGACCTCCGTTTGCCGGCGCCTGTCGCTCATCGCAACGCGAACGAATGTCTTCCCATTCGTGGCCGTTTGGCTTGGCAACCAATGGGGTTCGGTGAAGCGCCTGCGGTCGAAGCTGACCGTCAGTGTCGGCGTGTGGAGTTCGACACAATCGCCAAGGCTGAACGTGCTCTTGAACCCGATCCCTCGGAACCCAATTGTGTGCAAAGCTCTCTTGTTTGAGTAGCCGAATCTGCAAAGAGACGCAAAGTGCTCTTCTGAAAAGTCCTCTCCATTGTGCTCGAACACGAAGGTTTGACCCTCAATCCGGACGGAAGCCTCGGTCGCGCCCGCGTCATCGGCATTCTGTAGAAGCTCTGAAAGGACATGCCCAGGACTTTGAACCTGCTTGAAGAGCTGATGCCACGGGCCCGCGAGTTCTGGGTCCTGCTCCAATTGGTCCCATCGTCGCGCGGCCTTGTGTCGAATCGGCTCAAAATATGCGGGAGGCCCATTCATCTAGGGGAATCCGCCCGCGCCAGCAGCTCTGCAAAGTCGTAATTCACGCTGGTCACTCCGAAGTCCGGTTCGCGATGGAAGGGCTGCCGCAGGTAGTGGACGCGGTGGCCGTCGTCACCGGTGAACTCGACGATCGCGAGGATGAAGTCATCGGGCTTGTTGAGCGAATATAGAATCTCGTTACGGGTGACCGTGATTGTGTCGGCGCCGGCCACGCGACCTTTCACCTCGATGAAACGCAGCTTGCCCGTGCCGGGGACCCGGCTCTCAATGTCGTAGCCGAGCTTCTCGAATTCACGATCAGTGGGCTCAAAACCGAGGCAGGTTTCAACGTCCATGATGATGGTGCGGGCTCGCGCTGCACTGGCTTGTGTATCGGTCGGCCTTGCCGGCGTCGGCACGGCCCGCCCCGTAATGGCCGCGATGAGGCCTGCGGGCACGACCAGCACTCCCCCAAGGACCACCGGCGGCAGAGGCGATATCTGGGTTTCGAGCTTCAGCTCTTCCAGTCGCCTCTGCAACCGCCCCTGCAAATTGTCCGCGCGCTTGCGGGCCTCGCCCGAGTTGAGCCGCGCATTGGGCTTTCCGGCCGCTTCCTGGGACTTGAGCTGCTCAGCCCGATGATCCCAATACGTAATCTCCTTGGTGAGCCGGTCTTTCACGGCTGCCTCGGTCTTCGCAATGAGCGTGAGCTTAGGACCGCGCACTTCGGCCAGGTGCTCCGGCACAACATGTGCCACCGCGTGGCCCTGCGCCTTCTGCTCCAGCTCACGGCTGATCCAGGCACACTCGGGTCGATCGAGGATCGCGTCCGCGCCCGGTTCACCAGCGGCCAGCGGCCGGTAATCGAGGTATGGCGCGTAGTGGACGTGTCGCGCCGCGCCGTCGGCCTCTAGCTCCACATAGAGCATGCGCTTGGAGACAACGCGGCGCTCGCCTGACCGTGTGACACTCGCATCTTGGATTGAATGTTCCAGGTAGAAAAGCACGCGCGGCTGCATACCCGAGTCGCGTTCGTCCACCAGTACCGCGCCGCGCCTAAGCAGGTCGCGATGCCGCTCAAGGGTGAGGTCGATTACCGCATCGAGCAGCGGATGGCCCGGACAGACGAAAGCGGCCAAAGGCTGACCTTGCGAGGTTACCAGCGACTTCTCAAACGCAATACGCTCGTAACGCGGGAGAACAGGTTCCCCGATGCCGATCAGGCGGTCGCGGTTGCGTATCGGGGCCGGAACATGGGTGATCTCGTAGCGCCTCGGCTCCCGCTGCCTGACTGACCCGCCCAGTCGCTGAAACGCTTCGTGAAAGAAGGACTCAATGTAGTGCGGCTGCAGGCGACGAGCCTCGGCCCGCTCCATGTCTTCGCGTATGTGCTGAACACGGCTCGCGTCCATGGCGTCGTGGACGAGTGCGCGTTCTTCGAGCAGGTTCCGGAGTTGGTTGCGGTCAAGCGAGTGTTCCAACACCGTCGTGAGGCGGGCACGGACCTCGGGCTGATCGCCGTAACGAATAGCCTCAATGAGCATCTCGCGCAGGCTTCGGCCCTCAAACTGAAGCTTCCCGAGCACGTCGAACACGTGGCCGCCGAGCGCCTTGCGCGCCTCTTCGAGCTTCTCCAGCAGCTTGCGATAAACGTCGCCCTCGCGGGTCTCCTCCGCAACCATGTTCCACAAGTGGCACACTTCGGTCTGACCGATGCGGTGGATGCGACCGAAACGCTGCTCAAGGCGATTGGGATTCCACGGCAGATCGTAGTTCACCATCAAGTGGGCACGCTGGAGATTGATCCCCTCGCCAGCGGCGTCCGTGGCGAGAAGCACTTGCACCTCGGGGTCGTGCTTGAACGACTCCTGTGCCTTCATGCGCTCTTCGCGGCCCATGCCTCCATGGATCATAACCAGTGCGTCTCTGCGGCCGAGCAACGTGGTGATGCGGTTCTCCAGGTAGTTCAGGGTGTCGCGGTGCTCGGTGAAGAGCACGAGTTTCTGGCGCGGCGACGACATGGGTGGAGGGATTTCTCCCGCGACGGTAGATGCGGCCGGTCTGGTCAATCGGCCGATGGCGGGGTCGGCGAAAATCTCGCCGAGGAGGCTCGCCAGTTCGCGCCATTTGGTGTCCGTGCCGCTGCGACGGACGCCCAAAGCGATAGCTTCAAGGTCTTTCAACGTTTGGATTTCGATTTTCAATTCGGCGATGGAACGCGCCGCGGTCGCCTGGTCGAGGATTTCTTCCTCAGCGGCCTCCACCTCATTGTCCGGCGCGTCCTCAAGATCCTCGACATCTTCGGCATCGAGCGCGGGACCCGCCGCGGTGAGAACCGTCGCGGCCTGACCGCCTCGCTGGAGCACTTCCAATTCGCGCAACCGGCTTTCCAGCCGCTCCCGGCGGCGCCGCAGGGACTGGTAAATCGCCTCCGGCGACGAGGCCAGCCGACGCTGAAGTATGGTGAGTGCAAAGCCCACGGTGCCGGCGCGCTTGTCGTTTTCGAGTGCCTCGGCGCGGTTGAACTCTTCTCGTACGTAGTCGGTAACAGCCTTATACAGGTGAGCCTCGGCCTCGGAGAGCTTGTAAGGCAGTGTGTAAGCGATGCGTTCAGGGAAAAGGGGGGTACCGTCGAACTTGAGCAGGCTTTCCTTCACCATGCGGCGCATGAGGTCCGACGTATCGACCAAATGGACGCCGTCGCGGAAACGGCCCTCGAAGCGGTCGCCGTCTAGCAGCGCCATGAAGAGCTGGAACTCCTCCTCTTTGCCGTTGTGCGGTGTCGCGGTCATCAACAGGAAGTGCCGCGTGAGCGTCGATAGGAGTTGTCCGAGCCGGTAACGCTTGGTGTACTTGGTCTCCCCGCCGAACACCGTTGCCGACATCTTGTGGGCCTCGTCGCAGACCACCAAGTCCCAACGACAGTCCGGCGCCTGGAGCTTCTGCTGCACGTCCTCGTTCCGCGAGAGCTTGTCGAGGCGGGCAATGACCAGGTTGGATTCGAGGAACCAGTTTCCGGTGCGCGCGGCTTCGAGCTTGTCGTTGGTAAGGATCTCGAACGGGAGATGAAAACGCCGGTAGAGTTCGTCCTGCCACTGCTCCGCGAGGCTACCCGGACAGACGACGAGGCAGCGCTGGAGGTCGCCGCGGGCGATCAGCTCCTTGATGAGCAGCCCCGCCATGATGGTCTTGCCCGCGCCCGGGTCATCGGCCAGCAGAAAACGCAGCGGCTGGCGTGGCAGCATCGTTTCGTACACCGCCGTGATCTGGTGCGGCAACGGCTCAACTATAGAGGTGTGGACCGCCAGCACCGGATCGAACAGGTGCGCCAGACGAATGCGCTGCGCCTCGGAGACCAAGCGGAAGAGCGCGCCGTCACCGTCGAAACTCCAGGGCCGACCCAACTCGACGATATCGAGACGCGGCTCGTCATGGCGATAAAGCAGTTCGTTCGCAACCTTGCCGACGGGCGTCTTGTAGGTAAGTTCGAGAGCCTCGGAACCGAACCACTGCACGCTGACAACCGTCACGAGCGCGTCGGCAACGATGCCGCGAACGGCCGCATTGGGCTGGAGGTTTTCAAGTTTGATCATGCGGCAAGCTCCGCACCGGTTGCTTCGATCGAAGAGCGGCCGTTGTCAGCAGGGATGTTGCGATAGGCAATCCTGACGTGGCTAAGGGAGGAATCGTCGTTTGGTCCGTTGACTGTCCAGCGCGTCGGCATGGCGACCAGTTTCCAAGGAGCGAGACACGACACTCAAATGCACGGTAAAGCACGATATCGACCGGGAGTATACGGGACGGTTGGGCTGCTCGTCGAGCAGGCTGCCGCTTGGAACAAGCCGAGTTTCTACGGATTCCACTGTGCCTCCCGAGAATCTCGTACGCTTAGTCAACAAAGGACATTCGGATTGACGATTTCGACGCCTCGGCTAGCGGCGGCCTTACGTCACCCTACCTCGATTCGTCTTGTTCGGCCCGTCCGCGTTTGGCGGCAGCGCGACTAATCGCCTGCTCTCCAAAGCGGTCACGAATGGCGTCCATCGCGGTGTCGAGCTGTTGGCCCGTCGATGTTTCCATCGACTCGAACAAACCAAGCTGGCTCTCTTTCGTCGCGCTGAGTTGCGAGACCCCGACTCCGATAAGTCGGACTGGTCGCGGGCGAGTTTGTTGCCATGCCTCGAACAGCTTCACAGCCGCATCCCAAAGGGCATCGGTCTGATCGGTAGCTGCGGGCAGCGTCTCGCGCCGCGTGATCGTGCTGAAATCGCCGTATCGGATTTTGAGCGTAACTGTTCGAGCAACGAGGCCGTGATGCCGGAGCCTGCGGGTCACCTGTTCGATCTGCTCAAGTATGACAGACCGCAAGTGCTCCTGATCCGCTATGTCCACCGGAAAAGTGACCTCATGGCTGATGCTCTTCGCCTCACGGTCCGGCAGGACCGGCCGATCATCGATTCCGCGCACGAGCTGAAAGAAATGCTCGCCTGTCTCACCGAAGTGTTGGCGGAGTGCGCCGAGCGAGATGGCCAAGGCATCTCCGAATGTGTGAACGCCGAGGCGCTCGAACTCGGGCAACGTCGCCTTCCCAACACCCCAGAGGCGCGAGATGGGCAAGGGAGCCAGGAAGCTCGCAACATCGTCCTCTTTGACGACCACGAGGCCATCGGGTTTTTGCAGGTCGCTGGCAAGCTTCGCAAGAAACTTGTTCGGCGCGACGCCAACGGATGCTGTAAGCCGTATCTCCGAGCGAACGCGGTCCTTGAGCACTCGCGCAATGTGCTCCGCAGAGCCAAGGAGGCGTTCACAGCCCGTCACATCGAGGAAAGCCTCGTCGATGGAGATAGGTTCGACCAGCGGCGTGAACTCTTCAAGGATTTCGAAGACCTGGCGCGAAATCTCCGCATAGCGCTCCATGCGTGGCTTGACGACGATCGCCTGAGGACACAGACGGACCGCGCTCGCCATCGGCATCGCGCTGTGGCAACCGAAGGGGCGTGCTTCGTAGCTGGCCGTGGAAACAACGCCACGGCCCTTCGGATCCCCGCCGACCAGTAAAGGCTTGCCACGCCACTCGGGATGATCAAGCTGTTCAACGGCAGCGAAGAACGCGTCCATGTCAAGGTGGAGAATCCGTCGCTGGGTCGCCCGATCCATGTGGAGGATGATACGACCGACCTGGCCGACCGGCGATGACCGCCCTTGCCGTTCCGTCCCGCCATCGGGCACCACTCAAACTTGAGCGGTGCCCTCGCGGCACGGAGGTCAAAGATGAACAAGGAAGAATTCGAAAAGGCGTTCGCCGAGGTTGCGGAGAGGCTTGAGGTGTACTTGGAACACCAGGTTGATGCACGGATGGAGGCGGAACAAGAGCAGAAAAAAGGCTGATTCGGCCGGTTTGTTGGGTCGCGTCGCGAGCCGCCGGACACGGTTGGTGGGCGCGATGCCGGCCAGAACAAGTGCCGACGGGAACACGAGTCGAACAACAACGGCGCGCGGTTATACTCGGGGCATGAAGTTCGCGATCACACGGGATGTCAGCCCACGGATTGCCTGCTGTGAATTGGCGCACCTCGAACTCACACCGATCGATCTTGGCTGCGCTCGTCAACAGCATGACGCCTATTGTGGAGCCCTGAGCGAGCTCGGATGGACGATCATCCGCCTCCCCGCGTCGCCAGACCTGCCGGATTCGGTGTTCGTGGAGGACACGGCCGTCGTCACCGACGAGCTGGCGATCCTGACAAACCCGGGCGCGGTTTCTCGGCGGCCAGAGATCACGGTCGTTGCGGAAGTGCTCGGGAAATTCCGCAAGACGGCGGTTATGCGTCCTCCCGCAACCTTGGATGGCGGGGACGTGCTCTTCCTTGGACGGGAGGTCTGGGTCGGCGTCGGAGCCAGAACGAATGAGCAGGCCGTCGTTGGATTGCGGGAAATACTCCAACCGTACGGCTTCGCTGTTCGCGCCGCGCAACCGCGAGGCTGCCTGCACCTGAAGAGCGCCGTCACCCGCGCGGGACCGGATTGCCTGATCGTCAACCCGAACTGGATCGAGCCTCGGATTTTCTCGGGCTGGAGAATCATCGAAGTCGACCCTCGGGAGCCGTTCGCCGCCAACGCGTTGTGGCTCGGGGAGGTAACGCTGGCAGCCGAGGCATATCCCAGGACCCGTGGCCGGCTGGAGGCTCATGGCCTCAAGTGTCGCGCCATCGACATGTCGGAACTCGCCAAGGCGGAAGGAGCCCTGACGTGCTGTAGCATCCTTCTTGATGCGTGAGGGCCGTCTCTTCCGGGCCGGCGGCGCGTAACACCCGACGCTGGCGTGGCTTCGACTAGCGAGGCTTGGAAGCGCCGTCCGGCCGTCCTGAAGCCGCGTCAGGTTCGCAGCGCAAGCTTCACCAAGGCCCGGAGGATGACGGCCAGCCGACCAAGCTGGACGTGGACCGTCCGAATTAAGTGTGGGCCAGCACGGCTGGAAACCCTAAGCTGATGGCGGCCGAGGGCAAACTGTGTCCGACAAAGCGAGCACCGAAACCGTCGAAACAGATAGTCGGGGCGCGGAAGCCCCGTATCGCGTTGGGAAACCGTCTCGCACCTAGCGAGTTCCGCCCCAACCTCTCGACGCTTGTGAATGAACTGCTTCGGCGTAGACTTCTTCCTGATATGGTTTCGGCCCGCCATTTCGGTTCCTTCGCCATGGCGAAGAGGCTTCACCACGCTAGCGGTCGACACGGTTTCGCCCGGACTGGTCCGGCTTGACAGGCACCTCGCGAATGAATATCTCGCTTCCCCTATGAGCGCATCACCTGGACAGACGAAGGATCCTGCGGCAGAGCGTTTGGAGCCTTCCATCGTGGGTGTTAGGGCCTTCCGTATCCTCAGTATTGATGGCGGCGGCATCCGCGGCGCTTTTGCCGCGTCGTTTCTTGCGTCAATCGAACGCAAGATTGGGCGGCCGATCTGTGACTACTTCGATCTTATCGCAGGGACGTCAACAGGCGCCATCATCGCTATGGCTCTGGCCCTGGGCGAGCCGTCAAGTCGGGTCCAAACACTCTACGAGCAACACGGTCCAGGAATCTTCACTCGGCCGAACCGACGTGTTCCCTGGTCTATCCGAGCGTTCGCTACTGTTGCACGCTCGCGTGTACCTGGACTAGATGCTGCTTGGCTAATAGGAACGAAGTATAGCGCGGCCCCGCTCGCAAGTGTGCTCCGTGCGTTCTTTGCGGATCGCACTCTCGAGGACGCCAAACGCCGCTTGCTGGTCCCAGCGATTGACCTGACAAAAGGGCAGCCTGTCGTCTTCAAGACACCACATCTTCCAGGTCTTGACCGTGACCGCCACTTCCGAGCAGCAGACGTGGTACTCGCAACGACAGCTGCGCCCTCATACTTCCCTCACGCGACGATCCTTCCGGGAAGTTCTTACTGCGATGGGGGGCTTTGGGCCAACAATCCGTCTGTGTTGGCTATCGCGGAGGCTTGCCAGATCCAGCAACAATGCAGACGTCCCGATGTGGATCCCTCATTCGGCATCAACGATATTGCCTTGCTTTCGATAGGGACCGGGACTGATCCGTATTTTCTTGACGCTCCAGCAGACGAGGCCGACGGTTTGCTCTTCTGGGCACTTCGGCTTCTGGATGTCAGTGGCATTTCCCAATCGCAAGGGATGACTTCTATTGCACAGTACCTGCTGGGTGGCGGGCGCCACCTCCGTATCGATTTTACAATTCCAAAGAGTGGCTGGCGCCTAGATGCGATCGAAGCGCTCGAACGGCTCATTCATCTTGGACGAGAGGAGGCAGAAAAGCGATTCACCGACCTAAGACCGTTGTTTCTGCAAGCTCCAGCGCTGCCATTCACTGCATTCCCGCGGCCGAGCCCAGCGACTGAAGGTGCTGACACACCTGATCAACACGCGCTTCCCGAGGGCCGTCGACCATCAGATGGTTAATGCTCAAGTCTGTGAGAATGCGCCTGATTTCTTCGTCGATACGTACGCGATACTGGCTTGACTCGTTCTTGCCACGGTTTCCGCGTAGCTCTGGTATTAACGGCACGTATACGACCACCTCGATGTTGGTGATCGAGGCGACCGCGAGTTCGGAGACCAGGCATACCAGCGCTGAGTTATGGGAACAATTCCGTCGCGCGTACGCAAGAAGATCAACGAAGGACCGATCGAGAATGTGCAAGCCATCTCGTATTGCTCGTTCACGCCGCAAATGCAGCTGAGCAAAGACCATAATTGTCGAGGGATTTGCATTCTGTCCTAGTGGAACACCGAGCGCAGCGGCATTCTTTCCGATGCCGACATGGAGCCTTGGCGCGACTTGTCTATTGGTCCCGATACGCTCCATCAAATCGCGCGCTAGGGTGGTCTTCCCCGAGCCCTGAGCCCCTGTTATGGATACGACCACCTTGGAACGCTGTACGGTTGCGAATGCCATAGTATCATGGATGTCCTACAATTAGGACCTCGAGCTTGTCTCCGCTATTCGCGAGCAATCTGCCCTGCGAGTGGTGCCGGACTGGGCAAGCATGTACGCTTACCGACCTGTTCGCGGCGCGCGCAATGTCCAGAAGTCTTAAAAGGGGGACCGTCTGACCTGCAGCGTAGCTTGCGAAGACGGTAGCCCCCGTCTGTGCAATCGCCTCGAATAAGCGTCTAAACTCCTCAGACGCGGACCCTTCCCTGGAATCGAAGGGTGAAGAAAACCGCTTTTGAACCTCGGATGTCCGTCCCTTTCCAACACACTGCGGGTAGTCGTATCGAAGAAGCGTGTCGAATACGTGGTAGAATCGCGAGTATTGAAGACGAGAGTACGGTGGGTCGACATAGATGCCACGCATGTGCGCGCCGTTCGTCATTGCGACGAACTCTGCGAGACCAGCGTCCCAGGGCAGGTTTGTGATGTACAGGTGCGATGGATCAACGAACCGCCGTCGGCTGGCGAACCACAACCGTTGTTGGAACTCTGCGAACACCGAGCGAGCTCGACGTTCGAGCACACTGGCGACTGCCTCTCGCGCACGCAGCGACGGCGGCTGTGCATAATGAGGACCAGAAGCACAGGCGTCCGCCGCTGCAAGAAGCACTGCGCTGAGCAGATCCCGTTCGGACCCGCTGCACACGCGTTGGATCGCAAGACAAAGGCTATCGACCTCGGCCGCTTGCCGCAAACCGAAGTAGCAGTTGCCCCAATAGGCAGTAGCGAGAACAGCGGGCGTGACGTTCTCGCCGGCGCGACCCCGTAACACTATCGATGACAGACCACGCCGGATCGGCGTATCCAAAGACGAGTCCCAGACGCGACTTTGGTGCTCAGGGTTCCATCCTGGAACGAATCGTGTGCATCCCATCGCGAATTCGCGGTACTCCTCCAGTCGCTCTGCGGATAGCCCTCCGTGCAGGTATTCCTCCTCTCTCTGAAGGGCGGGGCCTAGTATCGTCATGATCTGAGTTAGATTCTCGTGGAAGGGCACCGCCAGTAAGGCTACAAGTTCTTCCGTACGTTGAGCGTCGATCCCAACTACTTGCGAGCGTGACAACGCCGCCGCGAAGGGAGACGCGTCGTTTGCGTGGGTGTAGTAGTACGTCGCCAATTGGCGCGAAATCACGCCGGTTCCAGACATTAGATCGCACACATGCGCATCCGGTGGAAGCTCCTGTCGGATCGCTGCAATTAGAAATCGCGACAAGCGGGCCTTACTCCCGTAGATACTCGGGACACATGCCGCCTCCGCTGGACTAATCCGCGCTTCTACGGAACTTGCAAGTTCCCACCGCAACAGCCACTTTCCAAGCTCCGTCGCATCGGCAAGCCAAAGACAGACACCCTCATCAAGCTGGACGGCTTTAGCGCGCCGCTGTAATCGATCAGAGGAATCTCTCTCTCGGTCAACTTTCAGCGATCGGAGAAAAGCACGCACTGAAATCATTGAGGCGCGTTGTGGATCAAACGACATCACCGTCCCGCGCGACCGTCGCAGAAAGACGTGGTTCGTGAAATTCCCTCCGGGTGGGACATCAAGAACGTCTACTGGAGACAGCATGGGCTCCGTTGCCGACCACACTTCGCCAATAAAGTGCTTAGCGTGCTCGCCAAGAATCTGGGGGCATGAGCGATCGCCGAAGTTCGGCAATAATCCTATGTTGAGTAGTTCGGCGACGCAGGCGCGTGTAACATTGAGGCCCGTCGCATCGCGTGCGATACTAACCGCGGCGTCCACCGTAACAAATTTGTAGTCGGAATCGTTACTCATCGACTTGGAACACCAGGACGGGGTCGTTCGACCATTCGGCTTTCTCCTCGAGGATATGACCCCGCCCCTTCCGGATAGAGCGACAAGCTGTAATTGCCGATCGCATCGTGTGAGGATTGCCGTGGAGCCAATTGGCCGCAAGAACCCCTCCGGGGCTCATGGATCTCAGAATCCACTCGATATGACTCGGATCCAATCCCCCATGTACAACATACGATGCAAGGACGCCGTCGAAGTAAAACTCCCCACAAAGGTCCACCTGTTCCAATCCACGAGCAAGAGCGGCTGTCCGCATTCGTGGGGACGCATCAGTTCCGTAGAGTTGACAGCGGTTCCGAATCGGATGCCGAGCGAGTGCAAAGGTCGACAGTCCAGGTCCACATCCAAAATCCAGGATCCTGAGGCTTCCAGTTTTATTGTGCAGAGCTCCCTCGATGACTGTGAGCAACCGCGATGCGTTCGATATGTTCCGTTCCACGTTGACCAACGTTTCATACACTCGTGCGCACACATCAAAGATTGCAACGGTCGTCGCCCCATCGCGGGGGAGCGGGGCGTACAGACGGTCAAGGAATCGTCCGAAAGGTCGTGAACCGAGGTGAAGCTCGTGCGGCCAATCTGTGCGCGCGGCCAGCATCAGCTCTAAGGCGTGCACGGAAACCCCTGATTCCGTCCGGAGTTCAAATATGGATCCTGGAACCAGACCGCAACGGTCGTCGTGCATAACAAGCAACGCGTCATGCAGCGCAAATGCGAATGCCCGATCGAATCGGAGAATCATTTGGTCAAAGCGCTTAGATGAATCTCTCATGGCTGGGCGTCAAGATCAATCCGTCGCGCAATCGCTAGATCCGTATCGTCGCAGTAAAGATGTAAGGACAGTGCGATGTACGCGACCGTTCCGAGTCGTATTTCGGTGCCAACCATCCGGGCACGCAGAGTCTCGACGAAATTTGATGAGAAGCGCACCGAGCCATACACGCTGAACGGAAGACCAACGATTGCCTCAACGGACCTCCACACCCACTGAAAGTCGAGATTCCATCCGATCGCGTCATTGCGAGGTCTCGGGAGAACGTGGATGCACGTCAAGCCTAGTGGGTCTTCATCGCTATTTCCCGGAGGTTCTGACGTCACAATCATGATGCGGCGGTCGATACTTCTCTCGTTGATAACTTGTGCTGCTCTATCCCTCGCGGCTTGGATTTGGTCAACGGGCTGGCTGCGACCCCACGATCGAAAGCGCCGTCCAAAAAGGCTCGTTGGCCCATCGAACGCACGGGTGTAATATTCTTCAAACTCGCGGCGCTCTGTGCTCCAATAGGATGGAATCTCGTCCGTTTGCGGCGATTGCAGATGGATCCGGACAGCCGCGAGCTCGGCCAGTTCACGTCCACTTCTATCTTTGAATCGAGGCGTCCTCCTTTGGCGCAGCGCTCGGAGCACCGCAGGGTAGACATTCGCAAAGCTGGCTGATTCAAAATCCCGGCAGGGACCGGAGGGGTCATTCGGGCCCGGTCCGACGGTGACCAATACCTCCGTATCCCCTTGGTGCGATAACTCGCGTGGTGAAAGTCGGTATGATTCGATCAGCCGGGCGAGGACTTCGCTGTAATCGGGCCGGATTTGTCGCAATATCAATGCGCGATCACGAAAGCGCTGCAATGCCAAGTCTGGGATCGTGGTGGCCCGAGAGATATTGGCAATCTCTTCTGCGGTCCAGGCGCCCGACGCTTCTGTCCAACATCCACGTCGTAATCTACCAAGTGTCTGCCGGATGGCAGCTGCATTGTCATGCACCAAAAGCACCACGCGTATATTCGAGTTACTCGTGCAGGCTACAATTATGCGGGCCAGATTACTCTGCCAGAAATCGGGTAAATGGCCGGAAGTGACAGGTCTATCATCTAGGTTCAAGTGGTCTGCCACCCAAGGCCGGCATCTCTCTACAAGTCTTGCTATGCCGCTGCCTACGGAGACCAGCAGGCACGGCGAGAGCACCGTCAGCCCTGCGTCGCCCAGCGGAAGCCACCGGGTCACTACACTCAAAGAATCCACACCGTTATCAGCCGGCACCCAGGGCAGGCCGACATCCAACGTGAGCGGCACGTTCGCTTGATCGATCGGAAAGGACAATACATCGACCCATGAACCTGCGCATTGACGCTGGACACAAGCCTCCCAAATGTCGGCCCCAGACCGCCGAACTAATACCTGCACGCGATCTGTGGTCTGAAGCGGTCCGCGCCCGAGGAAACGCCTTTTGAGGAGGACGTGCAGCATGAGCCTGCAGAGCTCCGCAACGGTGATGTACCGGCTAATATGAAATCCACCGACGAGCTCCGCTCTTTCGTCAGACTGGCCACCGGCAACGTCCAGAATGAACACGCCGGCAATGGACCTGAGCACCTGTTCGAGATCAACGTCTCCATCCGCTACGTCGACCAGTATTTGAGCTATCAGGCTCTGGAGAGCGTCAGGAATTGCAGTTACACACGGCCCTGCCAATCCCGCGCGTGCCGATAGAGCCGCTTCAATGAGTGCCGCTTCCGTGAGTGGCGTCGTCGCCGGCGGTGGTCCGACAACCTGTATAAAGCCTCTTTCTGCCTTGCTCTTCAGATCGATATCTACAGCGTTCTCAAGGGCCGCCCAAACAGTTCCGTGGGGCGTCACGCCCTGGACCCCAGCATGAAAAAAAGCAACGGCCATCTTCATGCCGACGTGCATCGCCTCAGTGTGGTCGGCTGGTCGGAAGTCCTTTGCGTTAAGGGCAGCGAGGAAGTTGAACAGATACATCAGAACATCACGGAACTCGACGCCGACAAAGAGCAGAGCAAACTCGTCACCATGTGGATGAAACACGAGACACTTATCCGCAAGAGCCTCCCGGATAAACGTCGCTATTCGCTGCATTAAAGCGTTCGCCGGTTGGTCTCCACCTCCGAGGCGCTGTTTAAGGAGCCCAAAGCCATCGCAGTCCATTCGGACATGCGCGACCGGCTGTGCTGACTGAACGGCCCTATCTACGGTCGCTGCCCGCTTGCGTCTGATCGAGTCGTCCGTGCCGCTCCACACTGCGCGGTGCGGTTCGCGCGCTCTCCAATGTTCCTCAAAAATGGCAGCCAACGCCGGCTGAAAGGAGGTCCACCTCATTTTCGCAAGGTTCTGGTCCTGTGTGCTAGCCCCAGCCAACGCCGCGTATTTGAACTCTATTTGCAGGGGCTCGACGTTGCGCGTATCGGACCCGGTGGGGCGACGTTCCTCGAGGTTCCCGTAGTGAGCCACCTCGGCATCACTTCGAACACGCACCTCGACTAGCAAACCGACACTCCGAAGCGCACCAAGGATAGCATCGACACGGTTCCTAAATCCTGCCTCCGTCGTCAGCGTCTGGACAAGATCTTGATATGCTTCCTCGAGCAGGGGGTGAACGCATTGGCTCTCTTGATCAAGCATCTAGTCCCCCAAACCAATCGTATGCCGTCTCTTGGACGCACGTCGAACACTGGCGAGGTACCGTAGCGCCTGGACAACGCCAGCCGTTGCATCGTACTTGGTTATCAGGCGACAGGCGTCCTTCACTTCTGGCGGACTGTTAGCCACAGCCACCCCCACGCCACTTGACATCAACATTTCGAGATCGTTGAAGTTGTCGCCCACGGCCATCACTTCCTTTGCCCGCAACCCCAATCGCGTGCAAAGTTTGTGCATGGCTAGAGCCTTTGTACTTTTCGAACTTGCAATCTCAGCATAGGCGCCCCCTGACGTCGTGATTCGCAACTGAGCGCGAGCTGAATCGCTCAGTTGCTCGACTAGCTTATTGACGTTAGCCTCCCCACCCGGGCCGAGTGAGGCGAGCACCGCAACCACGTTTTCAGCCGGTACATCGAGTAGCGACGAAACCTGCGTCACTGCCATTCCGTTGAACTCAGTCATTGCGGATGTGAAGAGATTGGATTCGCCAAATACATCCTCTGCGCGACCGAACTCGAATGTATGTCGGCATGTGTAAATGAGCGGCCAAAAACCAAGGCGTTTGCAGGCGTATACGAGTTCCTGGTATGCCGACGGGTCGATCGTCTCTCGTTCGATCCAGGGAGTTGCCTCGGGGTGTGCAATGACGCCCCCGTTATACGCAATGATCGATCGAAGGCGCCCGTCGGGGTCAAGAGATCGAAGCACCTGACGAGCACCGAAGACAGTTCGGCCGGTAGCTACCGTAAACCTGATGCCCAATGCGGGCCTTCCTAGGCGATTCAGCTGCTTTCGGACGTTCTCCAAGTCGAATGCGTTTCCTCGAATGAGGGTCCCGTCGATGTCAAGAAGGATCAGCCGGATGTCCATCAGAGAATCCGCCACATCCCCGTCAAGCAAGAGTTCGTCTATGACGTATGGCATACATAGACCCTCGTGAGACAGGCAGGCGACGGCGCCTCGAGATACGGATTCGAGGCATAAGGGCGAGAGCGCCACGTGGTCCACCGCGTCCTCCCACGATTGCGGAGGAAGGCCAGAATGTCGCCGTGTGAAATGAGTCCATTCTCGGCATAGTGCAGGACGATGAGACGCGCATTCGCGCGGCGGACAAGTTCGCCCAGCGCCATAGCGGCCTTCCCAGGGCTGCAGAAATCAGATCGCGAGGACGGCTTGGATGGGCGACCGCTACGTCCAACGACGGCCGGAGCGAGATCATGCGCAAGCAGTTCTGGAAAATGGTAGTACGCGCCGTAGTCGCGGTTGTTATATGGCGGGTCGAGGTACAGCACATCGACAGCTGTCGAGGCCACTACCGATCGGGCATCGGCGCAGAACACTTGATTGCGTTGCGCGTTATCAACCACCGGGATGCGGCGCAGAGTGAGCGGGTTCTTGGCCTTGCGGTAGAATGTCCGCAGGAAGGCGTAGTAAGTACCAGCCGTGTTGGCGACTCGGTCCGCCGCATCGAGCAGGCAGGCCATGAGATACTCGTGCTCGTATCGGTTAACGAGACCGGCCCTTCGCCAACGGCGGATGGTGAGTCGGACCGCATCGAGACGGCGAGCATTGTGCTGGGTGAAGAACCGACGTTGGCACCGACCCGCAGGGGAGAAGTTCTTGGTTACCCAACCACGCCGACCAGGAACGGCGTTCAGCGCAGAAAGCACCAGATCGACAGGGCTCGCTCGGTGTACGTCCAGGGGCTTGGCAAGGTCTTGAAGAAGTCGTGCAAATCTGGGGGGCCTATTTAGCCGGATAACAGCGACTTGGAACGCGAAGCTGAGCCGCAGGGCATCCCCGGTCACAACGCGTAATCCCTTGCTCTTGAAGTAGCGCGGCACCGTGCAGGTTCCTGCAAAGGGGTCACAAAGGGAGGTGCAATTGGGGAGCTCAGCGTCGATGAGCCGTCCGAGAGCATCTACGCACCACGCCTTTGAGCCGATGTATCTCATGGAAAGACAAAGATATACCCGAGATGGCGTGCGGAGAATAGGGTGGTTCATCCCGTGCCGCCCGCTACGCCGCACTCCTGAAGCGGCTCCAGGGCACCGAGGAGGCGAACGCACCGGTTTTCTGGAGAGTCGGTGACCAGAGACCATGCCGTTTTCTCGCGCCGACTTTATCGCCGGCGGGTGGGTGGGGGCGGCGAACGCCTCGTCCCCTTACTTGCGACGGACCTCCAGCTGCTCCCGATCGAACGCCGCCACTTTGATCCCGCCAGGGCGACGACGCCCAGGACCATCGCTGCGCAACACAACTTCAACATTGTCCACTGGGCTAGCCGGTGAAATGGAGTGCTCGGCCTTCGTTCGTTGGCTCCACTCGGGCAAGAAGTCACAAAGTAGACCTGGCGACGCTCCCCTTCGGGAGCCCGGAGCCATCGCTGCCATCGTGTTCCACGTTTCGGGGACCCGCGTTTGCGGCGTTTCGGGAAGCGACCGGACGCCCACGCGTCGGTCAAGTTGGCCAGGCGGCGGTTGTACATCCCGAAAACTTTATCCGGCGTGTTTCACGCTCGAGGAGCAGGGGTTTGGCAGCACCACATCGTGGACGAAGCCGACGCAAGCGATGGCTTTCGTGAGGACTCGGCGCTAAATTCCGGCCGGCGCGCGGACCGATTGCCTTGAACTCGAATGTAACGTGAACTGCGAAGCCGTTGCTCAGGCGGCGCAGCTGAAAGGTTCGTGGCATGTTTTGGTGCGAAAGTGGGTCAAAAGTGGGTCAGTCGCCACGTGGTGGCCACTGGTTTTGGAGTCGCCATCGACTTGCGCGCCACTTGTCATCCTCGTTTAGACCCACAAGAACGCATATAAGTCGTTGTCCCACAATGCCTTACAACCACACCATCGTCTTCCCAAGCTGGACGTGTTGGCCGCTTCCCGGGCCTTCTGAAGCCGAAAACAAGGTTGATTTGCGCGCGTTCCGCCGGGGGTGGGGCAGGAGTGGGTCACTTTGACATCGGGACGGTGGCCTGCATTCGAACAAGGCGGTTTCGACGCCGCCGAGCGGAAGCTACGATCCATTGCGGCCACACGGCGAAAGGCTCGCCTGTCCATCAAGAAACAAGAGACGGCCGGGACCCGCCCTGTTCGCGTCACACTCCTTGGATCGTTGCGATGGAATCTCGGATCCCGACGTCGCCGCTGAGGTCGGGCATGGGACATGGTACGCCGCCGCCGTCTTGACGTGGCGGCTCCCGGACGGGCTAATCGCGGCGGCCGACGCGCGGTAAGCTCGTTGCGGTGCAGCCGGACACAGGCAAGCGATAAATCCCAGGAGGAACGCCATGGCGGCAAAGCGGTCCCGCTCCAAGAACACACGAGAGTTTGACACAGTCTATCAGCTGAAGATCACGCTCCTTGAAGTCGATCCGCCGATCTGGCGCCGGTTGCTCGTCCCGGTCGACGCCACCCTGGCCGAGCTGAACTTCATTTTGCAGGCCGCGATGGGTTGGACGAACAGCCATCTTCATCAGTTCACGATCGACGGCGTGGGTTATTCCGATCCGCGATGTGAGGCGGACGGCGCGGAGGACGAGTTTGCCGTTACGCTCGCGGAAGTCGCCCCTGCAGAACGCCTGCGTTTCAATCTGCTCTACGACTTCGGTGACGCGTGGGACCACGAAATCACTGTCGAGAAGATCCTGCCCCGCGAATCCGGCAGGCGTTACCCGGCGTGTGTTGCCGGCGAACGCGCCCGCCCGCCCGAGGATTGCGGCGGCGCGTGTGGCTATGTGGACTTCTTGGAGGCCATTCGGGACCCGGAGCACGAGGAGCACGACTCCATGCTCGAATGGGTCGGCGGCTCCTTCGATCCGAAGGCATTCTACGTCGCGGCGCTGAACAAACGCCTGCCCAAGCCCATCTTCAACAGTTGTTGGACAGGGGTACCCGCGTGGTTGCTCAGAAACGCGGATTTTCGGGCAAAATCAGTCTCGGAGTTTGAAAACGTAGTGCCATAATATTGGCCCGTAACGGACATTTATC
>Ga0209777_10002346_pt1 | contig 25108 bp, 21 predicted proteins | sample FrelakmetHBP12HB_FD_187147 | JGI IMG/M metagenome (GOLD analysis project Ga0209777, IMG submission 187147) | Freshwater lake sediment microbial communities from the University of Notre Dame, USA, for methane emissions studies -HBP12 HB (SPAdes)... | ecosystem: Environmental > Aquatic >... | reverse complement strand
AATATATTTGTTATTATAATAAGTGCTTTAATAATTGTTTTTGGTTTTGTTTAACGTTTTATTTTATCGCTTACTTAAATGAACACATTTTGCCAAATTATACATAAACAACATAGTTATTCATCTGAATTATATGGATTTTCGAATCTTGAACCGACAAAAGATTGTAATAGAGATTTTTTTGATACTGCTTGGAAATATGAATATGTCCCACCAGTAAATACAATGACAAATACTTTATTACAAATGTTATTACATATATTTGCTGCTAGTTCAAAACAATCTACTATTAAAACAAAATTTGATTATTTTAAAACGATATTAGATAATATGTTTGTTGATAGTTCTACAAAAAAAGAGTTTATTGATGCGGTTTGTAGTGCTCAACGAAAATATAGATTAATATCCAACTTAGTAGTGCGTTATAAATGGAAAAGATATAATGTATTAATTAAACATGATTTGATATTGAATCCCATATCAGATTCTCAATCAAATGTTATCACTATTTTACAAAACAATAATAAATATTTTTTTACGATTTTAGATTTGAAAAATATTATTGATAAGTCATTAATGAATTCGCCATATTTTTTCTCGGAACCACTTCCTATTAAAAATCCGTATAACAATATGCCTTTTGGTAAATCCATTCTTTATCAAATCTATTTTTTTATTAAAACGGGAAATTTTGTATTATCGGATTTGTTTCATAATTATTTTTTATGTAATTTTAATTTGAAACAATTTCGTGATGAAAATGAAGCGTTAATACGTAAAATATATATACGGGATTATGTTAAAAATGCCGAAATTGATGCTCTTCATACCGATATTTTACGAATGATTAAATCTTCGAAATATAGTCGACGTATTGCGATTGATAGTGAATTTCCAAAAGAAAGGTTGGTTGAGATTATGCGACCTTATTTGGCAATATATTATACTTTTGTATATTCGCTTGATATGAATGCTCGATATAATGCTGAATCTGAACTTAATACTAAATTATCGGAATTTACGAATTTCAATGTTAAATTTGGGCGAAAAACCATTGAAAATAGACGAAGTGTTCGAAATCGAAAAACCGTGTTCAATGATGAACATATTCCATTTTCTGGGTTTGGTTATTCGAAAAATTATGATAAATCTCATTTGGAAATTGATGAGGATGATGATGATGGTGATGGTGATAGTGATAGTGATAGTGCTGATTCATCAATATCTGATTATGAATCTGATATAATTATTCGAAATAATAATAGTATTCAACCGGTTAATGATGGTGTCTTTGTATTTACTGCCACCATAACAAATATAGAAAATATTATCGGTCCAATGATTGGTGATTTAGTTTAGTTTTATTAGATATGATTAGAATAGAAAACCCCAAATAACGGCTTATATTATTTGGAAAAAATATATAACATATAATAGATATGAAAAGAGTTTAATATATGAAAAGAATACAATATGTCAAATAATACATATTGTATTTTGTATAAGTTTTACTATACCGAAGCAATACTTCTCTGATTATTTAGTATGCCATAATAATAGTCGTTGTTAAATATTACTTTATCTCTTATACTTCGACTCATTTTTGCCGCACACATATGCTCGACTTCTGCTGCTTTCGCGATGGTTTCCCATGTTCCTAATATTTCATTTGTACGACTGTCACGTTTTTCGACTTTTTTTCCAGTTGATGACGTGACTTTATGTTTATGTTCATCGGATTTTAACGATATACCATAATACCCTTCATTTGTAGTATTTTCTACCCATACTGTCGCTTTAAGCACATATTCACATGAATTTAAATATTCCTTTAGGTCTTTCATGTCGTTTTCTGAACATTCAATATTTACGCTTTTCTTCCATCGTTGATATTCATGGAGTAATGTCGAATTCAATATTTTACCATTTGGTGAAAACCGACATACTTGAAACAGAAATGTTTCTGAATTATTCGATACCATTTTTTTGGTATATTTAAGTTCTTTGAGTTTTACACCAATATACCCACAAACGACTTGATTTTTATCTTGTTTTGAAAGTCGTGTTGGTTTAAATCGTGTATCCAAATAATGTTTTAGTGCGTGAAATGTTTCTTTCTTTGGTTTTGTTTTACACCATATACGATATTGTCCTTCCATATCCACTGAGGATTCCTCTACGTCACTTCTTACTATACACATTTGGTTTATGAATTCATTGAATTTTACTGTCAAATCGTCTTCGGGTAATAATACATTTTGATATACAGATTGATTTTCTATATTTACAATCGCAATCGATGACTTTTGGGTTTCTATTAGTTCTCGCATTTCATTTATTTCTAATATTTGTTTTGTTATGGTTTGTTTGGTTTTTTCTGCGGTTTCTTTTAATTCTCGATTTTCATTTTCCAATTCTTCGTTACGTTGTATCATTTTATTGAAATTATCTATACTATATGTTTTTGAATGAATTATATCTTTGATATGTTTTGATAATTTATCAATCGTAAAATTTATACTGTCATATGCGATTATTTCGGTTTTATTTTTACCATTTACTTCAATACTACGAATTTGTCGTTTTATTTTTGGGTATGTTTTTATTAGATTTTCGATTTCCACTTTGTTTTGAACTCGAAATGCTGTAACCAAAATAAAATTTTCGTACTTTTTACGATGGTCTTGTAAACGTGTAGATAAATCATTTGTATGTCCGAATTTTATTAATTTTTCACCTGCTTCGTTTGTATTATCGATGGTTCCGAAATATATACATTCTGTGTTTACTGGAAATTGAACGATTGTTGCTTGTTCGACTGCCTTCTGTTTTTCTTTTTTGGTAATATTTATTGTGTTTTCTTTTTCGATTATTATATTTTCTTTTTGTTCTATTATATTTTCTTTTTGTTCTATTATATTTTCTTTTTGTTCTAATTGGAGTCTTAATTCGTCGGTTTCTTCTTCCACTATTTCGTGTAATACTTCTTCCATTTTCATATAATATTCATGTATTTCTGATGCTTTTTTTGTTTGTGCTTTCAAACATAATGATTTAAAACATTTTATTGTTAACATTATAGTTTGTTTGTTATGACCACCCCATTTTTCATCTCGTCTAATAATATTATTATTAAGCGAAATATCTTGGTTCAAACTTTCTACCGCGATCGCGGGAGAAAGATTTTTATAATCAATATCAAGTTTAAAATGTCTTTCTAACACGACTTTGGAATGATATTTTTGCTGAAATCCTAACCATTTCCATACATTATCTAAATCAACCACATAATCTATATTTTTATCATAGTTCAAGTAGCAATAAAAACTACTTACGAATAATTGTTGTTCAAATCCGGTAAAATTTTCCTTTATTTTATTTAATAATTTATTATTATATACATTTGACAGCCTAGTAATGGGGTTTTTTTCAATAAGTTCAACAATATTTATGTCTTGCATTCTTATTATAATATATATAACGTATATTCTTTAAGTATTAATTCTTGATTATTATATTTGAAAGCGATTTTATAAAAAAAAAGCGGTTTTTATAAAAGCAAGATTATAATCTTGCTCCGGCGAATTAATGAGCAAGATTTGTTACCATTTACCACTTGGTTTTTTTCACATTAATCGATTGTCCAGTGCGTTTTTTAGATTTACTTGGGTCATATGCTTCATCTTCATCATCCGAACCCATACCTTTCGATATTTCCCAGAATTCTTTTGAACCCAACTTGAAGTCAGGGTGGTCTTGTGCCCTATACCAGAATATTTGGTCGGTCAATTTATTAGACTTGGAGTTATTATTTATTACCAAACATTCATAATTCTCGGTAGTTTGGTCCATAACCGCACAGAATGACTCTAATGTTGGGAACATACTCGCATAATTTTCCCATATACGTTTTCGATTTGCGAAGTATGGTTCTCTTAAAATAAAAACATAATCAATATTTGTTCGCAGATTAGGTGGTATTCCTAATGCATATTGCATTGTGATGATTAACATGACCTTCCAATGCCGACCATTCATGAATAATAATCGCATCATTTTATCACGGGTCCATGATTGGTCATACAGACAATCATCTAAAATAACAAAAGCACGTGGGTCAATAGTCGAACGACGATAAGTTTCGATTTCTTTATTGACTTGTTTGAGAACCACTTTTTGTCTTCTTAAAATGTTCTCAATTAATACAGTATTATATTCATCATGAATGAATAGTTTAGGAACATGCTTAGCATAAAACCCATTTCCTGCTTCTGTTCCAGATATAACTGTACCAATAGGAACATCTTGATGATAAAATAATAAATCTCTTACTAAATACGATTTACCAGTATCACGTCTACCAATCATAACAATCACAGGACCTTTATTTTCATCAGCCTTAAACGTGATTGAACGCATATCAAATTTTTTCAATTCTAGTGTCATTTTACAATATATAAATATATTGATATGTTTAATCAAACGTGTAACATATTAGTTTAGAATGATAGTTTTTAATGTAATAACCACGTATACTTCTTTTATAAAATAATGAATGTTCTCGATTCCCCTAAATTTGATATAGAAATAGTTGAACCAATTTCTATTGATTTGAAAACTTTAGAAAAAAATTTTGAAGCAACATCAGAAGATATTGAACATGAATATAATCCATTCCATATCCAAAATCTACAAAATTATCACCCAATTTACCAAACATTTGTTTCATTATCAGAATCAAATTATGATAATGTCAATTTTAATCATAAATATCATATTTTTTCTTTAAACCAGGTTCTCAATAAAGATAATAATGAAGTCATTTCAAAACCAGTTTTTATAAAATATTCACCATTACTCGACCCTGTAAGATATATGATTGGAAAATATAAAATTAATGAACAAGTCATCATTTTACCAAAACCATTGGATATAATTATCGAACCAAAAATAACGAATATATTTACGAAAATAATGGACCCAAATAACGCATCATATACCGATAATTTCTTCAGTTATTTAACGAGTTGCCTATTACATCAGCACAAATGGTTACACGGCGTGGATTATTATGGTTCATTTATAGGTATTCAAGATAAATTCAAAATGAATATTACTGATGATTTGGAATATTTAAATACTTCGAAATATTTCAATGAAAATAAAAACCAACTATTTTCTTTAACCAAATGTGATGAACTCGAATTCAATAATTTCGGTTCTCGTGCTAATAAAAATAGATTATGTATTAATAAAACACCAACTGATAATATATTACTAGATTCAATCATTGATTTGGGTTGTAGTGATATTGATGAATTGGATAATGATACAAATATTATAGTCGAGAATATTGAGAACATTGACAACATAAATCCATACGATAAACAAATCAGTATTTCGACAGATGAATTAGTATATGAAAAAAGTACTTCTTCAGATTCTGATAAAACAGAATCATCTTGTAGTACAAGTAGTTCTAATAATAGCGAAACGAATTATAGTAGTGATAGTGATGATGATAGTGATAGTGATAGTAGTACAAGTGATAATGATGAAGAATCAAATAGTGAAGATGATAATGATGAAGAATCAAATAGTGAAGATGATAATTGGCAAACCGAGTCTGAATTAAGTGAAGAACAATATCAATACGCATATATTAATAATTTTCCAGTACAACTAATCTGTTTAGAAAAATGTGATGGCACTATAGATGATTTATTTTTGAAAAACGAAATTAACGATGAAAATGGTGCCAGCGCATTTTTCCAAATTATTATGACACTAATCGCATATCAAAAAGCATTTCATTTTACACATAATGACCTTCATACTAATAATATAATGTATATTAATACAGATATTGAATTTTTATATTATCGTTATAATAAACAAATGTATCGTATTCCAACTTATGGTAAATTATATAAATTAATCGATTTTGGTCGTAGTATATATCGTTTTAATGGTAACTTATTCTGTAGTGATAGTTTTAATACTGGTGGTGATGCCGCTACTCAATATAATTGTGAACCATACATGAATGAAGATAAACCCAGACTTGACCCTAATTATAGTTTCGATTTATCCCGGTTAGGGTGTTCTATTTATGATTTTATTATTGATGATGATGAAGACCCCAAACAATTTACTGAATTACAAAAGACTATATATAGATGGTGTTTAGATGATAATAAAAAGAATTTATTATATAAAAAAGATGGTGATGAACGATACCCCAATTTCAAATTATATAAAATGATTGCGAGAACTACACATGAACATACTCCACAAGAACAACTCGAATTCCCATTTTTCAAACAATTTTTATTATCTAAACGCGAAGTAAGTAAATTAAATGATTCTAATACTACGAACATGATGAATATTGATGCGTTACCTTGTTATGTTTAACATATATAAAAAATATATAATGGAAGAGAACAATACTGAAAACCCTATTGAAAATACTAGTGAAAATAAAGAAAAATGGTATTGTTATATATTACGAAATACATTACCCGAATATAAGCATTTGACATATAATGGTTCTACTAATAACCCAAAAAGACGATTAAGACAGCATAATGAAGAAATCGTTGGTGGCGCAAGATATACACATGGTCGTGGTGGGAAATGGGAAATTTATGCTTTGCTGACTGGTTTTATTGACCATAAAAACGCGCTATCATGTGAATGGCGGATTAAACATACCAATGGTAAGCCGGGTAAACGCCCACCGAATCATTGTGGTATCAATGGTCGAATCATTGGTCTTAATGAAGTAATACGATTACCAAAATGGACGAAACCATGTACTGTTGAAAATAAAGATGTTCAATATACTTTATATATAGCCGAAGATGTACAAAAATATATAATATCAGATGGATTACCTGATAATATAATAGTTATTGGTGGAATACCAGAATTCTAATAAATTCTCCAAAAAATTATGTAAATTGTTTTATTGTATTAGGTACTATTCCATCGATTGAATACCAATACCGAGCATCAATTCCGTTACTAGCAAAATTAATATCATTATTCTGAAAAGTACTACCATCATCAAATACCAGTTTTATAATACCATCATGAAAATTATTATTAACATCAGTAAATGGAAAAGTATAACTATTACTGGTTAATGTTCTACTTGTAATATTATTTCCATTACTATCAGTTGCAAATGAATTACCACTTCCATCATTATATATATTTATTTTAACATAACCAACTGAATGAAGAGCAGCATTTATATCAATTATTAAACTATCATACTGTCCATTTTCGTATTCTACCAAATCTGAACCACTAGTAGTAAAATCACGATGCCCCGTAATATGATTAGTAATTGTTTTTGAATATTTAATAGGTGTATTCATGTATATATAATTATGATATTTCGTTTTTACTAAATATTATAATTAAATGGCAGCACAATTAGTCTAGTAAATACATAACACAATAGTGTGATTACTACATACAAATTAATACTGATAACTTCTATTGTACATTTCTATGAAAATATAATTATATGTAAAAATATATAAAATTTACATAATAAGCATATTACGACAAAAATGATGAAAACTATATTTATTTGTCATGATATTAATTCAGTTAATTATATTATAAGAGATTTAAAAACCGCAAATATAATTTTTGTAGGAAATTCAGAAGTTAACGAAGAAATTATAAATAATCCAAATATAATTATCGCACGAAATTTAAAACATAATATAGAGCATGAACCGAAATTTTTAACATTTACAGCATGGTACGCAATTGCTAAAAATAATTTATATCCAGAATGTCAACATTTATGTTTGTTTGAATATGATGTGTCCATCGAATTATATATTGAAAATCAGGTATTGAATTATTGTAATGAAAATCCGGAAACAAAAATTATAACTTTTCTTTCAACACATACTCATTTTAATTTAGATATTAATAAACAAGTATTTGACCATTTTTTAAATTTAAAAAATTGTACATATGACATTGATTCCAAACATGTTTGGTATCCAACAACAAATCATTGTATAAACAAAAATATTTTATGTGATTTTGTAGATTGGTTCTATCCAGACTGTTTGGTAATAAAACTACTAGATATAAATAGCGTATCATGGTATCATGAAAGATTATTCAGTGTATATTTAACTACTAATAATATAGCAGTAGTAGTATCAAAAGGTATAACCCATGTTAGTCAAGATAGCCATATTATATCTAATATTAATAATGCGTATGGTTCACGTCATATGATATTACCTCCAAATTTAATTGAATTGTATACAAAACATTCAAAATGTGAACTAATACAAAGTATATTAAATAATTTTAATAATGTTGTAATTACTAAAAATAATAAAGATAATTCACAAACATTTAATTTATTCATATCAAACTGTGGTAATCATTTATTTGATACAAACGGATATAGTTATTGCGAAACAGTGTATAAACAATTAAAACAATATGTAGAACCTAATAAAGTAAGTGTTATTATACCATCATTTAATAGATTTAAATATTTATTGAATGCTATAGCATCTGTAAAATCACAAAACTATAAAAATATTGATATTATTGTGATTAATGATTGTTCAACAGAAAAAGAATATTATGAATATGATTTTATTAGTAATAATGTTAATATTATACATTTAAAAGAAAACAGTAAAAAAATAATTGGATTTGCTTGTGCTGGATACGTAAGAACTATTGGTATGAAACACGCAACTGGTAAATATATTGCGTTTTTAGATGATGATGATATATGGTTACCTAATAAATTAGAATTACAAATTAATGCCATGTTACAATCTGATTGTAAAATGTCTTGCGCAGATGGTCTAATCGGTATTGGTATTTATAATATAAATAATCAATACTCAAAATATAATTCTGAGTATTACTATAATGAATTACAGCATATATATAATAATAAAAACAGTGATTATTTAAATAATGGATTTCCGAATATATGGAATTTATCTTTTTGTCAAATACATAATTGTGTTATAACATCTAGTGTAATAATAGAAAAAAATATTTTGGAAAAAATTAATTACATGAACAATGTTCATAATGGGTGTGAAGATTATGATTGTTGGTTACGAGTATTAGAACATACGAATTGTGTATACGTAAAAGATTTATGTTTTTATTATGACATTGGCCATGGAGATGGACAACTATATGAAACAAATCCTATCGAAAAAGTAAACAAATATTTTATAACATTTGGTGGTGGTGAACAAAGATATATAGATGCTGGTAATCGACTAATTAACCAAGCAATGCGTATTGAAATATTTGACAACCATATTTTATATACAGACGAATCTTTAAAAAATGATAATGAATTTTGGAATAAACATTCAGACTTTATAGAAAAAAATAAAAAAGGCTATGGTTATTGGTTATGGAAGTCATATATTATAAAAAAAACGATGGCAGATATGAAAAATAATGATGTACTACTTTATCTTGATTCCGATTGTGATTTTAATATCAATAATAAACATATATTTAATGAATTGTTCGAAGTATTGAAAACTGATTATATAATAGGAACAATTGCTAAAACTAATAGAATGAATGGTTCAGTTTGTATTGAACATAATTGGAATAAAATGGATTTATTATTAGAATTAGATATGTTTAATGAACAATATTTATTATCGCCACAGCGACAAGGCGGAACCAATATGTTTTTAGTATGTGATAAAACCCGTGAATTAGTAAATAAATGGTATGATTTGGCTTGTAACTATCATTTATTGGATGATTCACCTAGTATTATTACTGGTATGAGTGGTATAATAGAACACAGACATGACCAAGCAATATTTAGTTTATTAACCAAAAAACATAATATCTATAGTAATAGAACATTAGACCAAGTTATAATTTATTAATTTTCATAGTTACTGTTACAAAATATAATTTGTATTTACTACTGTGATTATGCTACTATTTATAATAAATATTTAGTATTATATTTGATTCTTATATATATTATACAAATGTATAATATATAATAAAAACAATGAGTTTTTCGGGTAATACAATATATATTACACCCACGGTTTATATTACCGAAACCAAATATGTTACTAGTTTACGGTACGAAGTTACAGATTTCGTTATATTCGACCATATTTCTTTTCGAGTAATATTATACGACCAAAATAGTAGCCCACTTGATGTAAAAAACATTACATTAACTCATTGTGAGTATGCGAATTGGGGTAATAATGACGCATTTTTAGTTAAACTTCTTGTTCAAAAATTAGGTCTTTCTATAAATTTTCCACTTTTCTCACATTTATATAGTTCATGTCCAATTATAGGTACTGACGCATCGGGTAATAATATTACCTTTACGAATTTATTGATGGATGGAAGTGGTAATATTAATTTACAAAAAATATATAGTCGAGATACTAATAATATGATTATTGATATGTGTGGTAACCAAGTACTATTTGAAATATTAAATTATGATTATCATGGAAAACCATTTACGTTTAATTCATTACCTTTGGATGGAAGTAATAATCCAATTTTACCAGTTGGATATACAGTCGACGCATCCAGTGGTGTGGTTAATGACGCATCGGGTGAACAAATCGTTATAGTATCTAATATCGGTATTATACCATAAATTTATTTATGAATTCATTGGGTGTCATAATCGGTATATTATGTTCATTCGCATATTTCGTTTTATTCGAAACATCGTCTTTTGTTTTAACTATTAAAACAAAAGTACTTTTATTAATAGCATCATCCAATATACCTCCTACTCGTTTTAATTCATCTATTATTTTTTGGTCTCTTACTTTTGTCATAACGATATGTTTTCCATATAATGGATTCGTGGTATCAATATTCATTGCATTTTGTATTGTTTTATCAGCTACGTCATCTGTCGAATTTAATAATTTATATTCCAAATCACAGTCTTTTAAAAATTGTAAGAACACAGGAATATTTTCTATAAAACTTTTTGCGTTTTCATTTCCGATACCTGGAACTTTTCTTAACATTATCATTTTGTCTTCTGGTGATTCCGTACTGGTCAAAATATCAGGATACATTTCCATAATAGGTTTCATTTTTCGTTCACCAAGACCTCTACCTAATGCGTTTGATGCTACCATAATATCTAATAATGATGCTTTTTTGACTTTATCTTTTATTCCATCATGTATTTTATCAACCATTTTTTGTTGAAATCCTTCTACTTTTATAAAATCGGTTTTATTCATTTTCAATATTTTGGGAACAGTATTATAACCCGATTTCATAAGCCGTTTTACATTTCCAGTTGAAAGTCCATCTATTTCCAACCCTGTGAAAAACGCAGTAATATTTTTTTCGATTACAGTTATATCTTCAGATACATTATCTATTATGATATCAATATGTGTATCTGTCCAATGATAAGGTACATCTGGCATTTTAGCCTTTTCAGCTGGCGTAGTAACAGATTTAATAATGGGTATAACATCACCACTACGTACTATTTGTATAACTGAACCTATACCAATTTTATTCTCTTCTATGAATTTACCGTTAAACCCAGTAGCATATTCGATTGTAACACCACCAAGTTTAATTGGTTCAATACGTACACGTGGTTTTAAATATCCATTTTTACTTGGATTCCAAATTACATCTACTACTTTTGCTTCTGCTAATTGGTCAGACATTACCATTTTAAAAGCAAATGCGTATTCTGGGTTATCAATTGGTTTATTAATATCTGCTCGTTCATGAATATTATCATCTGATACAATAACACCATCAATCTCATAATCATAATTTGTTCTCCAATCTACTAATGTTTCAGATAATAGTTCATTAGATAATATAGGTTCTATGCGATTACGCACAACTTCAAATCCTAAATCCTTTAATTTCGAGAATTGGTTACTAGGTTTCATTTGTGGTTGTATCACTTCATATACCACAAAATGTAAATCACGTGTTTTATCATCGGTTGATTTACTATTAATAATACCTGATACTAGGTTACGTGGATTCGCAAATAATGTTTTATATTTATTATTAAACAATGTTTTTGGTAATATAAATTCACCTCGAACAACATAACCTTTTTCCTTTGGTAATTTTATTGTTTCATATAGAATTGGTAATAAATGACTAATATCTTGTCCAATTATACCATCACCTCTTGTATATAATTTGGGGGTATCTCCTTCGGTTGAATACATACCTGATACACCATCCAATTTACATGATAAAACATATGGACCTTTATATGTTTTCATCCAACTAGATAGCGCGTTTGTATCGGGTTTTATTTTATCCATTGATGGCATATGATATGGTAATTTTACTTTGTTTTTGCCGACTGGTGCACCGATATGAGTTATGGCTTCATTTTTTGGGTATTTTTTTTCAATAAATTCTTTTATAATGTCAAATTCATTATCAGTCATTAATGCCGTTTTTGTATTATAATATGTATCATTTGCTAAAATAATCATATCAGATAATTGTTTTTCATTAAGGTTCTCTAATACAGTAATACCTTTATTTTTTAATGCTATAATATTATTCATTGTTGGCGTATTTGTATCTAGATTAGATACTGGATTTATATTTATATTATTTATTTTTTGTTCTTGTACTTTTTCTATTTTTTGTTCAGTTGGTCTAATTTTCAATGTTCTTTTTTTACGTGGTGCTTTTATTGGTAATATAGTAGTTGTTGATTCGATTTGTGGCAATACTTGTGGAATTATTTGTGGCATTACTTGTGGAATTACTGGTACAATCGGAATAGGGGCTTCTTTTATTTTTAATGTTCTCTTTTTTCGAACTATAGGTATAATAGGAATATTGGTAAGTTCGGGTTGTGATGATAAAATAGGTTGTTCTTTATTTTTTCGCGTTTTAGGTTCTTTTTTTACTTTAGGTTCTTTTGGTTCTTTAATTTTCCGCGTTTTTGGTTCTTTTTTTACATTAGGTTCTTTTGGTTCTTTTGGTTCTTTAATTTTCCGCGTTTTTGGTTCTTTTTTTTCTTTAAGTATATTTGTTTCTTTTATAAAATTAACATTTTCACCACTTTTTATAACTACTGAACGACCATCAATACGGTCAATAGGATTTTTATATTCTAATTTCAAATAATCAAAAATATCCTGTTCTGTTTTGAATTCCGCATCTACTTTTTCTTCTTTTACTTTTCCAGTCTGTTTTTTATATAATCCATGTTCATTTAATGAGAACCCCAATTTTAGTGCGTGTCCACGCATTACCGTATTAAATGTTTTACTACCAGTAAAATATAAAATAGCAAATGGATACTCTTCTTGAGATGTATATAAAAAATCTACACGCCGAGCAGTTATATGGTTCGGTAATTTCGCAATAACTAAGCATTTGGTTTTTCCATAAGATAATAATTCTAAAATAATACCACTTTCTTTCATGGCATTTATAAATTTTATAAAAGTATCTGAATTCGGTGATGTTATTATAACATCTATATCACCAGATGTCTGTGCGCCACGTCTATAACTACCCACAATTTCATAATGTGAATGAATCGTGTTATCTATTACTTTATTAAATGTTGTTTTAAAAAGTTCATTATATTCGTCTATTTCTGTTCTAGGAATTCGTTCCAAAATATCCTCATAATATTTCAACCCTGCTTTTTGAACATTATTCAATACTTCATCTTGTCGTTCACGTAATTGAGGTATTGTTGTAATACCTTGTTTAACTAATTCTTTTGCTTTAATTGGACCTATGCCATAAACTTCGCTTAATAAAAATTCTGGATTATCTTTTTCGCGTTCAAATAATCCGAGAGTTCCAGTAGTTACATATTCATTTAGTTTTTCTAATATTGTTGGTCCAATATTTGGTTTACCTTTTAATTGGTCTACGCTAGTTATATCTGTTGTAATATTTCGAATAGTATCCTGTGCTCTTGTATATACACGATTTCGTATATAATCACCACGCTTCGACATTAATGATGCTAATTTTTCGAGAACTTCTATAAATGTTTCATTATATCTTGGTAATTCTTTTAGTTCACTCATTAGTAAATATTTTAATATTTATTGTTTTCTTATAGTATACACATAAATTACTAAATCTATTTTAGTAATTTATACAATCACAAATTTTTATAATATTTATAAAATGTATATATTTGTAATACATTTGTAAAACTATATTTTATGTATTCTTCAAATAATTTACAGAAAAATAGTAAAATAAAAGGCTCATTAACAATTGCGTTTGATAAATTTATAAAAATTATCAAAATGTTATTCTGTTGGAATTATCCCTTAAATCTAGCAAGTTTTGGGTTTGTCGATGTATGGAACATTCCAATATTACAATATTTAATATGTATATTTTGGACATTGTTTACATTTTTTCCAACACTAATTGGTGGTTCGTATGGATTATATATATTTCAAGGAATTGTAATGGTGTATATGTCATTATATTTATTGATACGGTTTAGTTATATTACAAGTGAACATGAAAAAATCACTGAATGTGATGTTTGGATTATACAAACTGTAGCATTTATTCTAATGTCTGATTATTTATACAATGGTATTATAACCACATCAATAAAATGGTTAGAAAATATTAATTCTATAAAAATAAAATAATTTACTAAAATCCGGGGTCATCCGTAAATATTTGTGTAGCCGCTGAATTAAAGGTTTTTGTCTCAGTAACTATATTTAAAAATTCATTTACTGAACCATTTACATGAAAACAAATTACCGAACCAACTAACGAACAAACAAACACTATAATTGAATCACGTACCGTCTCCTTCAATGGCTTCCATTTTTTATCTATGAATTTCATTTCCAAAAATTTAACTAAACAAAACAAAAAGGTTATTAGACCTGAAATAATAAATACTTTTTCCATTTTATCAAATATATAAAAATTGTCCATTTTTATATATTAAAAACAACGCAAATAAATAATATTTGACGGTTGACCATAATTATACTAATTCTTCGAAATCATTCAAAATATAATCATGTGACACTGTTTTATTACTGGGTTCATCTAATATATCAAACCCACTCAAATCTATCATATCTGTATGTATTTGAATACGGTCACTATCATCATCTGAATCTTCTTCCAATTTACGTTGAATGGCACGAGATGTACTAATTTCTTCTAAACGTTCCAATGATTTGGGTGCTTCTACTGATTTTATAGTGTTATCATCATCCATCATTGAATCCATATCATTGAATGTTAGACGTGTAATAACATCTTCATTATCTATATTTTGTATAGATGGCACGACTGATGGTAATTCTTCTTCGTCTTTATAGGGTTCTTTAGTTTCGTTCGTATCAATTATTGATTTAGATTCAACCGGTTCTTCTATATTTTCGATAGTAACTTCTTCTTCTTGTTCCACACTTTCGTCCATATAAGCCCTAATAATGGCTTCAGTTGGAATACTTTCACGAATAGCGGTAAGAATACATTCCTGAATAATAGTTTCTAATTCTCTATTATTTTTCTGGGTTTGTAATGGTGAAATATTCTTTTCAAATAGGTATACATTCATGTATACTTTACGTGCGACATTGATATATATTTTATGAATAAAATGGTCGAGTTTAGGTATAGAAATATCGATTTTCTTTTGTTTATTACCAACTCGAATACATGTTAGAACCTTCAATTGGATAATATGAACACACGTAATCAAATCTTCTAAATAATTACAACCACTTCTTTCAATAATTCGTTTTCGTTCTTCTTCCACAATAACATTATTCCATTTGGGAACACGAGATAATAGGTTTTGAAATGTCATTAAATATTTATTAACTTCATCATTATCCATACATAACTTCCATGATTCGTTGAAAATAGACCGAATACCATCTGCTACTAACGGTGTGAATATACTTACTAAACGACTACACCATTCATTTCTAGATTCATGTAAATTCGATATAACAAAATCATCCATTATTACTAAAAACTATGATTTCTTATTATATTGTTGAAATACTTTTTATGTCTTTATTTGAACGTGTAAATAAAAAATCAAACATATATAATAAAAGTAACTTTTCACATCTATATTCTGCTTTTATTTTATCAAAACACATACAGCATGATGATTTATCTAGTTCTGTAAATAATTCGGTATTTTCTATCCATCTAATAAAATCCAAACAAGATAACCCTTTTTCATAAAATTCAGTTGCTAAATTTGTTAGGTCAATATGACATATTTTATTAGATTCTAAAAGGGTTTCTATTTTTTCTTGTATCCATAATTGTGTCATATTTTCTAAATTATTATCTATATCATCATTATTGTTATCTATAATACGTATATTTCCTATTTTATGTAATGAATAATATTGCTTAATATTATGTTGATGTAAATTGTTTATATTTCCTCTTACAATATGTTCTGGAACATATATTTCACAAAAACGTGATAAAATCGGATTTAATAATTTTTGTTTGTTCTCTACTATAATAAAAAAACGAGTATTATAACTAAACAATTCTATACATCTTCTAAGTGCGGATTGTGCGTCTATCGTTAAACAGTCGGCATTTAATAGAACAATCGTTTTAAATAACATACCATTATTTGATTGAATATTTGTTTTCGCAAAAAATTTCAATTCTTCACGTATAAATTTAATACCTTTTCCATGCGCACAATTTACAATCATAACATTTGTTTTTAATTTTAATTTATCGTTTTTATATATTTTATTTAAAAAACGATTTACTATTGTACGTTTACCTGACCCAGATGAACCATGAAATATTATATGTGGAATTTTATTGGATTCGTAAAAATAATCCAACTTTTCATGAATTTTTTGATGGATACATAAATCAGTATTTGCTATTGTATTTTGTTTTAAAGGTAATTCCATTTGGTAATTTAAATTTGACATTTGAGAACCTTGTTATAAATATATATTCAAAAGCCATATATTTAAGTGTTTTTACTGTTTTAAATACTATTTTATATTTACATAGTTTTAAGTAATATTCAGAATCATCGATAAAAGTGCAAAAGAGTTGGGGACGTTTTTGGAAAATGGACATTTATAAATGTCCAAAATCAAAAAGTGCGTCCAACTCTTTGACATGAAATTTCGTGTTTTTTCATTTTACTGCATAATGCTTTAAAACCAAACTTTCAAATTTTTGTATGGCTGCATATTTTTTTTTAATAAAATTCGAATAATAATTTAGGAACTTTTTCTTTCGTATTATTATAGTAAAAAGGACTACAAAAAAAGGCCGGATTATGTATAATTGTACCGACTGTAATGTAAACTGCAGTAAATTATCTCATTGGAATAGGCACTTATCCACTCGTAAACATATCGTACGAACAACCACTATAGAAAAAGGCCTGCCAAATTTATCACATAAATGCAAATGTGGTAAAATATATAAGCATTCTTCCAGTTTATGGAATCATAAAAAAGTATGTATTACTATAAAACAAGAAAACAATGTAAATAATAAATCAAGTAATGTTACTACAACCATAGAAAATGATGTGCTATTAGAACTTATGAAACAAAATAATGAATTTAAATTATTATTGGTCGAACTATCAAAAACGCCGACTATTATAAATAATATTACGAATAATAACAATACAAATAGTACAAACAATACAAATAATACAAATAATCAATTCAATCTCAACGTATTTCTAAATGAAGATTGTAAAAATGCTATGAGTATAAATCAATTCATTGATTCTATCAAACTCACGGTTAATGACTTGGAAGAAACTGGTAGATTAGGATTTATAGATGGTCTTTCAAGAATTTTTATTAATGCTCTAAAAGAATTGGAATTAACAGACCGACCAATTCATTGTACCGACTATAAACGTGAAACTATTTATATAAAAGATGAAAATAAGTGGGCAAAAGAGAACGATGATAAACATACGGTAGTTAATGTTCTCAGAAAAATCGAAAAGAAGAATATTGGTATGTTACCAAAATGGATAAATGAGAATCCCACTTGTCGTATAATGGATTCACCGGAAGCAATACAATATTATAAAATTTATAAGAGCGCATTAGGAGACCCATCAAAAGAAGGGATTGAGAAACAAGATGATAAAATAATTAAGAATGTTCTCAAAGAGGTTGTTTTGGACAAAAGTATAAATAAATAATAATATAATGTTGTTTACATAATTTTAAATAACATTAGGAATCATCGATAAAACGTGCAAAGAGTTGGGGACGTTTTTGGAAAATGGACATTTATAAAATGTCCAAAATCAAAAAGTGCTTCCAACTCTTTGAAATGGTTTTTAGTGGTTTTTCCATTTTACTGCATAATGCTTTAAATATGTATTTTTCTTAAAAAGTTTGTTAGCATAACTTTTTATTATCTTTTTATATAAAAAAGGGTTTAGAGATTTTTTTTCTTAATAAATAAGAATAAAAGTCGCAAACAAAGAACAAAAGTCTCACGCATAATGGATTCAAATACCAAGACTGATAATGCTACCAATATAAATAAACAAATAGAACAAATGTACAGTTGCGACTTTTGTTCTTATTCGACCAAGAAAAAAAAGGACCATGCTAAACATTTATTAACGGCAAAGCATAAACGGTTAGCAACTGGTATTTGTATAATTGATAAAACGATTTGTCCATTATGTGACAAAAAATATAGTTCAGCAAGTAATTTATGGACACATAAAAAAATATGTAAAAATAATTCCAATTGTAATATAAATTCAAAAACAAATTTTACAGCAGAAATGTTTATGGAATTCATAAAACTAAACACAAAAGAAACACAAAATTTATTACTAGAACAACAAAAAGAATTTCAAAATATAATTCTTGAAAAAACGAATGGTTTTCAAAATACAGTTATGGAATTATCAAAAGATATAAAACCGATAACACATATAACCAACCACTATACTAATAGCACAACTCATACAAACACTCAATTTAATCTCAACGTATTTCTAAATGAAGATTGTAAAAATGCTATGAGTATAAATCAATTCATTGATTCCATTAAACTCACGGTTAATGACTTGGAAGAAACTGGTAGATTAGGATTTATAGATGGTCTTTCAAGAATTTTTATTAATGCCCTAAAAGAATTGGAATTAACCGCAAGACCAATTCATTGTACTGATTATAAACGTGAAACGATTTACATAAAAGATGAAAATAAGTGGGCAAAAGAGAACGATGATAAACATACGGTAGTTAATGTTCTCAGAAAAATAGAAAAGAAGAATATTGGTATGTTACCAACATGGATAAATGAGAACCCGACATGCCGTACAATGGATTCACCGGAAGCAATACAATATTATAAAATTTATAAGAGTGCGTTAGGAGACCCATCAAAAGAAGGGATTGAGAAACAAGATGATAAAATAATAAAGAATGTTCTCAAAGAGGTCGTTTTGGATAAAAAATAGATGTACTAATTACAAAAACAATTATGTATCAGATTTCACGATTTGTAATTGTTTGGTAAATAAAAATCGTTCATAATACATGGTTCTTCTGTGTAAATTACAATTTAAACAAGCAATAACTACATTGTTTTTATTATGTCCAAAATTATTATCAATTCGTTCCAACGACCATTGATTTGGTTCTCTAACATATTCATAGAGAACATGAACATTTGTTTTACAATAAAAACATTGATTTTTACAGGTTATCATTAATTCTATAACTTTATCCATATCTACAAATTGATTTTCTATAAATTTGTTTTTCAATTTATCTTGTGCTTTATACCCATAGATTTTTTGATGTATTTGCTGAAGAATAAATTTACATGGTAATGAATCAATATTAGTATTATTATTTATTTGTTCAATATATTGAAATTGTGTTTCCGGTAATAATTCATCTTGTGAAAAATTCCATTTAGAAGTTTCAGTAATAATTCTTTTTTTATGTTCTTTTGGTTTTATAGAACGATTATCATTCACATTCATTTTTTTTTGTGGTTTTTCTAAACTAATATGAATTTGTTTTGTATTTTCATTTATGGAATCCATGTAAACTAATTATATATTTTTATTCACTTATTAATGGTGTAAAACTTCTAATGTTATAAATTGTATCGGTTTGGCCATCTTGACAATGTAATCCAGACATTGACCCGATACCATGGTTTAATACATTATCACTTGCAAATGCCGGTATAATATTATAATCAGTTGGTTTTTCAATAACAAAATAATTATTATTTCCATTTACAATTGATATAATATCAGTTAGACGTACATATCGAATCGGTAGACCGAGTTGTTGTATATTATAATATTTTGGGTTAGTTATAACATTATGCTGTAGTAAATCCCATGTTTGCGGTAATGTCCAATCACCAACAATTTCACACATACACCCATAAAATATCGAATTATCTCTTTCGCCCAAATTAATCATTGATTTTATTCTACTTTTTGTAGCCAAATAATATCTTTCACATGATTTAAATACAATATTATCTGATGGGTCGGCATTAATATAATCAAATATACTAACGTCACCATCAATCGGGTCAAATCCCAATTCATTTTTATCAATTGTAATATTTCCATAATCTTCTAATAAATTTGAAGCATTTAATTGGTCAATATTACTATTTTGTTGCATATGCCGTTGAAGATTTTGCTGCATTTGGTGAAGTTGTTGTACTTGATGTTGATGAACCATATTTAATTGTTGTTGTCGTAATGCTTGTTGCTGCTGTTGTTGCTGCTGCTGTTGCTGCTGCTGTTGTTGCTGCTGTTGTTGCTGCGGCTGTTGTTGCTGCTGTTGTTGCTGCTGTTGTTGCTGTTGCTGCTGTTGCTGCTGTTGCTGCTGCTGCTGTTGTTGTTGTAATGCTTCCTGATTATGTAATTCCTGTTGACGTAGTAGGTTATATTGCTGTTGTCTACGTTGTTGATATTCTTGAATTTGCGTGAGTTGACTATTTACCAATGTGGTTATATTATTAGGTTCAGGAATAGGTTCAGGAATAGGTTCAGGAATAGGTTCGGGAATAGGTTCAGGAATAGGTTCAGGAATAGGTTCCGATAATGGAACCGGAATAGGTTCTGGGTCATGTTCGGGTAAAGGAACCGGAATAGGTTCTGGGTCATGTTCGGGTAACGGAACCGGAATAGGTTCTGGGTCATTTTCTGGTAAATGAACAGCAATAGGTTCGCATATGGGTTCAATTATAGAATCTGTACCAACTTCAGTAATCGGTTCCGGTAATATATATACAGGCCATCCACGTCTACCTGCGATTTGATTATAATAATTAAAATAATTAATAATTTCAGGCATTAATGAACCAAAACATAAATCAATTCCTAATAATGGCATGCTTTTATGTTCAGTTATGGCAGACATAATTCCTTCCAAAAAGACATTATAAGATATAGACTGTTGTGGTTCTCTAAATAAATTTGTGGCAAAATTAGACGAAGACCATCGAGCGAATTTCAATACATTATCTAAATTATATTCATTACTATTAATTCTATTCATCAATAAAGATATATACATTAAATCACTTATAAAACTCACATAATCATCGAAATCTAAATGTCCATCTCCATTATCGTCATATAAATTAAAAATGTTTTGAATCATTCCATCTAACGCATGTGCTAATGTATTTTGACTCGAAAATATTTGTGATAAAAAATTTTGTTCAAAATCATTATTAAACCCTAGCGAATTAACTGGTTCCATTATATTATATGGTTATTTCATTTTTTACGAAATTAATACCGGGCTTGACTCATAATAGTTTATACCATTTTGGTAACACATACCATTATAATGTCGTGGAAAATAATTATAATTCAAATAACTATTTAGAAAATAAAATAGTTATTTATGTAATATGGAATACTTAGATAATAATTATAAACCATCCGAGTATTATTATATTACTGTAGCAACAAAACCACACCCGGTATTATCAAATATACAAAAAAAAGTAGAAGAAAATAATGAAACTATAATAATATTGGGTGAATCAGAAGACCGTTATATTGGATGGCAATCTAATCAAAATTTTGGTATAAAATTACGCGAAGTTGCTGATTTTTTAAAACGTCCAGAATTAAATCCAAATGATATTGTATTATTTACGGATGCGTATGATGTAGCATATTGTGGAAATATGACACAAATAATTCGTCGTTATATGGATTTTATAAAACCAATTATATTTGGTTCTGAAAAATGTTGTAGTCCCGACCCAAACAGATATACTCAATATATAGAAACAGATACTGAATTTCCCTATTTAAATAGTGGTTTGTTCATAGGACGTGTATGGGCATTACGAAAATGTTTAGATAGTTATAAATATAATGATAATGATGATGACCAACGTTACTGGACGACTCAATATCTTAATAATCCAGATTTAATAACATTAGATTATCATAATTTATTATTTTTGAATACAGTTGATATAGATATGAAACAACTCATTTGGGATGGAAAAATGGCATGGTATAAAAATAAAAATCCAATATTTGTTCATGTAAATGGCCCAGATAAACGCATGATTAATATGTTTTTACAAAATAAATAGTATTTTTATTCGAACCTAAAAGAAATATATATTTATAAAAACTAGATAAACATTAAGTTTGTTATAATATAAAGAATACACAATTGAATATGTTTACTATAAATAATGTTTCAGTTGAAACAAATGAGAAACTAGAAAATACTGCTATAATACCTGAAAAAAATGAATTAAATCAAGGTAAATATAAAAATATTATTAATGCTTATTCAATAAATTCAGATGAAGTTACTTATAATGTAATAGATTCATTATTAGAAAAAGAAAAACAGCATAATAAAACAGAAACATGGAACAAATTAGATAAAACTGTTAAAATACAAAAATTACATCAATTTGCTGAACGATATGGTAAAGAACATACACTTCCAGTAAAAGATATTAAATTACTAAAATCATTTTTCGTAGATTGTTTGGAAAAAAACAAAATACAAAAAACGAAAGATGTTACATATGATAAAGAAACACATGACATTTTGGCAATACCATCTCTACATTTTAATCAAATAAGTCGTAATTTTACTCTGAAAAGCGTAGATACAAAACGTGTTTCTACATTAAAGTCATTAACCCCTAAACGACTTACTGAAAAAAATAAAAATCTTAGTATGGATGATTTGTCAAATAAAATGACTACTAGTTTTTCAGATGCGAAAAATTGATAATAAAAAATTTAATTTGTAATGAATAGAAATACAAATACAAATTAAATAAATATAAAAATAAGTTTATAATATTATATAACCAAGTATGTCTGATTCCGATTATGTATTTGAATCAGATACAAGTGATAATTCTATTAGTGATAATAGTTCCATAACTACAAATAATAGTTCAGTAATATCACCAATTAAACTATCAATATTACAAACTATAAATGAAACCGACATTACGGATATTATTGAAAATATATATGATTATTTAAATGATTTTATTCAAACTGAAACGCTATTAATATCTTGTCCAAAATTTTATTCAAATATGATAAATTATACTGCCGAATTAATATTTATAGATTGGTTATATGCAGGAATATGTGAAGATGATGAAGAAGATTATGACGAGTTAGTAGAATTTATCGAACAAGTTTCCGAAATATTTTTAGAATTTTGTGATATTCCACAAAGGTCTATTTCATATACTACAACGATAATTCAACTTGATAATAATTTAATAACCCATAATCAAGAATTTATTGAAAAATTGTCTCAAAAAATATATAATCTACAAAATATACCACAACCAAAACAAAAAACCAAAGAATGGTATGAATTCCGTAATGGTTTAATTACAGCGAGTAATTTATGGAAAGTATTTGGAAGTGAAGCACAACAAAATAGTTTGATTTATGAAAAATGTCAACCAATGAATTCGGTCAATAAAGAACAAGGTTATTGTAATACAGAATCTGCTACACATTGGGGTGTAAAATATGAACCCGTTACAGTAATGATATATGAAACAATGTTCCAAACAAAAGTCGGTGATTTTGGTTGTATTCAACACCCAAAATATTCATGTATAGGTGCTTCCCCTGATGGAATTAATATATTACAAACGAATGATAGATATGGGCGTATGCTTGAAATAAAAAATATAGTAAATCGAGAAATTACTGGTATTCCGAAAGAAGAATATTGGATACAAACTCAAATACAAATGGAAACATGTGATTTGGACGAATGTGATTTTATAGAAACCAGATTTGAAGAATATAAAACAGATTCCGAATTTTATACGGATACTGAACATGAATATCGTGGAATTATTTTATGGTTTATTGAGCGGACTAATAATACACCGAATTCGAATCAATATAGTTCACCAATTTATAAATATATGCCTATAAATTTGGGTTCGAATGGACAATATATCGATGTTACTATAGTAAATGAATGGATACAACAAACTAGACAGGAATATAGAACTCAAAATTTAGTATTATTTTCTACAATTTATTGGTATTTGGATGAAATCTCATGTGTATTAATTCCACGAAATCGTCAATGGTTTCAAAAAGCCGTACCGCTAATTGAAAATCTATGGAAAGTTATCGAAAAGGAAAGAGTAGAGGGTTATGAACATAGGGCTACTAAAAAACGACAAGGAATGGTAAAAGTAACAAATACAGATAATAATGATTCTTATACCATACATAATTTATCATTGACAAATTCGATATGTTTGGTAAAACTAGATATATAATAATAATAATAAAACAATAATAATAAACAATTTTTATTATGATTATAATAATTTTTCGCCATATTCTAATCCATTTTCAGCATATTCCCAATCTTTTTCTAATTCATTAAATATTTCATTATCATTGTGAATAAAACAGTATAATAGTATACCGTCTATACAACCGAATAACCATATTATATTTTCAAAAACATAACAAATACAATTTTCTGGATTTTTTTCTGAATTATTATTA
>Ga0209777_10002345_pt1 | contig 25117 bp, 40 predicted proteins | sample FrelakmetHBP12HB_FD_187147 | JGI IMG/M metagenome (GOLD analysis project Ga0209777, IMG submission 187147) | Freshwater lake sediment microbial communities from the University of Notre Dame, USA, for methane emissions studies -HBP12 HB (SPAdes)... | ecosystem: Environmental > Aquatic >... | reverse complement strand
AAAGGATTATCAACTTCGCCAGTATATTATACACAAATTCCATCAATATATCTCAAGGCATTAGAATCCGAGATATCAACTTATTTACCAATTGCAAAGAAATACGCATCTTCATTCTGGGGAGTTGTCACTCAGTCATTAATTGGAATTGCTTTAGGAATATCTGGTATCTACGTATACAGGAGTATTAAACATGGCTCTTACACAAAGTGATATTGTAGATCCGTATGTACCTTGGTCAGGTCTTCATGATTACTTATTTAATGATGATGTAAACGCAATTTCTGTTTACATAGAAAATCAAAGACCTAACATTAAAAAGTTTTCAACTCTTCAAAAAATGATAGAAGATTATGAAAAATGGCTCACAAACTTATCGTGGACCGAAAAATACTTTACACCTGAAAATGCAGTATCTCAGGCTATTTGGTACAGAGATCGAGTTAATGAGATAATGGGAGTTGGTATTCCAGTTACAGATATCCCTGGTGATATCATGAATAAAAAAGTAGCAGTAAATCCAGCCGATTCCCCTGGAGTTATCGGAACATTACTGAACGCTCTTATTCCAGAGAAAGATCGAAAAACTATTCTAACCATTGCTGGCGTTGCGATTGGCGGATATCTTCTCTGGATATTTGGACCAGCTATAAAAAATACAGCCGCTCGCTTTTCAAAACCAAAAAATATTCCAATATCCTATTCTGATAAATATCATCTAAAGGGTGACATTTTATCCCCTCCAATTAATGATATCATTACGAAAGAAGATTCAAAATGAGCGCAGGCGACATTGACGCAATTAACGATTATATTAATCGAACAACTGCTACTACTTCGGCTGCGAGAGAAGATCAAGCATCTTGGGTAGGTTGGTATAAGGGTCTAGGATTCTTTGATAAGATGAGTGATTCTACTCTTCAAGATGCAAATGCAAAAAGAGATCGATTTAATATCGATAATAAAACTCCTCCTATTCCCAGCGTACCATTGACAACTGAGGAAGCTAAATACTTCTTAACTATGCCAGTTGTAGATACTACTGGTATGACTGCAGAACAGGCTCAAAAAGCTGTTTGGTCAGCTAAACCAGTTAGTCCTCAACCTGTTAGTTTGACTGTTAAAAGAACAACTATCAAGGAAGGTAGTACTGGCGACAATGTTAAAGAGTGGCAGAGAATTGTTGGTGGTATTGCTATTGATGGCAAATTTGGAACAACGACTACTGCTGCTACTAAGAAATGGCAAACTAATCATGGTTTGAAAGCAGATGGTATTGTTGGTCCCCTTACTTGGAATGCAGCATACGGAGATTTGCCTAAACTGGAACCAGAAATTCCAAGTGCAAGTACTGAAGCTAGTGCTAGAAGTGCCGAAGGTCCAGCAGTAACAGGTAAAATTTATGCTACTTCTACTGAAGTTAAGAAAGTAACATTACCAACTACTACAGCTGCTAAAACTACAACTGCTAAATCAACTACAACCACAACTACAGGTACAACAACTACTGATATCAAACCAGCAGTTGTTGAGGCTGGATTTCTAAGTTTTCTAAATAATATTCCTACATGGGCAAAATGGGCTCTTGGTCTAATTGCTGCTGGTGGAATTGGCTACGGACTATCAAAAGAGAAAAAAGATAAGTCCCTTCAACACTAAGAAATGATATCATTACTGAAAGATAATCCATGACGACTCCAGCAACGATTAAACAGGGTTCAACTGGTGCTGTTGTTAAACAATGGCAACAAGTTTTAGGTATAACTGCTGATGGTAAATTTGGTCCGGCTACCACTACAGCTACTAAAACATGGCAAGGAAAACATGGATTGAAAGCAGATGGTATTGTAGGTCCAGCAACTTGGACTGCTGCTCAACCTGTTACTGTTGCGGTAAAACCAATTGTTCAATCAACAACAACTGGTACTGTTGTAAAAACAACTGTTACTACAACTAAACCAACACTAAAACAGGGTTCTAGTGGTAGTGCTGTTATTGAATGGCAAAAGATATTAGGTATAACTGCAGATGGTAAATTTGGACCAGCAACTACTACAGCAACTAAATCTTGGCAAAGTGCTAGAGGTCTAAAATCAGATGGTATTGTTGGAGCTCAATCTTGGAATGCGGCTGCTATCAGTGCTCCAATAATTAATAAACCATCGCCATTTGCACCTACTACCACTACTGCTGTTTCTAGTACTTCTACTACTTCTGCTGCACCTGTATCTCAACCAATAGTAGAAGCAACTACTTCTACAATTACAGAACCAACTATTCCTCCGGTCGTAGCATCAACTGGTACTGTGACTGCACCATTACCTAATCCAGCACCAGTTACACCGTCACCATTAGGTTCATTTGTTCCAGTAATATCACCTGCACCTGATCCACCGGTACCAGATTCAACTGGTTCAACAGATACTACGAGCGCAGCTCAAGTAGTTGTACCAATACCACCACAAACAGCTGCAGTTACTGCTAAATTTACTTTTCCAACTTGGTCAAAATGGTTAGCTGCAATTCTTGCACTAGCTGGTTTCGGATACGGAATTAAATACACGAAAGAACATAGGAGTACCAAATGACTGCTATTCAGACGATCAAAGATGACGTTGCGAAGATTCCACTTTGGGCAAAGATTGTTACATTGGTTGTTGCTGCTGTAGGCGGAACTTATGTCTACAAGCATCAATCATTGAAAAAGAAATACGGAATTCCTTGAAAATGACTCAACCAACAATCAAACTCGGATCTTCGGGCGACGCTGTAAGCACATGGCAGAAGGTTGTTGGTGTTACGGTTGATGGTAAATTCGGACCAGCTACCGAATCGGCAACCAAAGCATATCAAGTTGCTCATAAACTAACAGCAGATGGTGTAGTAGGCCCATTAACCTGGGCCTCTACCACTCTATCTACTATTACTTCTATGAGTATGTTTGGCTGGATTACTTCCTTACCTCTTTGGTCTAAAGTAGCTGTTATTGTTGCTGTTCTTGGTGGAGTTACTTTAGGAATAACTGATAAAATTTACACGAAAGACCGTAAATGATATCATTACAACGCCCAGGAGCACCCGTAGGGGTGAAAGAAATACTAATAGCTATCATCGCCGGCCTCTTCGGCGGAGTTATAACCTATAATGTTATTCCAAAAGCTAAGCCTCATTATCCACTACACAGCCCCGAGAACTTAGCGCGGCTAGCTCGAGGTAGAGAGATACGGCATAGGCAGCAAAGAGAAGCTGGGGCAGCTAGAAGAGAAGAAAAGCGACAAAAGTTGATTGAAAAAATTAGGAGGTTGGGGTGAAATATCATATAGTTTATAGAAAGAAATCGTGGTATAATAATTTGAATTCTATACAAGATGCCAAATATTTTGCTGCGAGAATGGTTAGTAAAGGTTGGGCTAAGCCTAAAGGTATAAAGATTGGGATTACTGAGAATCCGATTTCTGAATCTCAACTTGAAAAATTTCTAAGATCTAAGAAATGATATCATTATGAAACCCCATCTACAAGGAATAATCAAACATGCAAACTTCGGAGCTGACGAATCCAATCAAAGCTCACTTGGCCCTTTTATCGCTGGTATCGTTCTTGGTGCTGCTGGCAGTATTTTTGCGATGACACTAGCAATAAAAACAAAACCACTGAGCCAAAAAGCTCTTCAAGAAAAATTTAGTAAATACAGTCATTCTCCACACAAAACCGTACTAATGAGAGTAATGTAAAATGATCTCTGGAAAACCTATTGCTGTTTGGGTTCGTGAAGTAATGCTTGATACCAATTATGGTAATATTCAAGCATTAATCTTATGTCATGATTCTGGTATTGGATCTGGGAAGGAAGTTGACAACGTTGTCTTTGGTGGTGATAAACAATGGGACCCCAAAGAATTGGAACAGAGATTTCTTGGAAAGATTGAAAATTTCTGTGGATCTAATACAGGTAGACACGCGTTCTTGTTAAATGCAATCTATGATACCTCTGCAGCTCCTAGAAATACATTAAACTTTCACTTTGATGTTGCAGATCAAGAGTATAGCATCAATCATAATTCACCAACTAAAGAAGGTATCATTCAACAATTGATGAGACATACAGAGATAACATTTAAACAATCTTCTGATGCAATTAGTTCAATGATGTCACAAATGGTTAGAATGACTGAAATGGCTACCCAACGAGCACATGATGCTGAAGCTGAAAATAGAGAAGCTTGGATCATTGTTCGTGAAATGGGTAACGCTTTGATGGATAAGCGACAAGAGCATAAGCTTGAACAACTACGATATCAGCGTAGTTCTGAACTAATGTCTCGAATGATGAAACTTGCTCCAGGACTAATTAATCAAGCTTTAGGTATGGAAGTTTTCCCACAGGGTATTGCTGACAATAATTCATTCGAAGCATTCGCTGAGTCGCTTGATATTGAAACGATTGAGATTCTAAGTCAAAGAATGCCTCCTGAGGTATGGGGTGTAATCTCAAATAGAATTACAGAAATATTACTTAAAAAGAAATCAGAATTTGTTAGAGATCAAAAGATACTAGCTGAGACTAAGAATCCAGAAGATAATGCAGCTGGTGAAACTTCGATAACAACTACCAAATCGGAGTTTATCCAATGAGTAATAAATGCTCACGTATCCTTTATTGTGCTACATACCTAAAGTGGAATGGTAATAGCTGGTTCTCTAATTTTGAGTATCTTCACGCTGAATCTCAATTTGAAGCAAATATGAGATTTAGAACAGGTAATAGTAATGATATCATTAAAGGTATCATGAAAAATATCATAGTTGCTCCTGTCGTTGGTTATCAACAGGATGATAAGACAGGACAAATCTATGTCTAGTTTTTCAACTACTCACCTGGCTCGTAATCTCGTTGAATTTGGTAAATTTTTACTTGGTACTCTTGTCAATAATGTCGAGAGTGTCGCAATCAAAAATAATGATGGTAATCCGCAAATTGTGGTTATGCCTAAAAATGCTGCTAAGGATTTGTTGAAAGCAGCAAAGGAAGTGATTGAGAATGGCAAAGCGACGCAAGAAGGCAAAGAAGAAGGTTGGTCGAAAGAATCCCAAGCGAGTAGCAGCAGGTAGAAAAGCTGCTCGTGCTCGTTGGGGAACTGGTGCCAAATCTTCTCATCCTGGAAAAAAAGCTACCCGTAAAAAGGCTGCTAGTATTCGCACTAAAGCAAAGTCAATTGAAAAACTCGCAGCATCAATCGCAAAGATGCACTAATCATCAACTATTAACTAGATAAGACCACTAAGGTACGATAAGGATAAGTGTTATGGCAAAAAAAGCAAAGAAGAAGTATCATCGTAAGAACCCAAAGCGAGTAGCTGCTGGTAAGAAAGCTGCTCGTGCTAGATGGGGTAAAGGGCATTCAAAGAAGGCCTCAAAGAAAGCTCGTAAACATCATATTGGTGTAGATAGAGTCGAGAAAGCTGTTGAAAAAGTTCTGTCAAAGCACTATACGATAGCTTTGGACGGATCTCGGCACAGCGTTTCATTCCCAGGTCATTCTAAGGGTACTAAGAAAGTTGGTAAGCGCAAGAGCCATAAGCCTGCGTCACCAGCTCAATTGTTGGCTAGAGCTAGGTTTACTGCCATGGTCAAAGAAAGAGCAGCAGCTCGTCGTGCTGGACGTATTTTTAGTAGGGTTAAGAAAGCAAAGCACGGTGTAGAACCACGCTTTGTACCATACGGATTTTCTGGCGAATAATTAATAGGTTGAGGGCTAATGATATCATTCATTAGCCCTCCCTCCCCTCAACTTTAGGAGAATGAAATGGCCTTCGGATTCCTCAAAAAGATAGCAAAGTTCGCCGGTAAAGTAGCGATTGCTCCTGGTAAACTTGCAGCTGGCGCTGTTGGTAAAATTCCAGTAATTGGTAAACCACTTAAGTCTATTGTTAACCTTGGTAACTCTCCCTTGAATTTGGTTAACAGTGTTGTTCAAGGTGAACGAATTGATAGAGCTGTTCTTAACAATCTCAAGTCACAAGTTAAAGATGTTAAGGATGTTGCTCCCTATGCTAAACTTGTAGTGAGTCTAGTTCCTGGTGTGGGTACAGCCGTCGGAGCAGCGATTGCAGCAGGCGGTGCCTTGATTGAGGGACAATCAATTACAGCATCACTTATAGCAGGTGTTAAGGGTGCTATTCCGGGTGGAGCTGCTGCTCAGATGGCATTTAGTGTTTCTGCAGATGTGGTTTCAGGAAAACCAGTTGCTACAAGTGTATTTAATGCAATACCATTAGATGCTGCACAAAAACAAGCACTGAGAGTTACTACTATAATGGCTAAGGATTTAGCTAGTGGAAAGAGTATTAATAAAACAGTGCTTGCTGCTGCTCAGAGTAAATTACCACCAGATATTCAAAAGGCAGTTAATGTTGGTATAGCACTTGGTTTTGGTCAAACTCATCAGAAAAAAGCAATTATTCCTGCTAGTAAAGGTATACCTACACGTAAACCCGTAGCAGCAAGTGGAATAAAAGCACCTATAAGGGTTGGTAATAAACTAGCTCCGCCTGTGGTTCAACAAATGTTTGCTAAGCCCGCAACTGTTGCTATAATAGCTACACCTGCTGCTCAGCAAATGTTTGCAACACCGGCTGCGAGCGTAACAAGTGTGGTACCAGCTGATGAAATGCTAATTGAAGGTAAAAGTATTATTGAAAGTAATTCAGTACTAAAAGCTGGACTTTCAACAATGAAAACTGATACCGATAAACAAGGATATTATACTGCAATTGGTATGATGAATCATCAAGCAACAGAAGCTGATATTTCAAAGTTTCAATCAACACTAGACAAATCTCAATCGAATGGTTTTAATATCGGTTGCGCTGCTATTGTTGGATTGCATGAAATTAAATTGACAGGTAATGACCTCGCTGATTTTGGATCTGCGGTAGCCTATGGGTTGAACGGAGCTACTCAAGATCTAAAAGTTGCTGCCATCCAAACTATTGCAGCTGTCCCAGAAGTTAAGACTGCTATCTTAACTGTTGCCGCAACTAAAAAAGCTGGGTGGTTGCATAGAGTATTGGTTAAACTTGGATTTGTTAAAGAAGTTGCTTAATTCTTTTTATGAAACAAGCAACAATAGTAGGTATAGCCACTCTGCTAGGAGGTATAGCAGGTGGCTTAACCTATTTGTTTACCAGAAATCCTAGAGATAAAGTAGTTAAAGCTGCACTAGGTGAAGTTGGTAAAGCTAGAACTCAAGTATATTGGCTTGATACTTTTGGTGAATACTCAGATAAAGAATGGTGTGGAGTATTTACACTTTGGTGTTTACACCAAGCTGGTTTAGCTAAGGATTGGAAATGGGAAATAGAAAAAGGATTTCTCTATAAATTACCAACTACCCTTAATCCTAAACCAGGTGATATAGCTTATCTTACAAAGAATCAACATGAAGCAGTCGTTACAGAAGTTAATGGAGAAATGATATCATTAGTTAATGGTAATGGTTGGAATCATGTTGTTTCAGTGTCTGAGACTCCACATAGCGAAATAGCTGCGTTTTATTCGATTGAAGGATTGATTAAAGGAACAATTAAATGAAACAAAACCGACTGTTTTATATACTGCTTTCATATATGGTAATGGGTGCCGGATCTTGTCAAAAATGTCCAGATAATTCATATACCACTAGAGGTCGTTGTCCAAGTACGGGGGGAAGTATTGGTACAGGGGATAGTACAACGTCTAGTAGTGGTGGTAGTACTATTAGTACGGGAGGTAAAGTATCTGATGGCGGTAGTATTAGTATGGGTGGTACTGTTACAACTGGTGGTACAACTAGTTGTCCCGTTGTTGTGCTTCCAACACCTAATATTACTGAGAAACTAGACAAATCTACAAAGTCAGATAAGAAAATAGACAAATCTAAAAAAGAATCACATAAACTTAATGGATGGAAACCTAGCAATAATCCATTCAGAAGCCATTCTACACTCGAAAGAATAGACCAAAGAATTAAATTACAATTTGGTATTAAACAAGGTAGTTGTAATTCTTGGCCAATTGGTCCCAACTACGCTCTCGATCAAGATGACAGTCCGTATACACATAAACAAACTGGTAGTTGTACTGGTAATGCTGGTGTAGGTATGATTGCTTGGGCACCATTGTTGCTAACTGTGCACTATAATCAAAAAGATGCGCTTGATGCCTATCAAGGTGGCACCTGTAAAGATAATGGATGTAAAACTCCCTGTACCTGTGCTAGTTGTCCAAATGCCTTCTGTCCACAAACTGGTGCTAATGACATTGGTTCTACCGGAGCTAGTGTAGACCAATGGATGACAGAACAAGGTTGGATGAAAGGATATAGTACAGCTGATACCGTTAATGCACTGATTGCTGGAGTTGCTCTTTCAGCATGTGAGCTTGGATCTCCGTGGTATGATTCAATGATGGCGGTTTCAAGTAGTTGTGAATTGATTGTTAATACTAAATCGATATTAGATGGTGGTCATGAATATGATATCATTTATAACGATGGAACATATTTCTGGATTCGTAATTCATGGGGTGATAAAAATGACAATGCTCCATGGGGTTGCTGTCGTACAAATTCTATGGGTATAACCGGTTGTGGATATGCTAAAATATCAAGAGCAAATATACAGGTTCTATTCAGTAAAGGTGCAGAAGGAAACTGCCCAGATCTATGAGTTCTATTATGAAAATATCATCAAGTTCAAAAAGTGATGCAAGAAATAAGTTATTCAAAAAACATGGTATAGCACAATTACCATTTCCAGATGCAATACCAAGAGAAAAGAAATATATAGAATTTGATAATGATTTTGGATTATGGGCAATATTTGGTAATCTATCTGGTCATTGTTATAGTCAATATTTTACTAAAGAAGAAGCCAAAAAGCACCTATAATATGAAATATCTAGTATTAATGATATCATTAATTGGATGCTCTCCAACTGTTTATAATAGAGGGGTACCTAATCTTTATCAAGTTGACGAATGTGTGTGGCGCTCTGGGCAACCCACTACGCTCGCACAGTGGCAAACTATAAAATCATTAGGTATTACTCATGTTGCAAAACTAAACTTCTCACAAGAAGCCTCAGATGATCTCGCTAGATCTATTAATCTAGACGTTCACGATTTTGCAATTGAGCCACGAGGAGATTTAGATTTCATAGATTCGATAACTCACACATTCATTCACCCAGATGCTCAAATCGTTAATTCTGCAAATGAATACATTAATTCTTTTTATCCTACTTGTCCCAATGGAAAGCTTTTGATTCATTGTACACATGGTCAAGATCGAACCGGTTTTATGGTAGGGTTATATCGACTTTTATCATATAATTGGAATAAAGATCAAGCTTACAGTGAAATGATTATGTATCATTTTCATCCAGAATTGCATGGATTGAAAGATACATGGGATGATTATGAACCTTGACTTTGTTGAAAACTGTGCTATACTTATTCATTGGGTGTAATTTATTATACCAAAAAAAAGTTTTTGTAATGACAATAATGATATCATTGATGATAGGAAGATCTAATGCCCATTAATAACAAAGCCCTGTATGATGCGGTTCTATCTGGTAGCTGTATTTCAAATGATGCCTGGTTATTCGATACAGTATCTGCTGACTATTCAGGTGAACGAGATGCAGCAATAGCTATTGCAACTGAGGTTGATTCATTAATACCTACAATAGCTATAGGAGTAAGTACTAGTGAACGTATTCTAATGGAGGCTATTGTTAGAAGTGTATTTGCTGCTAGAAGAGCTACTGATATTATTGCTGGTGATTACTCAGATATTGCAGCAGCAATTGTTGCAGCATTCTGGGAAATGGACGGAGCATTGCAAGATACAACTGGCGGAGCTGGTTCTAATCTTGTATTGACAAAAATGCTGTATGTTGACCAAGCTACATTGTGTCCAATTGGTCAGCAAAATGGAAATATTGAAAGTCCATTTGCTAGTATCCTGGCCGCTATTGCCGCTGCTACAGCTGGTACTATGATTTATGTGATGCCATATGATTATTCCACAGAGGGAGATCTTAATATCGGTGTCAATCTTGCAATTGCTACTAATATATTTGTAGAACAAGAAGATGTATCGGCCACTGTTCCATTTGCAACATATGGTAATATTATCGCTGCTGCTGGTATTACATGCCAAATAGTAGGAGCAGAAGTTAATGATGTAACCGGTACAATAACATCGGTTATTATGCTAAACCAAGTTGACGCATTAAATGTTCTTGGATATCCCACCTTAGAACTTGAAACATCAACTATTAGTGCCGCTGGAACCTGCCAAGTATTAACTCTGAAATCAATGAAGAGTGTACTACCTGGTTCAGTTGTATTTGCATTAGATAATACTATCCCAGCAGCTAACGTTTGTCAAATTCGACAATCAAAACTTGTAAGTACTACCATCACATTTGATGTTACTGCAACTAACGGATTAGTTCAAATTGATAATGATTCACTTCATGCTGCTGGTTATGCTGGACTTATTGATATCATTAATGGAAGTATCAAAGTTATTGATGATATGGTATTCAGCAATACATTGTTTGTTGATATAGGTTCTACTGATGTTGTCGCTGGTCAAGATGGCAGTATTGTTAATCCATATTCAACAATTACCGCCGCCATTGGTAAAGCAGTAGCTACTGATATTATTCAAATTATTCCGGGTATATATAATCCAGAAAGTGACATCAATGTTACAAAAGATTTGTCATTAGTTGGATTTGGAGGATTTGTTGCTACAGCTGGTCTCAATCTAAGTGCAGGAGTTATTTTATACACTACCAATGTAATATGTAACAATGGACTTGGAAGTGGTATAATAAATGTACCAGCTACATCTTCCATAAGAATGAAAGGGAGAGGGCGTGGTAATACGATATTTTACAACAATGGGATAACTGGTGACGGTGGTGTAACACTAACTGATGGTCTTGGTGTTGGTAATATTGCTTGTTCACAGTTCATTGGTGAAAATTGTGAGATTGTAGGAAGTATTACACTATCAGGAACTACATGTACCTTTAGTGGAGGTACATTCTTTGGTGCCCCAGTCATTACATTCACTGGTGCTCCTGGAACATTAGTTTTGAATGATGGGTCATATGAACAGTTCATCCGTGCTGGTGGAACTGTTGTCCATGGTATCATCACACGAAACGATGCAGAACTGCCACTAAGTAACACACTGTATGTAGATATTGGTACTAGATGTCCAGCTGACTGCCAAGATGGTGGTATCAATAATCCATTCTCAACATTGACGGCTGGAATTACTGCATCGGGTGGAATAGGTGTCTTAATATGCACTCCAGATGCCTACAACGGAGAAGGAGTTATTGCTGCTACAAAGAGTCTTACTATACAACCAACCAGTGGAACTATGTTCATCGCCGGTATCACTGTAACGGCAGCTATGGGTGTAGTTACAAGATATGTGATTTATGGAGGAGTGATTACTGTACCAGCTACAGCCGCAATAGAAATAGAAAATGGAATGTTCATTAATGGAATTGCTGGTGATGGTTTCATTACTCTACGGAATACCAATTGTGCTGGAGGCATATTGGCTAATAGATTCACTGCTTTTGACTGTATCATTGATGGTAACATCGGGATAAGTAGTGGGTCGGCCATAATCAATGGTGGACAATTTAGTACCCCGATAATTACATTTGCTGCTCCTGGTGGCATTTTGTATCTAAACAGTGATGCCTACCTTGCATTCTTGAGAGCTGGTGGAACTGTTGTCAATGGTACCATCGTAAGAAATGATGCTGAGTATCCATTGAGTGATACTATGTACGTTGATAATGGTACGGTCATTCCTACCGCTACTCAGAATGGTAGCATCACAAGTCCATTCAAAACAATTACACAAGCAGTAACTGTATTATCAGCTGGTGGTATTATCTATATCACTCCAGGTGATTATAGTACTGAAGCTCCTATAGCATCAGCATTACCATTCACTTTTATCAATCTTGATAGTGAATGCGATATCTCTGGAACATCTGTTGTCGAATTACCCACTATTACCAACACTGATAATATCACACTAAAGGGTTGTATTTGTAAGCCACCAGCAGCAGCTAACTCAACAACTGACGAATTAATTGTGGATAATTGTTCAATTGGAAATTGGACAGTTGGCGAACTCAAAGCTTTAAGAAGTATCTTTAATGGGTCAGTAACACTAAATGACCCAACAAGTACTTATGAAATTCACAATTCGATTGTAGACACAGTCGTGTGGATGACGTTAGATCCAGCAGCTACAGGAATAATTACAGATACTGTTATCAGTTCAGACCATCATGTTACTTCCATAGTATTTACAGCACCCGGCGGTGTTATAAAAATGGATGCGTTTACTTATGGTCAATGGATTGATAATGGTGCAACTATAACCAATGGAACTATTGAAGTTATTGATATCATTCCCAAGTTGCGGGCTGATTTAGATGGTAATGGAAAAGCAATTTGGAATTTCCGTAATGGCGGATCTTCGGTAAACTTAGCTGTCGGTGCTGGACTCACCGTAGCATTCCCTGCATATGTAATCCCAGATTTGGCACATGCGGTAAAAACATATTGTGCCACATTTGGTTTCCGGTGTGGAATGTATAATGATGCACTCCATACCAATAATGGTGAAATGGATTTCCAGGTTGGCATGAGTATAGTAACTGATATTGCCGGAGTTGCAACAGTTACTCTAGATACTGTTCCCGTTCCAAATGTATCATATCTACCAGCAGCACTTGCAGGAGCCACATTCACTGTTGCACCAACTGCAGGAGGATTTACGGTTAGTGTTACTGCTCCTGGTGCTCTAGCGTGCCATGCTTGGTATGATTTTTGGCTACAAAGATATCGGGATGTAACCTAATAAATGATATCATTAATGTATTAATGAAAGGATTAATGATATGACATCTCAATTTACATTAGCTCCAGGATTATTTCCTGGTGATGTTGGCGGACAATACTACGCATTAATTGCAAATGTAATTAGTAATAACTCAACACCAATAGATTTAAAAAATCCATTAGTTCCCATAGCCGCTGCTTCAATTGGAACAGGAAATGGAAGTTACGGAGTTGCGGTTGCAAAAAGTGGAAAATTTGCTCTTATTACTGATTCTAGAGCAAATACAGTAACTCCAGTAAACTTAACTAACCCACTTGTACCCGTAGCGGGAACAGCAGTTAATGTAGGACTACAACCATTGGGAGTAGCAATTTCTAACAACGAACAATTTGCGTTAGTTGTAAACAGTACAGATGGAACTCTTACTCCTTTGGATTTATCAAATCCTTTAGTACCTGTAGCAGCGCCTGCTATTGAAATTGGATTTCATCCTCAAGGTGTAGCAATTTCTCATAACGATCAATTCGCTCTAGTTACTAACCTTGGAGATAGTACTGTAAGTTCTATTGATCTTTCAGATCCATTGATACCTATTGAAACGGTAGCTGTTACTACTGGTATAGGCACTGAACCAAATGGTATAGATATTTCGCACAACAATTCTTTTGCAATTGTTACCAACACTCTAACTAACAGTATAACAGCTATAGATCTTACAGATCCATTATTGCCCACAATGGCAGCTACGGTTGCAATTGGCACATTTCCAGTCGCTGTTGCAATTTCTCCAACAGATAAAACTGGATTAGTTACTAACCTTCTAGCAAACACAGTTGTACCAATAGATCTAACTAATCCACTATTACCAGTAGCTGGACTTGGTGTTGGTTTGACGTCTAATCCTTATGGGGTAGACATTTCAAGTGATGGCAAATTTGGTATAGTTGTAAACTTTGGAAATAACAAAATTACTCCTGTAAATCTAACTGTACCATTATCTCCGACTATATCTGCTGCAGTAGCTGTTGGTACATCTCCTTATTCTTTAGGAAAGTTCATCTATAGAAAATAAAAGAATGACTATCAACAATCCTTCATTGTATGATTCTGTTATTGCTGCAATAATGCAGCAACGTGGAGCATGGTTATCAGATCCATACAGCGGTGATTATACTAATCAATCTAATATTGCTGCTGCTGTTGCAGAAGAAGTTGATAGTTTAATACCTTCTATTTCAAATGACGGAAGTATCAGTCAAAGAGTACTAATCACTTCAATTACCAAATCAGTATTTGCTGGAAGAGAAAGTAGAAGTCTGATTCCTACAGATTATTCACAAGAAGCTAACATAATAGCTAACATGTTTAACACATTTAGTGGTAAACTTACAAATGAAAGTGTAGGAAATATTACCGGCAGTATCATTTTTGAACCAGCTGGAAGTGGAATAGATGATTCTCCTAGATATCTATCAACTGTACTAAATGAGTGTAATAGAGCTGGCGGACCTAGAGATATTTGGTGGGCTCCTGGATTATATACATGGAACTCACTTTGTAACTTATTACAAGTAAACAAACCTATAAACAATTACGGACATCCTAATGCAAAAATTAAGATGAACCTTCCTGGTGTAGTTCCGGGAATGCCCATTCCGGCTGGATTTCAAATAGCCAATAGAGGAGATTTACTAGAAACTACCAGTGCTACAAATTTTTATATTGGCGAATCTATAATGGAATGGGATGGTTATGCTTCTAATCCAAGTTTTGCTGTTGGAAAAATTGTACAAATAGGTTCAGAATTTGATTATTTAGCATATTATAAGATACGAGAAATCTTAGGCCCACATACTTTCAGAATGGATAGACCATTTGTTAGTAATTATCTTAGTGGTAGCGATCTACGTATAATGGATGGATTATGCGAACAATTCATCTTTCATGGAAATAAAATGGAGATAAGTGGTATAGCTGGTAGAGCGTTCAGTTTTCATAGTTCAAGATATTGTTTACTTGAAGATATGATTTTTACTGATGAATATGGTGCACTATTACATTGGATAGGTTTTGATATAGGAGGATATAATAATATCATTAATCGATGTAATGGTAACTGTACAGGAAATACATTAATAGCTTGTAACTACTCTTTAGAAGGAAACGAACAATCGAAAATTCTTAAATGTATTGGTCAAAACGCGATACAACATTTTTGGAGTAATGGTGGTTATGGGTGTATAATTGATGAATGGGAAGTTCAAGGAAAACCAACAACTGTTCCAGCTGAAAAACGCTACGGTCTATATATAACTAATCAATCATCATTCAGCACTAACGGACTACAAATCTTACACGGTCGAGTTAATTGTGATGAAAACATACAACCTATAGGAATTCTTGATTCAGCTATTACTAATATTCGTGGACTTATAATAGATGATTTAGAAATTTATCAAAAACTTGGACCTACATACAATTATTCTGCAATTGAAGCAAATCTTACACTAGGTGGTCAATTAAGTGGAGTATCTATCTCACGATTACGTGGTGAGATTCAAGGACTACTAACAGCAGATTATACCGCTATTGACATTAACACTACAACAACTAGTAGCAATCAAGTAGATATTGCTGATTTATCTATTGTTACTACAGGTCCATATATTTCTCGATTAGTTAATGCTCGTGGTCTTGCAACTATTGAACAGCATATTCAAAAAGCTACGGGATTTTCAACAAATTCTGCATCTGATGCAACCGCACGAATTAATTGTGTCGATGATAGAATGACACAATATCCCACTGTCGATGAACTAAGATTGTTAGCAACGGTTGCTGTAAGTAATCCAACAACATTTAATGTTTGGTCATTAATGGGTGGTATAATTACAGTATCTGCAGGTGGTATCGATGATCCATACAATGGTACTGCTGCTTCAGCACTTCGAGAAACAAATGTTGCAGGCGGAAATTTTGGTATCTATACAACTAACACAACTGTTAGTGGACGTTGTATTCAAATAATAATATGGCGTTCTCAACAAGGTAGATACTGTTGGTTAGCAGATCCAACCGATGGTACTCCTAAATTACGTGTAGCTCCAGAATCAGGATTAGTTGATTTACTTCAAGGTACTGGTTTTGGTCGTTCTATTAGATTACGTAATAACTACTGGCTTACTTTAGTTGAGAGTAATGTAATTGCTGCAACCTATCAACTAACTGTCATTTCTGGAATTTTCTCTGACTTTGGACAACATGGTGATCCTACTGCTGGATTAGATCTATATCAAGCTTGTTGTTACCAATAAAATTTAATAAAACCTATCATGTCCTACCGAGAATGTGAATCTAGTAATTTACCTACCCCATTATCAAAACCTGCTATCTGGAATGTTTGGTACCGACCTGAACCTTCCTTCAAAACTCAAGTAAGTACTAAATATTGGTACGATGCCCGCTATTTAGGGTGCATCCAATTAATGATATCATTGAAACACTTTGTTGATATAGGACAAATTGAGGCTAAATTAAATGGAAGTAATCTGTAATTCTTGCCATAAACCTACAACAATATATTTTACTGATTCAATAGGAACTAAAATTTGTATTGTTTGTCATAGACAAAAAACTAAATATAAAGAATGTCCTATCTGTGACAGATCTATTCACAATACTTCAGAAACTTGTATTCCATGTTCAAATGAAAATAAATTGAAAGTTGCTTGAATAAAAAAGCTTTTTTCAAATTAGGTTCTATTGCACAACTTGCAAAGTTAGTGCATAGATCTTCGAGTACTATCTATCGTTGGAAACGAGAAGGAATACCTACTAAAGCAAAACCTATTGTAGAAAAAATATTCAAACCTAAAAAATCAAAAATAAAAAAACCAGTATTCAAAGAAATAATTCCTAAATTTCAGCCTCCAATTATATCATTAAAACAAAAGAAAGAAATAACTCGTAAATATAAAGCAGCATTTACTAAAATAAAAGAAGAAACGCTTGCAGAGATAGGAATAAAACCTACTAAACAGATACCTCGACAGGTACTTCCCGGGGTCGTTATAATTCCTCTCACTAAACGTGAGAAAGCTCAACGAGCCGAACAAAGAAGATTAGCACTAGAAGAACAAACTAGATTAACCAACATTAGAGAAGTAGAAAAAGAAAAAAGAAAAAGAGCTAAAAAAGCTGAAGAAGAAAAATTAGAAAAAGAGGAAAAAGAAAAACAAAAAAGACTTGATGAAGAATATGGGGCGGGTACTGTATATAGAGAAATTACAGTAAGAAGAAATATAGCAATAGCAGATAGATTAAATCTATTACGAAAACTCAAAAAACTTACTAAAAAACAAAAAGAACAAATGATAATACTTGAGGGATGGCTTTTAGATGCAGCCCTAAGACTAGAATACTATGAAACAGGACCTATTGAATTTTATGATGATATACATAATATAGATGATTTACACACAACCTATGATGAAATCTTTGGATACTAATAAAAGGATAATGATATGATACAAATAATTAAAAGTATAATTATAGAAATTTTTACTCTAATTCGTGAATTAAAAATAAATCCAAATAAATATTCAAGAATTAAAATTGAAGAATTTACAATGTCATTGAGCCAAGAATTAACAATTGGTAAACCATGTAGAATATCAATGACAGATCAACCAGATACTACAATACGAGCACAAGTAGTAACTAGTAATGTTCCATGTATACAGTTTATATTTATAGATGAAATTAAAGCTGCAAATATATCTGCTCTTCTCGCTGGTAAAGAAGATGCTTACAATTATTCAATAAAAAATACTTTACGAAAACTAGATTTACCAACAATAACTCCAGCAAATAGAATTGTTGTACTAGGTGAATACACTGGATTAATACCAAAGGGATTCAACGAAAATGATAAATTTATCTTTACAATGTCATTTAAAGGTCCCGCAACTTTATGTGATTAAATAATGATATCATTAGTTGTACTTGGTATTGTTTTCCAACTAGGCGTAATGGATATTTCAGATATCCCCGTTGGAATAACAAATGATGAAAGAAAATGGATACAATATGTCAGATCTAAAAACCGAAAAGTCAGTAAGATTAAAAGCGCGATTCCACGAAGAAACACCACACAAGCATTGCGCCACAGGATACGGAGGAGGCATTAAATGTGACAATTTCCAAAAATATACATTTGTACATTTTTGGGGAAGTAAAGAAAAACCAGTTTGCGAACATTTCAAAATTGGACTTATACATGACGATGTAAAAGTATTGAGATGTCCCGGCTGTATATGTGCATTTACTAATTTACCAGAAATTACTGAAGAGATTAAACAATCAGATACTAGAACAATGATTCCATTTAGAAGATGAGCACAAAAAATCCTCTATTTGTTGGCATTGATGGTGAGGGACAAACCACGACGCCTAGGAGTGGTAGTAGTACCACTAATGGTAATCACAGATATGTACTACTTGCTGTAGCAGATGATGAGTGCAGCAATAAATGGTATGTCGAAAATATGAACGGTCTTAGTACCATTGAATGTTTCGAATTCCTACTTTCATTACCACCTAACCTAAAATTCTTTGCCTATGCCTTTAACTATGATCTTACAAAGATTTTAGAAGACATTGACAATGAAACCTTGTATAAGTTATTTAGACCCGAATTAAGAAAAAGTAAGCGACGCCCAGAAGTGGTTGGAGAACCAATGGGTAGAGCATTAGCTGTTGATTGGAATGGTTATAGAATCAATTTAATGGGTACTAGATTTACATTAAAAAAAGATGACAGAAAAGTTACAATTAATGATATCTTCAAATTCTTTCAAGGAAAATTCACTAGTGCCCTAAGAGATTGGAAAGCTGCTCCAGTAGATGTCATCAATAGAATTGAAAGAATGAAAATTAAAAGACCTGAATTTGATAAATTAGACCCTAATAAAGTTAGAGAATATTGCTTCGACGAATGTCAGTATATGGCTGTGTTAGCTAAAAAATTAATACAAGCTCATATTGACGCAGGTATCCCCCTAAAAGCCTTCAACGGAGCCGGATCTTCGGCAAGTTCAATGTTGAGTATTATGGGAATTAAATCAAATATTAATGAATTTAGAAAATTGGATAATAAGGAGCTGGAACAAGCAATTGCTAGTGCTTACTTTGGTGGTCGATTTGAAAACTCAAAAATAGGTCCTATTCCAGGACTACTACATTCATGGGATATTTCAAGCGCTTACCCTTATCAAATCTATAAACTACCATGTTTGATACATGGAAAATGGAGACATTCTAAGGATGTTAATGATATCATTGAAGCAGATTCAGCACTTGTTAGATATAGATTAAACAAACCAACAGTTCAACGACCATGGGCTCCTTTCCCTTTCAGAACAATCGAAAATGCAGTTGTTTGTCCAGAATATAGTGGAGGAGGCTGGCTTTGGAAAGACGAATTTTTAGTAGGACAACAAGTATTTGATAATGTAGAATTTATTGAGGCATATATCTATAACACACCTTGTACCTGTCATCCTTTCAAGAAAATTGCAGAATACTATACAGAACGCTGTCGAATAGGTAAAGAAGGACCAGGTATTGTACTCAAACTTGGATGTAATAGTGTATATGGTAAACTAGCTCAATCGCGTGGTGGATGGGGTGCATTCACAAATTGGATTTGGGCTGGAATGATTACATCTGGTTGCAGAGCACAAATACTAGAACTATTTGCATTACATAATGATATCAATAATATTCTAATGATTGCAACAGATGGCATTGTTACTACGGAAGATATCAAACCACCAATACCTATTGATACAAATACCTCTCATACTGGAAAACCGTTAGGTGGTTGGGAATATAAGCCATATAAAAATGGATTATTTTTTGCACGTCCAGGTATCTATTTTCCACTTGATATATCTGAAGGATTTGACGATATCAAAACTATACGAGCTAGAGGAATTGGGCGTGAAGTATTAGCTCGTGAATATCCTAAGATCTTAGATGGTTGGAATAAACGAATAGAAAAAGTACAGTTACCTGATGTAAATAGATTTATTGGAGCAAAGTCATCAATTAGTAAGTCACTATATAGCTACAACCGTAGACCTGAATATGGTCAATGGGATATTCAACCAAGAGATACTAGTTTTAATCCAATGCCAAAACGTAAAACTATCATAGGTAACACTTTATCACTTCGCAACTTTGAAGAATTAGAATCAATTCCATATACTCGTGCTTTTGATCCAGAAGGATATGATGAAAAAGATAATATTTTCTTTGGAAATAAGACTGTAATTGAAGAACAACCTGATTTGGAGTTACATTATGTCAAAAATGTATAGAGATTATCAAGGAAATCGCGATTTAATAAGAGAACATAAAAATGCAAAACGAAGAAAAAAGTACCGAGATAATCATCCATTACCAGATGTTAATCCAGCCACCGTAACTGATCTTAGAAGAGATAATCATAATCAATCTTGGCCTAAAAAATTGATTGATTATGATAAATAAAATTTATAATTTAAATCCAACAACAGAAAAACACTGTAATCTTCTAGATGAATTTTATGATATCATTAAAAGAAACTTAAATAAATATAATCCAAATGATATTAGATTGGTTGTGGCAATGACATTGACTTTAATTGAATATCACATACTTCATAAAACTATAGGTATAGAACCTGAGTTTATAGGTGATATTAAATTTGATGAAGAAGAAAACTATTGTATAAGAATAAAAATTGAAGTATTATCAGATCGACCAAAATCAAAATGGCCCATTAATACTACTTGACTTTTTATCAATTTGTGCTATAATTAAAAGACATAAAGGTAAAAACCAATGCCTGATAAAGTAAGAGCATCATCAATGTATGGTGAGATTAAAGCTTTACAGCAATTCCCTTTGCGCAAAGAAACAAATGATATCATTAACTATTATGATATTTTTAGTGAATTTCCGAAATTTTTATTAAAGATTTCTATAGAATCTAAGAAAGAAATTGTATCATTAAGTAGTGATATTATTTCGATACTAGATCTTACACACGTTATTGGATCTTATGGTGGATACAGATGGAACTTGATACTCTAATTCAGCAATTCCCTTTGCGTAGAGAGACCATTGATATCATCACTAAGTACTCTGGTACTCTTAGATTAATACGCATAAAAGCAAATGCTGCTACGAAACTAGAAATACTTGAACACAGTAAATATTTATCATTATCAAATGGTATTTGTTGTAGTGGTCATTACGGTGATTATAAATGGAACTTACTTCTTTAGCAAAACTAAAAGGTTGGCATCTAATCATTGTTACCGGTGATATTGATATCAATATTAGCGAATCGGTAAATCGAATAATTGATGAATCGCACTTCGCGTGCAGCACTGTGTTCACCGAGTATGATGCTCACCTTGTGAAAGAACTTGAACTAATTGCTAGTAAATGTTACTGGAGTGAAGATAAACTTATAGCAGTAGAAGGAAATTACCATGGAAAAACCTGGTCAGTCTATTTCGGAGATGAGCCCTTGGATACAATTGAAACAATTAGCAACCCAAATGAAAGTGAAATTGAGAACGATACCTGGTCAGAGAGCAATGATACATCCTGATGACATGGATATCATCGATGCGGTTCTCAAATCACACTTCGAAAATGTAATTGTTTTTATGCGATATGCGCAAGGACTACAGTTACATTTATCTTGGTACGCTAATATAATGCAACATACTGGTAATATTTTGGGTACAGATTCAATGTGGTTTGGTGGTAAACATAGTGGGAGAGAATGGGCAATTATTTTGGAGCGTTAACTATGATTACAGTTGCTAGAAAACTACATGATGAATCAACTGAAAAAATGTGTATTACTTCAACATCTAATTTAGAAGATGTAGCTATTGAATATGCAGATAACTTTATCAAGTTTGATGGACATGGTACAGTTTTTATCGAAGTTAAATCACCCGAAGGTTGGAAAGTATATGAAATTCATAAAAAAGAAGGAGATTGTAATCACTTATATAGTAGACCAACTACTGAAGAAGAAGCAATTGAAGCAATTAAAGCTCATTTACATGAAATGAATTAATGATATCATTAAAGATCAAACCTATGGATATTATAAACAGATTCAAAGTAATACATGGAATACATGATAGTGAAACAAATCTAATATATACAGAACATCCACCTGGTGATAATAAAGAATGGTTCTGTATTTCATTCAAATCACCTAATCAAATTCAAACCAGTGATGGTACTAAATGGCATCGAGAAGGAATTGCATCTGAAGTAGAAATAAGATTACAACAAGAAACTGTAGATCTAAGAAAAGAAATGCTTCTTATTTTAGAAGAAAGACACAAACTTGAACTTGAAAACAATAAACTAAGACAAACTGTTTTAGGATCTCAATCAAGTACTGAAGCTCATCAATTAATAATTAAATGTTTACATCAAAGATTATCAAGAAAATCATTAGATATACTTGATGAAGAACTTATTCCTTTATTGGAATACTATCAACAACATAAATGATATCATTAGAAAGAAAACCTAATCGCGAATATGGATATGGAGCCAATCGAGCAAATCCTTGTGTAAGATTGTTTCGTTATCCAACTTGTAAAGCACCAGCTGGTATGTTGTGTAAAGGTAAGGGTGGACCAGTATTAGATACTCACTATGAAAGAAGAAAACTGTTAAGTGAATTTCATAAGACAGTTGTATTTACTCGACAGAAGAAATGATATCATTATGTCAAATCCGCGTATAATTGGAATCGATTCACTCTCACCAGTATCAAAATCAATACTTGATACCGCTACCCATGAATTAGGTCAAGCTCCTTCATTTTGGGGTAGATACTTTACTAGTGCAAATACAAACGGATCTGGGGAATATCATCATAGAACAGAAAATCCAGTTTTGAAAGATACAGGTATTCGTATTCTACCTATCGCACGACAAACTAATAATGTTCATGATACCCAAGAACATGGCTTCAGAGATGGATTGGCTAACGCCCTTGATATTATTGCTACATTTGGAGCTGAATATCTTATTGAAATGGGTGGTAAGATAAGAATATTCTTAGATGTAGAAGGATCTCAGATGTCACATCTATCAGTGGGATACTACACCGGTTGGTGTAATGGACTAAAAAGAGTACCAGAAGAAATAGAATTTATTCCATGTGTTTATGGAATACCTGGCGACTCTATAACGTGGTTATCATTACAAAAAGCTATTCTTATTAGAGATAGTACTAATGTAATGTGTGGAGGAGTATGGCTCTCTCATCCATATTCACCTAGATCAAGAAATGAACCTGTTGAATGGAACCCAAAAATGCTTATTCCATATCAACAATTAGATTACATTGAAATTCTGCTATGGCAATATTTGTTTGGAGATAATAATCATCTGTTATTTGATAGAAGTATTGTTAATCCAAATCTTGCAGATGCTAGTGAATTTCTTTCGACATTAATACTACCGCCATAATCAAATAATGGAAAATACTTCACTTAATATATTTTATCAACTACTAATTTGTATGACTGTATCATGTATGCCTAGTAATCTTAGATCAAAATTAGATATATCTGAAAAGCCTAAATTATGGTTCAAAATACATAACGATAACTCTATTGAAGTGATGATATCATTGGAGTAAATGATGGCAAGCAGAAAAAAGCGTAGAAAGAAAACAAAAATCACTCTAAAGAAAATTGCTAAAGGAGTATGGTTAGCTATAATAATTTCACCTATACCACCTATACCATGATACCAATGAATCAAAAAGAAATAACTTTAGCCCTTAGAAGAAATGTTAAAGTTTATCGACATTTTGACATTGAAGAAATAAAAAACGGCAACGAAAAACAAACTTGTCAAGTTTGTAACAATTCAATAATTTATAGTTACACAACACATGGTATTCCTTATTCAAACATTGTTAGAAGAATAATTGTATTCAGAAAACGCAATGGAATAAACCAAATTTGTCCAACTTGTTCTAAAAATGAAGCAGATAAACGATATCCTTTAAATGAATGATATCATTAATGTCATATTATCAATTTACTTGTCCAAAATGTAGTTCACATAGTTTTGGTACAACATTACCACAAAATATCGGTAAATGTTGTGGAACTATAGGCCGCTCAATATGTGAATTTAATTTCACATGGTCAAGAGATAACGAATCAGAATACTTTGAAACAGTTACACAATTGGGAGGACAAAAAATTAATAAACTATATGAAAATAGAGCAGACAAATGTAAAAAATATATTCAAGAAAACAAAGAATTTGCACCGTCCAAAGAATATATACCAGTAATAAGGAATAGTAATTTTCTTAGGCGTCAAGGACAACATGAATATGAATTTACTATAGAAGATATTGAAAAATTACATAATATAATAAAAGAAACATCTCAATACAAATCATTATATAAAAGAAATCTTAAATGGAGAACTTATGGTAAATACCATGATAAAAATATTGCCATTAAATCTTGGATAAAAGTAGTTGAAGAAACAACAAAAGAATATTGTAAATTAATAAATAGCCCAAAACAAACTACCTGTCCAAAAGGACTGAGAAAAGAACTAATTCAATATATACTTAATAAAATATATTCAGAACCAGTGAAAGAAAATAGTCATAATCCAACGTTATGTATTACTTGTCAGAAAAATCCTAAAAAACCTAAATGTACTAGATGTGTTGAATGTATTCAGAACACTAATCCTTTTACTGGTATAATTAAATGATAAATTATACAATTACAGTGACTGCATGTATCTTAATATTCGCAACCTGTTTAGCTCCAAATAATACATCGTGGTGTATAGCAATTATGTTTTTGACTTTACCAGCAATATACTTTTCATATCTAATGTCTAAGTAGTAAATGATATCAATAAAGGAAACATATGACTCAACAACAGTTTGATATAATACATACATCATTAGGATACGCTCTAAAAGATAATCATATCACCCAATATGAATATGATTTAGCACTAGCGATATTATGCCAAGAACATCCTAATCTTAAGCTCTAACCCCTCCCCCCTCCCTCCCCGAACCCCGAATACCGTAACC
>Ga0209777_10002344_pt1 | contig 25120 bp, 29 predicted proteins | sample FrelakmetHBP12HB_FD_187147 | JGI IMG/M metagenome (GOLD analysis project Ga0209777, IMG submission 187147) | Freshwater lake sediment microbial communities from the University of Notre Dame, USA, for methane emissions studies -HBP12 HB (SPAdes)... | ecosystem: Environmental > Aquatic >... | reverse complement strand
TGGTAGCACAGGCAGCACAAATTGGGGAGCGCCTTCGAGAAGAAGCACGACAGCAGGCGAGGCAAGATGCCGAGGCCATCGTGGCTCGGGCGCGTACCGAAATCCGAACGGAGCGTGAGGAGACAATTGCTAAGCTGCGAGAGGAGTTCGTGGAGATAGCAATACAGGCTGCGGAGAAGGTAATTAACAAAGCCTTAGATAAAGAAACACACAGGCAACTCATCCAAAAGACCCTGGAAGAGAGCACCAAGCTGAAGGAGGGGGACTAGTGGCTAGAGTCGCATCTGCTAAGCGACATGCGCAGGCGGTATTCCAACTCGCTCAGGAGAGAGACGAGATGGAGAGGTGGCGCTCCGAATTAAGGACTATCGCTGCCACTCTAGCCGATCCTCAACTTCGGGCGATACTGGAAGACCCCAAGATCCACCTCGGCGATAAGGAGAGTTTGATTAACAAGTGCCTGCCGGGGATTAGCCAGCTTGCCCTGAACTTCACCTATCTTCTGGTAACAAAACAAAGGTTAAGCATACTGGAGCAGATAGTATCAGAATATGAACTCATGGCAGATGCCTATCTGGGCCTGGAGCATGCCAAGGTGATTACTGCCATACCTCTCGATGAAGGAGACCAAAAAAAGCTGTCCGACCGTCTGGCCGCGATAACGGGAAAGAAGATAGTGCTCACCACTGAGGTCGATCCTGCCATCATCGGCGGTTTTGTCGCCCGGGTCGGGGACAGACTCATAGATGGCAGCACCAAGGCGAAGCTCGAGGCTCTCAGGAGGACGTTAGTCCGGGCACCGATGTAATTACAGTCACTGAAACCCAATCTGGTTCGAGCATTCTGAGGAGACAAAGAACTCGTTAAAACAGGGTAAAAGGAGTTGGACAAATGGCTCGAGCTCAAGACATAGCTTCAATTATCAGGCAGCAGATAGAGCAATTCGGGACTACAGTTTCCGCAGTTAACGTTGGTGCCGTAGTCGAGGTTGGCGATGGCATCGCCCGAATTCACGGGCTTGCCGGAGCTAAATATAACGAATTACTCGAGTTCCCCAACGGCATAATAGGGCTGGCGCTCAACCTTGAAGAGGACAGCGTTGGCGCAGTCATACTCGGAGGATACTCGGAAATTAAAGAGGGCGATGAGGTTAAAACCACTGGTCGAATCGTAGAGGTACCGGTAGGAGAAGGGCTTATCGGGAGAGTGGTGAACGGGCTGGGACAGCCCATCGATGGCAAGGGACCCATCAACTACACCAAAACCTTCCCTGTGGAACGAATCGCCCCCAATGTGGTTACCCGTACCTCAGTGAACACTCCTGTGCAGACAGGCATCAAGGCTATTGACAGTATTATCCCCATCGGCAGAGGGCAGCGAGAGCTTATCATCGGCGACCGCTCAACCGGCAAAACCGCCATAGCTATAGATGCAATCATAAACCAAAAAGGCGGCGATCTTATCTGCGTATATGTCGCCATCGGGCAGAAATCGGCTAAAGTAGCGCAGCTAGTGGCAATCTTAGAGAACCATGGCGCTATGGCGCACACCATCGTGGTTTCGGCCAGCGCCTCCGATCCCGCAGCCTTACAATATCTGGCGCCTTATGCTGGCTGCGCCATGGGCGAGTATTTTATGGAGCAAGGGCGCGATGCCTTGATTATTTACGACGACCTTACCAAGCACGCCTGGGCATATCGGCAGATATCGCTGCTCCTACGCCGCCCTGCAGGAAGAGAAGCTTATCCGGGAGACGTCTTTTACCTCCATTCGCGCCTACTTGAGAGGGCAGCTAAATATGATAAAGAACACGGAGGCGGCTCCTTGACCGCTTTGCCCATCATCGAGACCCAGGCTGCCGACTTCTCAGCTTACATCCCGACTAACGTAATCTCCATCACCGACGGACAGATATACCTGGAAACCGACCTGTTCAACGCAGGAATCAGGCCCGCCATGAACGTTGGCCTTTCGGTATCACGTGTCGGAGGTGCCGCACAGACCAAGGCTATGAAGAAAGTGGCAGGAAAGCTACGCATCGACCTCGCCCAGTACCGCGCGATGGCAGCTTTTGCACAGTTCGGCACCGCCGACCTGGACAAAACAACAAAAGCTCAGCTTGATCTTGGCCAACGTATCACCGAAATCTTAAAGCAGCCCCAATATGTGCCCATGCCCCTTGAGAAACAGGTTATGATCCTTTACGCCGTAATTAACGGGTACCTCGATGACATCCCTGTAGACAAAATAAGCCCGGTAGAGGAAGCATTCCACCGCTTCATGGAGACCAATCACCCTGATGTAGGCAAAGCTATATCTTCGGAGAAGACATTAAGCGACAGCACCGAGGACGCACTGAAGAAAGCGATTATCGAGTTCAAGCAGACTGCACCCATCAAATTGCAGGATTGAAAAAATGATCCCTATACGAGTCATTCGCCGCCGCATCCGCTCCATTACGAGCACAGCCAAGATCACCAAAGCTATGGAGATGATCGCTGCCTCCAAGATGAGGCAGGCACAGCTAAGGGTGCTTGCAGCCCGCCCTTATGCAGAGAAAATGCGTGAGGTATTGGCTCACCTCGCTGCCCAACCCAGGGCAGGCTACGATATTCACCACCTTCTTCAACGTAGAGAGGTAAGACATATAACGGTCATCCACATCGCCGCCGACCGCGGCCTCTGCGGAGGACTCAATGCTAACATCAACCGACGAACCGCCGGCTTTATTCTGGAGCAAAGAATACCGGTTAACCTTATCACTGTAGGACGTAGAGGTAGAGACTTTATGTCAAGATATGGCAGGAATATCCGCGCCGAGTTTACCCAACTTGGCGATAAACCCTCTTTGGTCGATACTACACCCATCTCGCGCGTGGTCATCGATGACTATATCAAAGGACTCACCGACCAGGTTTACCTTGCTTATACTCAGTTCTTCACTACAATCACTCAGCGACCAGTGCTCTGGGAGCTATTGCCGATTGAGCCGGTTAAAACAGACCACGCAGAGAACATAGATTATATCTACGAGCCTTCACCATCAGTGGTTATGGGAGAGCTTCTGCCACGTTATGTAGAGATGCAGGTTTACCATGCTATATTGGAGTCCATTGCCAGCGAACAGTCAGCGAGAATGGTTGCCATGCGCAACGCCACCGATAACGCTAATGAAATGATCGATGATCTCACCCTAATCTACAATAAGGCGCGTCAGGAGTTAATCACCAAGGAACTCTTAGATATCGCTGGTGGGATAGTGACATTAACGTAAGTTGAGAACCAGGAGAATATAATGGCAAAAGGTAGAGTAGCCCAGGTAATCGGTACCGTGGTTGATATAGAGTTTCCTCCAGATCAGCTGCCGACCCTGAATAATGCTATCGAAATCCCTCAAAACGGCGGCAAGCTGGTCCTGGAAGTACAGCAGCATGTAGGAAACAACTGGGCACGCTGCCTCGCCCTTGCGCCTACCGATGGACTTGAGCGCGGCGCTGAAGCTATTGATACTGGCGCTCCAATCTCAGTCCCCGTAGGGCGCGAAACGCTGGGGCGCCTGTTCAATATAGAAGGGGAGCCCTTGGACAACCTGGGCCCTGTTAACGCTAAGGAGCGCTGGCCGATACACCGTCCTCCGCCTCCCTTCACCGAACAAGAGACTAAGACCGAGATACTGGAGACCGGCATTAAGGTATTGGATCTCATCACCCCATTCACCAAAGGAGGCAAGATCGGGGCCTACGGCGGCGCCGGTGTGGGCAAGACAGTTGTAATCTTGGAACTCATACGTAACATCGCCACCGAGCACGGCGGCTTCTCTGTTTTCGCCGGCATCGGCGAGAGGTCAAGAGAGGGCAACGACCTCTGGAATGAGATGAAAGCCTCCGGGGTCATCGACAAGACTGTTCTGGTCTTCGGCCAGATGAATGAGCCTCCGGGCGTGCGGCTGCGTATCGGGCTCACCGGCCTGACTATGGCCGAGTATTTCCGCGATGTGGAAGGGCAGGATGTTCTTCTTTTCATCGATAACATCTATCGCTATATCCTGGCAGGGATGGAAGTCTCAGCGCTCTTGGGCAGGATGCCCTCGGCAGTAGGCTACCAGCCTACATTGGCCACGGAGATGGGCGAGCTGGAGGAGAGGATCACTTCAACCAAGAAAGGCTCCATCACCTCCTTCCAGGCAATCTACGTCCCTGCTGACGACTATACGGACCCGGGCATCGTTACCACCTTCGGGCACCTTGACGCTGTTGTCGCCCTGGAGCGCTCCATTGCCGAGCAAGGACTATATCCTGCCGTAGATCCTTTGTCATCTACATCTCGTATGCTGGACCCACACATCGTTGGCGAGGAGCACTACAAAGTGGCACGAGGTATTCAACGTGTGCTGCAGCGATATAGAGACCTCCAGGATATTATCGCCATACTTGGCATCGAGGAACTGAGCGAGGAAGATAAACTAACTGTTGCCCGCGCTCGCAAGATACAGCGCTTCCTCTCTCAGCCCATGTACGTTGCCGAGGCCTTCACCGGCAGACCGGGCAAATATGTTCCTGTAAAAGAGACCGTGCGCGGCTTCAAAGAGATACTTGAAGGCAAGCACGACACCCTGCCCGAGCAGGCATTCTTCATGATAGGCACTATAGACGAAGCAGTAGAGCAAGCAAAGAAATTATAGGATACCCAGAAAATGCCCAAGATAAGGCTTGAAATCATAACTGCAGAACGGGTAGTCTATGCCGGAGACGTCGATATAGTAGTAGCACCGGGTATCGAAGGACAACTGGGCATCTTACCCCACCACGCTCCGCTGATGACAATGCTCCAGCCGGGGGAGTTGATGTTGAGGAAAGATGACGAGGAAGAGTCAATGTTCGTCAGCGGCGGTTTCCTCGAGGTGCGCGGAGACAGGGTAGTGGTTCTTGCTGACGTTGCCGAACGGGCCGAGGAAATAGACATCGCCCGAGCAGAGGAAGCCAAGCGCCGCGCTGAGGAGAGGATCGTTCAGTATCCCGCTCATGTTGACCATGCTCGTGCCGAAGCGGCGTTACTCCGCTCAATGATGCGGATCAAGGTGGCAGAAAAGAGCAGAAAACGGAGACCCATGGTTTAACCCGTGGCACAACCTGGAGCTTACTAACCTCTTGCCAAATAGAAAGTCATGCCTTGCAGCGCCAGAACCGGGTCTATCCCCTGTAATCGTACCCCGCGGGATACCCTGACGCAGACTGGCGCATAGTTGAGAACAGCCCTGACCCCGCTTTTGACCAGCTTATCAATAACCGGCTGCGCATCCGACGATGGCACTGCAACGATAGCTATATCGACCTTCTTGTCCTTAAGCGATGTTTCGAGCTCTGCGATGTCCTCAATCAACACCCCGCTGACGCGTTTGCCAATCAAATTTGGGTCATTTTCAAAGGCAGCAACTATTTTGAAACCCTCGGGCGCAAAACCTTTGTAGTCCAATATGGCACGCCCTAACCGCCCCACGCCAACAAGTGCCATCAGCCATGTCTTATGGAGTCCTAGAATCTGTTGCACTTCGCTGTGCAGTCGGCTCACATTGTAGCCTCTTCCTTGCCTGCCAAACTTCCCGAAAAATGACAGGTCTTTCCGAATCTGAGCTGGCGTCATGCGCAACCTGGTTCCCAGACCTCGGGAGCTGATAAACTCGACGCCCTCGGACTTCAAGAGAGCCAGCGCACGCAGATACATCGGTAGACGCGAGACCACTACTTCTGGAATCTGTCTCTGCATGACCTTCTCCCCAAATGTCCGGTTATCGCTACTTGACCCCGACATGTACGGCAATTGTCCCCAGGTTGAGGCTCCTGTAGCCAACCTGGTGGAACCCAACATCCTTCATCATCTTCTGGAGCTCGGCCACGCTGAGAAAGCAGCCGACCGAGTCCGGGAGATACTGATAAGCCTTGCCATCACCGCTTAACCAGCGGCCCAAAACAGGCACCATTCTATTAAGATAAAATCGGTAGAAGGTGCCGACTAAGCCAGACGCTGGCCTTACCAGCTCTAAACAGACAACTCGGCCCCCTGGTTTGACCACTCGACGCTGCTCTGCTAGAAAAAGACTGATATCAGCCACGTTGCGCAATGCGAATCCGTTCAGAGCACAGTCGAAGCTATTATCACCGAAGGGCAAAGCCAGGGCATCACCCATAATGAAGTCGACGCTGCTCCTCAGCCCCTTTTTCTCTGTCTTTGTCTGACCCCGGCTGAGCATTTCCTGGCACAAGTCCAGCCCTACCACCGAATCAGTGTGCCTGGCAAGCTCCAGAGCCATATCTCCGGTTCCTGTAGCCGCATCGAGCACCCGCCCTCGCCCCGGACAGGCAAGACTCACTGCAACACGGCGCCACCGATTATCCTGTCCCCAACTCATTAAGCGGTTTACAAGGTCATAGCAGGGAGCGATGCTGGCAAACATCTCCCTGATGGCTCTCTCTTTAAACCTGCTACCACCCTGCGTGTCCATTTATTTCGCCGTTACGGAATCGTTGCTGAACTCGATCGTTCTTGGTTTCACACGACATTTCTCGGCGGTAATGATGGACTCGATTTGAGAAATTGCCTGCCCAATCCCATCTTTGTGATTGACCACTACGTAATCAAACATAGAAAGGCTGTTCATCTCTTTTTCGGCAGCCTTTATCCTTACCTCCAAATCAATGCTGGATTCGGTCTTACGCTGTTTTAGCCTTTTTTTCAAATCCTCCATCGAGGGTGGAGCTAAGAAAATGAACACAGCCTGTGGGACAGTCTTCTTAATACTAGCTGCCCCTTGGACATCCACCTTAACAATCACATCCTTTCCCTTATCCATAGCTTGCCGCAACTCGCTCTTGGGCACACCGTAGAGATTGCCGTAGACGCTAGCCCATTCCAGAAGCTCACCCTTTTCGATCATGTTCTCGAATTCAGCCTTAGAAACAAAGTGATAGTCAACCCCGTCGGTTTCTTTTTTGCGCCGAGGCCTGGTCGTTGCCGTCACTGCGTAGTGCATGGGATAGGCTCTCTTCTTAAACCCTTCCAGCACCGCATCCTTGCCCACTCCCGAGGGGCCGGATAGGACGATAAGCAACGGATTCGCACTTGTTCCTTTCACTTATTCACCTGCTTCTTCTTCAATCCGGCTTAACTCCGCCACCCCGGCTTGCTGCCACCCTGCTGGCAATGGTTTCCGGATTAAGAGCTGCGAGCACAATATGACCGCTATCCATGATTATGACTGCTTTCGTCTTCCTGCCGCTGGTTAAATCGATCAAAAGGCCCTTGTTTTTCGCCGCTTGTATCGTGCGTTTGATAGGCGCCGAGGCCGGGGAAACAATGGCAAGAACCTTATCCATGGCCAGGATATTACCGAAACCCACATGAACTAATTCCGTGCTCATCGCTATCCCCCCGAACTCAGATTCACAACGTCGCCGCACTTAGACGCTTCAAGTCCTGCCAGAATCTGGGATATGATATATTTACAGCCTCGGCATTGTCAATCTCGGTTTCCCCTTCGGCAACCAGCGCAGCCACTCCAAGCATCATCGCCAGGCGGTGGTCTCCATGGCTCTCGCAGGCAGCACCACGCAGCCTCTCCTTACCATTTATAACCATGCCATCGGGTAGTTCCTCCACGTCAGCGCCCATTTTTAGCAGTTCCTTCGCCGTAGCGCTGATCCTGTCCGTCTCCTTCACCCTCAACTCCTTAGCGTCTCTTATCACAGTCTTTCCGCGGGCCACTGAGGCAGCCAGAGCAATGAGCGGAATCTCATCGATCACCCTTGGGATAAGCTCCCCGCCAATCTCCAGCCCTGAGAGACGGCTTGACTGCACCCTGATGTCGGCCACAGGCTCGCCACTGACCAGCCGTTCATTCTCGACACTTAATCGGGCCCCCATCGCCTTGAGAACATCGATTATGCCGCTCCTGGTGGGATTAACGCCGATATCCTTTAACCGGATGTCCGCCTTGTTATGAATGACACCTGCCACCAGCCAAAAGGCAGCGGAGCTTATGTCGCCCGGTACGATGATGTCCACAGCCTTCAGGCGGCTTGGGGAGACAACTATAGTGTCCCCTTCCACCTTTATCTTAGCTCCCATGGCCCTGAGCATTCTTTCAGTATGATCGCGGGAAGCTATAGGCTCCTTTATCACGGTGTCTCCTCCGGCAAAGAGCGCCGCCAGCAGCAGCGCTGATTTTAGCTGAGCGCTGGCGACAGGAAGCTCATAACGAATCCCGTGTAGATGCCCGCCTTTAATCACCAGAGGAGCCCTCGAATCACCGCACCGTCCCCAAATCTGGGCCCCCATGAGCCTGAGAGGCTGGACGACGCGGTCCATGGGCCTGGAGCGCAGCGACCGGTCACCCGTGATAACTGAGAGGAATGGCTGAGCTGCAAGCAGACCGGCAAGGAGGCGCATGGTGGTGGCGCTGTTCTCAGCACAAAGCACATCCACAGCTTCCTTCAGACCTTTATCCCCAACGCCCTTGACCGCCAAACCGCCTTTAGATGACTCTATTTCCACACCCAAAGCCCGCATACATGCTACAGTGGCAAGACAGTCAGCCGACTGGGCGAAATTGCTGACCGTAGCATCGCCCCGGGCGATACCGTTGAGAATAACAGCGCGGTGGGAGATAGATTTGTCACCGGGAGGGCTGACCTCGCCGCCAAGGGCAGGAGGAGCTTTCACAACCTGCTTCACGGTCTTTCCTCCCGCAGCCACTTCTCTCTCGCTTCCCGCGCTTGAGCAAGGATCCCGGCTAATTCGTCGCTATCCTCCGCTACCAGGTTGCGATATCCCTTAAGCACTTCGATATATCGGTCTAACCAGTCCACAATCTTCTCACGGTTAGTGACACAGATATCACGGTTCATCTCCGGGTTCCCGGAGGCAAGGCGGGAGAAGTCGCGATAGCCCCCGGCCGCAAGCTTGGCCATCTCAGGCCATAACCGACTTTTCATGGTAGTGGTAACAAATGCAGTCGAGAGCAGCATGGGGAGATGGCTGACACCGGCAACCAGGTTGTCATGTGTCTCCGCATCGATAAAGAAAGGCCTGGCCCCAATCGACTCCACCAATTTTTTTAACCTTCTCACAGCCAGCGAAGTTGCACACGGAGACGGGGTGAGGCAATAGACACACCCCCGGAAGAGCTCGGCATCAGCCTCATTAATGCCAAAGGTCTCTTTGCCTGCCATGGGGTGACCGCCGATAAAGCTCACCTTGGAAGTCAGGTACTCCCCGGCCCACTGCATAACCTCCGCCTTGGTGCTGCCGGTATCCGTGACCAGACACCTGGGGGATAAATGCTCCGATATCGACGCCAGCACCTCTTTTGTCGCCATCACAGGCGTAGCAATGACAACCATATCTGCGCCTGCCACAGCAGATGCTGGATTCTCAGCAGCCTCGTCTATGGCGCCGCAGTCTTTGGCCCTGGCAACAGTCTCCGAACTCCTGCTGAATCCTATAATCTCTGTCCCTTTAGCACTTGCCTTCTTCAACGCCAGGGCCAACGAGCCTCCGATCAAGCCCAGCCCGATTATAGCAATTCTTTTCACAAAGCACCTCAAAGATCAAAGTGGCTGCCCGACAAAGAGACGAGCGAACAGGTCTACGGCACGCAGCAAGAAATCCCACAAGAATCCGGTAAAATAGCCTAAGAATATTATCACAAGCAAGAGCAGCGGGCCATATTTCTCCAGCCGCGCCATAGCTTCAGCCTGGCGCTGAGGCAAGATACCGACAGCGATATTGAATCCATCCAAAGGAGCAACAGGTATAAGATTGAATACCGCCAGAATAATGTTGAACAGGATAACATAGCCAATTATGTCAGCAGCAACCCATCCTGCATTCCAACTGGCAAAAGGCACAAAGGGCCACGAATAAGGCGAATGCCAGGCTACAGCACCTGACCTTACAATCACCCCTAGAACAGCAGCCAGAGCAAGGTTAGACAACGGGCCCGCAAAGGCTGATAGAGCCATGCCCCTCCTGGGGTTCATACGAAAGTAGCCAGGATTGATAGGCACAGGCTTGCCCCAGCCAAAGCCGACCAGCAACAACATCAGAGTGCCCAAAGGGTCGAGATGTTTTACCGGGTTTAGAGAAAGCCTCCCCATCCTCTTCGCTGTTGGGTCCCCGAGCCGGTTTGCCATCAGTGCATGGCTGAACTCATGAACAGTTATCGCAATCAGCAGAGAGAAAGCAACTACGACTATGAGTAAGAAGAAAGCCTTGGGGTCATCTCTGAGCAGCCCCAGATTCCAGAGGAGCATAGCCCTCCCTTTTTTGAGGTATTATAGCATAGTTTAATACCTATTTTGGGCATGAAAAAACAGTTATAGTATGAAGATTCGAGCGCGCGGACGATAGCAGGGGGCGATTTTTAATTCGAGTCGACGGCAACGCATATATATTACCGGCTTAAACGAGAACGAAATTCGGGGGTACTTGGCAGATAGCTATCCAGTACAAAGCTTCAATTCTTTTATGCCCTTTTCACACTCGGCTATATTCTTATGTATTAAAGTAAGATGAACGCCCAATTGACCAATAAATTGGCTGAGCAACAAGAATCTCTGAAGGCCAAGAATCAGCGCAACCCCTTCGGAGTTCTTTGATTTACGGGCTTCAATTAATGCCGCTTGTGTGTCTTTTAGAGATTGGCTTGATTGGTCTACCATCTTTGACCAATTGGCGCTACCAGTTGTTAAAGTGTTAAACAGTGCGTCGAATTCGCTCTCTATAATACCAGCGGACGTTTCAAAACCAAGTTTCCTCTTACGCTTCTCTTCTGCCATGATGCCACCTCCATATACTTACTGTAGTCGGCTTGCGCCATTATACAAATCGCGGTAGAATGTCGCAAGCAAGCTGACTGATACCATGAAAGAATACAACTGCACTTTGTGTGAGGAGACGTTTCAATGAATGATAGATTTTCCAATGTAATTCGTCTCACTTTGTCCTTAGTCATGCTCATGGTAATGGTCGCAGGCTGTGCACAGTCGCCCGAAACCTCAAAATATCCGGCAAATCTCAGTGGCCGTGTAACAATATCCGACCAAATAAAAACCGCCAAGGTGGCCGTACCTATGCCTGCCGGCCAGGGCTGGGTATTCTGGATTGTGCAGATTTCTGTCAAAAATGTTGGTTACAATAATCCAATTACCGACCACAGCGCCGGAAGGTCTTGGTTCAATGACTGGCGAATTGTAGCTAATAGCGCCGGTTCCAATGTACCTTGGCAGCTTGACGCACTTTCGGATTTCAGCCCAGGTTCTTTCAACATAGCTTCGGGTCAGAGTGGTCAATTAACTATGGTTTTTCTAGTCCCAGTTGCTGTCTCCGTTGAAAATGCTCAAATATGCTATGTGGGGCAAGACCCCAGCTCTTTTGGCAAATTGACCGAGGTAAAAACGGTGGTAGCATATGATTGGGCAAGTAAAAGCGCAATGGCCGTTACTCCCACGCCCACTATCGAAACTTATCTTGTCCACGGCTCTTCTGTTATCGACGTCTTCAGGTACATGCAACTGAAGACCATAGCTAGTTGGCAGGGTACAACTTCCAAGACCATGAGCTTTACGGCAACTCAGGTTCCTTGCGTAATCAACTATGGATGGACGGCGACAAGTGCAATTAATTCCGACGTAGATGTCTATGCGTGGAACAAATATAACGTCACCCCTCCGGTTTTCGGGAGCCATGACATATGGACGATAGAATTAGACGAGGCAGGCAAATATACCATTCAGGTAGATGCCGTAGGCGCTCAATGGTGGGTAAAAATAGGCGTAGAACAGTGATGTCGCGAGGCGAAGATGTATCTCGCGGAATGCCCTAGTTGTAAGAGACCCTCCTTCCTCTGGAGCAAATCCAGAGAACAGTATGAGTGCGTCGCTTGTGGGATAATCTATACTGAAACCACCCTTCTGAAGGCTTTGAACGCATTTCCACAGGAAATATGTCCCGCGTGCCGAAGGCTGAGGTGTTTCAATGACCCTCGCATAGAAAAACTCAGATGTCTCTCTTGCAGAAGGGAGTTCACGCGTGAGCAGGCTTTAGCAGAGGAAGCCGCGTATCAAGTACGTCTAGCAAAAAAACCATACCCTAAGTTACCCCCAGTCGACGTGTGGTATCCCAACGACCCTTATGAAAAATGATACTTCCTGTGAATTGGGACTTTACCGACAAGAACTCCTAATTCAGATGCCGACGAAGATTAAGAGAATGTTCGAGGTGATTAGCGTATCCGCTTAAGCGCGTATTTTTGACTATATCAATTCTTGTCGATTTGGTCTCGAAGACTTATTGTTGATATAAACGCCAGCTAATAGAAGAATAGCGCTAAACATAACTACGACAGTTCCTGCAACTACAAGCTCCCCAATTTGTTTATCAACCCCCCAAGAGAGTAAGCTAAAAGAAATGGCAAAGCCTGCAATGCCAGTGCTAAGTAGCCCCATAGCTGACGCACTATTCTGTTCCTCTTCAATTCTAGTCTTAATTTCCCCAACCGTTTTATCTATCTTGCTAATACTAGCTTGCAAATTTTGCGAATGTTCATCAAGCATTTTCTTGAGTTTTTCCTCGCTTAGTTGAGTCACTATATTTACCCCCTCTAGTGTCGTGTTTGTCGCAATTATACGCGTCACTATGGAATCTCGCAAGCGTTTACCTCCTTGACAACATCTAGTATCTACATAGAATTGCCGCAAGAGCACAGATTTATCCCTGCCTCGGGTAACCAAAGTACCAGCAGAGCTAATCTCGAACCTCTCGTGGGATGAACTTGACAAACAGGGCCGATTATGTTATGTATATTATACGGAGCCAAGGTCGTGCTACCGAATATGGGTTCGGGAGGTGACTATGAGGCTTCATGGACTGTATGGGGTATGGCAGGTGGATGGTTGATGCCCCACCATGCGGTGGTGGGGCGGTCAGACCCTCGAGTTCAGCTCGAGGAAAAGAGGTCGAGAGGTACATCTCGTAAACAGAGCCTCGTTCAGTGGTGAACACCGAAGAAGAGCTGGGCTCGAGACACTAAAACTGAAGGTATTCAGGGTGGAGGACGCTGCAAAAGTGTCCTCCACATTTTTTTGCTTAAGTCCGTTAATCAAAGGCAAACAGGATGGGGCGTGAACTCATAACCAGGCGCTAAAAAATGCTAGCGCCTGCTAACTTCGACAGAGTTTATCCTCCACTGCACTAATCTTGCTCTCCATAGTAGCTCTCTTATCTCTCCGATCATCTATGTTGACAATAGTAACAACCCTTTGCACCCCTTCCTCGAACACGCTCTCATGCATCTTCCTGACCATGCTCAGCACTTTGTCCAAATCTCCCTCGAGAATGGTCCCCATCGGGGTCAGCTTGTACTTAACAGACCTCTGATTCTGCAAGACCTTGAGCGCCCCGGCCACATAGCTGCTGATAGAAGTTGTTTTAGTCCCCAGCGGAATGATGCTGACCTGGACGATTGCCATTGTTATCACCCCCACTCGAGCAAGATTGCACTAATCTACTCCTGAGCTTAATCGTGTGGCGGGATTATACTACCAAACACATAGTGTGTCTATCTTGCTAACCAGTTGCCCGATTAAACACCTAGTCCAAATAGCATTCACATGGCAGACATGCCTTTACCCTTACCCCGACCAGGCTGGACCCGGACCCCACTTTTGTATGATACTTAATCGATACGGCAATTTTTGACACATTTTCGTTATCATTTCAGTGATGAGCACTATTGACAAACTAAATAAAGGGTGATATTGTTTAGCCATACGGCAAGCGGTTACCGCTAACCGCTTGCCCACTATCAGGAGATAACGACAGTGAAGAAGATACTGATAAAAGAGGAAGTCTGCATCGGCTGCGGTCTCTGCCGGGTCTATTGTCAGACAGAGCACTCGCGTTCGAAAGACATCATCAAGGCATTTAAGAAAGAGGCACCCCATCCCCTGCCCCGCATCCGTGTGGAGAGAGACGGGGAGGTCTGCTTCTCAGTGCAATGCCGGCATTGCACTGAGCCCTGGTGTGTCTACTCTTGTCTGACCGGCGCCATGCATAAGGATCCGGCAACCGGTGTAGTAAGCGTCGACACCGAGAAGTGTGCCGGTTGCTGGACTTGCATAGTAGCCTGTCCCTGCGGAGCCCTGGTCAAAGATACGAACAACAAGGTCATCGCGAAATGTGATCTCTGCGCTGGTCAGGCGGTACCTGTCTGCGTCGCTAATTGTCCCAACGAAGCGCTGGTGCTGAGCGTGGATGGGGGTGAAGCCAAGTGATCGCGGTAATCGACTACGGTGCCGGAAACCTGCGCAGTGTCACCAATGCCCTGGTCAAACTAGGCTATAAGCCGAAAGTGACCCGAGAGCCGAAGGATGTGCTCAGTGCTGACGCGGTGCTTTTCCCTGGCGTTGGCGCTGCCGCAGATGCTATACAGAGCCTGAGAGATTCCGGCCTGGATAAAGCTATTCAGGAAGTAATACGCGAGCACCACCCGCTTTTTGCCGTTTGCATAGGGATGCAAGTCCTGATGTCCTCAACCGAGGAGGGAGGGTGGCACGAGTGCCTGGGAGTAATCCCCGGTGCAGTCAGGAGACTGCCTGCAGGGCTTAAAGTGCCCCACATGGGCTGGAATCAGGTAAGACAGAAGGTTCGGCATCCTATCTTCAAGGGTATTCCGGATGAGTCAAATTTCTATTTCGTGCACAGCTACTACGCTGAGCCGAAAGATGCGACGGTTGTAGCCGGAACCACTGAATACGGGGTAACCATATGCAGCGTGCTTATTAAGGATAACTTGGTGGCGACCCAATTTCATCCTGAGAAAAGCGGCACCATCGGCTTGAGGATGTACGACAACTTCCTGAAGACGACCGGGGTCAAGGAGTAGATACTGTGGCAAAGACAAGAGCGCTAAAGACGAGATACCTCATTATAGGTAACTCCGCCGGAGGCATAGGTGCTGCCGAGGCGATCCGCGAGGTTGACAGAGAAGGCCAAATCACCGTGGTGTCCGACGAGCCCTATCCCTGCTACTCCCGCCCGCTAATCTCGAAGTATTTGACTAGGGAACGAACCCTTGAGACCATGCTCTTCCGCCCGGCTGATTTCTACAGCCGGAACAATATCACATCGATACTAGGGAAGAGAGTCAAGAGCCTCGGCCTCCGCGACCGCACGGCTGAACTTGAAAACGGGGAGCATATCTCCTGGGAGAAGCTGCTAATAGCCAGTGGAGGAGTACCCATAGTCCCCAAGATGGAAGGCACTGGCAAAAGAGGCATCTTCACCTTTACCACCCTCGACGATGCTAAGGCTATTGATGAGTTCATCGAGAACGCTCATGCCGCAGTAGTCATCGGCGGTGGACTTATCGGCATAAGCGTTACCGAAGCCCTCAAAAAGCGCGGCGTGAAAGTCACCGTAGTAGAAATGAAGTATAGAATCCTGAATACCATCCTCGATGAGCAAGCATCCTCAATCGCAGAGGAAGCCTTGAAAAAGGCGGGAATCAGGATCATCACCGGCCGCACTGTGGCTGAGATTACCGGTAAGGAGTTGGTGCGAGGAGTGGTGCTGGACAACGGAGAAGATATGCCTTGCAGCCTGGTGGTGGTCGCTATCGGGGTGTCCCCGCGCATCGAGTTAACCCGAGGCACGGAGATAAAGGTAAACCGCGGCATATCGGTCGATAGGCACATGGCTACCAACTATCCCAACGTTTACTCCTGCGGTGACGCAACCGAGGCCTATGATTTCGTCTACGGTGCAAATCGGCTGACCCCGATCTGGCCCAATGCCTACATCGGGGGCAGAGTTGCAGGCTACAACATGGCCGGAGTTAAAGCTGAATATCCCGGCGGCACAGCAATGAACTCGCTTAATTACTTCGGGTTGGATATCGCTTCAGCAGGTATAGCAAGCCCGCCGGAGGGCGACGCCTGTGAGTGTATCACTAGACAAAAAGATAGTGTCTATCAGAGGGTAGTCCTGAGGGATGACCAAATAGTGGGAATGGTCTGTGTGGGCGCTATCGAGAAAGCGGGCATACTCTTCAGCCTGATGAGAGACAAAGTCAAAGTAAGCAGCTTCAAGAAGATGCTTTTGAGCGATAACTTCGGGCTGATATCCTTGCCCAAGGAGTTGTGGCAGAAGCGACTGGAGAAAGATGCCACCATTATAGGAGGTCTGAAAAGATGAGAGACCTGGCTAAGATAAACAATCTCCATTCTGACGATAAGGTAATAGACGCCTGCTCTATCTTTGGGATGATGGATACCACAGGAAAGCTGTTCTCGGGCAAAGGTGTGATCAAAGCCATAACCAACATGCATTTCCGCGGCAATGGGCTGGGAGGTGGGTTCGCCATCTATGGACTATATCCGGAATACCCTGATTACTACGCCTTTCACATAATGTACCTAAGCCCAGAAGCTAAGGCACAGGTGGAGGCTTTCCTTAAGCAGCGATTCTGTATCGTAACTGCCCAGGAAGTACCCACTCAGCCGACTCCCGCCATTGTGAACCCGCCACTCGTATGGCGCTACTTCCTCCAAGTAGAGCCGCAGGACGGTCGAGAACAGTCAGATGACGACTATGTCGTAGAAATGGTGATGAAGATCAATATCGGAATTAAGGATGCCTTCGTTTTCTCCAGTGGCAAGAATATGGCGGTGTTCAAAGGGGTAGGTTACCCCGAGGAGATAGCTGAGTATTTCTGCCTGGAGCAATACAAGGGCTACTTGTGGACAGCTCACGGCAGATTCCCCACCAATACGCCGGGCTGGTGGGGAGGCGCACATCCTTTCAACATTCTAGACTGGACAGTGGTTCACAACGGTGAGATCTCATCCTATGGAATCAACAGGCGCTACCTTGAGGGTTTCGGTTACCATTGCACCCTGCAGACCGATACCGAGGTGATAGCCTACGCCGTAGACCTTTTGGTGCGAAGGCATAGCCTTCCCATAGAGATCGTGGCCAAGATATTGGCGCCTCCGTTCTGGAGCGACATAGAGCGTATGCCGGAAGGGCAACAGAAATTGTTTCGCACGTTACGTCAGATATATGGAAGCCTGCTCATGAACGGGCCTTTTACCATAATAATAGCTCATCACGGTGAAATGATCGGGCTTACCGACAGGATAAGGCTGCGTCCGCTCACGGTCGGGGTGAAAGACCAAGTCCTATACCTTTCCTCGGAGGAATCTGCTATTCGCCTGATCTGCCAGGACCTTGACCGTGCCTGGATCCCCACGGGCGGCGAGCCCATTATAGGTAGGTTGAAGCCAGAAGGTGCTTTATCAAGCACGAAGACAGGGGCGCTGGTTAAGAAAAGCCGCGTCAGGTAGGGAGGTGGATTACATATGGAGACGGTAAAGGGGGTCTGCCCTAAGTGCGGCAATCCTGTGGTTTTGACAGAATATGGTAAGTATCTGAGCAAGGAGTTGAAAAGATTTGAGCACGTGTTCGAGGGCTGGTGCCCGAACTGCGTTGAGCGCGTGGTCGAGCATGGTGTGCCTAAGAGCTCTAAGGGATGCAAGGCAAACGAAGCGAAGTTGAAGGCTGCTAAATAGGACTCGAGCGTATGTTAACCAAGAGGATTATCCCGTGTCTGGATGTAACAGGTGGCCGCGTAGTCAAGGGCACGAGCTTTAAGGAGCTGCGTGATGCCGGTGACCCTGTGGCGATGGCTGCTTTTTACTACCAGCAGGACGCCGATGAGCTGGTTTTCCTGGACATAGGTGCTACACCAGAAGGGCGCAGAACCATGGTGGAAGTGATTGAGAAAGTAGCAGAACAGGTTTTCATCCCGCTCACCGTGGGTGGGGGACTGCGCAGCACGCGCGACATGCGACTCATGTTGGAATCAGGAGCCGATAAGACAGCAATCAATACCGCGGCTGTGTTCAACCCCGAGCTTATCAGTGAAGGTGCGCAGAGGTTCGGCTCTCAGTGCATAGTTATAGCTATCGATGCCAAGAGAGTAAAGGACAATGAAGCGCCCAGATGGGAGGTCTGCACCCACGGAGGAAGAAAGCCGACGGGAATAGATGCCTTGGAGTGGGCCAAGCAGGCTGTCGCGCTCGGCGCCGGAGAGGTGCTTCTTACCAGTTGGGATGCCGATGGTCACCGGGCAGGATACGATTTGGAGCTGACTAAAGCGATAAGCGAGACAGTGAGTGTGCCGGTGATAGCGAGCGGGGGCGCGGGCAATCTCGAGCATCTTTATCAGGCGCTTATAACTGGTAAGGCTGATGCTGTTCTTGCCGCCAGCATATTTCACTATCGAACTTATTCGATTCGCGAGGCAAAGGACTATCTGGCTGAAAGAGGGATTCCGGTCAGGAGATAGCAGGGGGATAAGTTGAAGACGTATTTGCCACCAAAATTTATCGTTGAGCGAGATGCCGAGCGCTGCATCCAGTGCCAGGTGTGTGTCAACCAGTGCTCCTTCGACACGCATTACTATGATGCTGAGGAGGACGCAGTGAGGAGCCGCGAAGGGAGATGCGTTGGCTGCCATCGTTGCGTCGTGTTCTGCCCCACTAACGCATTAACTGTTAGAGCAAACCCATTGGACTACCGGGAGAACTACAACTGGCGTCCTGAAGTAATCGAAGATATCATCAAGCAGGCTGAGACCGGTGGCGTTCTTCTCACAGGGATGGGCAACGACAAGGGATACCGCGTCTACTGGGACCACCTGGTTCTCAATGCCAGCCAGGTGACCAACCCCTCTATCGACCCCCTGCGCGAGCCGATGGAGCTCGCCACTTATCTGGGCAGCAAGCCCGATAAGGTGGAGATTGATCCGAAAACGCTGAGCCTGAAGACCGAGCTCGCTCCTCAGGTCAAGATTGAAGTACCCGTGATGTTTGCCGCCATGTCCTACGGGGCAGTGAGCCTGAATGTGCATGAGTCCCTGGCACGGGCAGCCACTGAGGCAGGCACTTTGTGGAACACAGGAGAAGGCGGTCTTCATCCAAGCCTGTATAAGTACGGTGCTCACACGATAGTGCAAGTGGCATCAGGCAGGTTCGGCGTCCACCAAGAGTACCTCGATGCCGCAGCGGTGGTTGAGATAAAGATCGGTCAGGGAGCTAAGCCCGGCATCGGTGGACACCTCCCCGGGGAAAAAGTCAGCGCCGAGGTGTCGATGACCAGGATGATTCCCAAAGGGACAGATGCCCTGTCACCCTTCCCACATCACGATATATATTCTATTGAAGACCTGGCACAGCTCGTCCATGCCTTGAAAGAGGCTACCAACTATGCCAAGCCGATAGCAGTCAAGATAGCCGCAGTTCACAATTCAGCAGCCATCGCCAGCGGCATGGTGCGAGCTGGAGCGGACATTATAGTACTCGATGGGCTGAGGGGTTCTACCGGAGCCGCGCCCAAGATCATCCGTGACAATGTCGGCATCCCCATCGAGATGGCTCTGGCCTCTGTAGACAGTAGGATGAGGCAGGAAGGAATACGCAACCAGGCCTCCCTCGTAGTTTCGGGAGGGATCAGGAACAGCGGCGATGTCGCTAAGGCAATAGCGCTAGGCGCTGACGCCGTCTACATCGGGACAGCGGCTTTGGTTGCCTTGGGCTGTACTGTTTGTCAGCAGTGCCACACAGGGAAATGCGCCTGGGGCATCTGCACCACAGACCTCGCCTTGACCAAGAGGATCAACCCGGACATCGGAGCCAGAAGGCTGGCAAACCTCCTGCGCGGCTGGAGCCTGGAGTTGAAGGATATCTTGGGCGGCATGGGAGTCAATGCCCTGGAGAGCCTGAGAGGAAACCGCTTGCACTTACGAGGCGTCGGGCTTACCGACACCGAACTCGAGATCCTGGGAGTAAGAATGGCAGGTAACTAAAATGACAGAGAAAGTTCACAACGAGACAACTAACTCCATAGTGAAGATCGATGCCTACGGACTTTCCCATCGTGAACTGAACGCCAAGCTGAGGGAGGCAGTCTCGAACGGGACCCAGAAGATTGAGCTTCGGAATGTTTACGGCCAGAGATATATCGGTACGGACTTGAACAAATCGGTCGAGATTGAGATATTCGGCGTGCCGGGGAACGATCTAGGTGCGTTCATGGACAGGCCGAGGATTATCGTCCGCGGCAACGCCCAGGATGGTTGCGGGAATACCATGAACAGCGGGGAAATAATCATCCACGGCCATGCCGGCGATATCATCGGCCTTTCAGCCCGGGGCGGCAAGATCTTTGTCCGCGATGACGTGGGTTACAGGGCAGGCATACACATGAAAGAGTACCAGGACAAGAAGCCTGTGCTTGTTATAGGAGGCACAGCCCAGGACTTTTTCGGTGAGTATATGGCGGGTGGGGTTGTAATCCTCCTCGGCCTCAATCTGAAAGAAGGCGAACATCATAAAGCTAGATTCATCGGCACCGGAATGCATGGCGGCGTTATCTATATGAGAGGCAGCGTGGAAAGCTATCAACTGGGCAAAGAGGTAGGAATTGCCGAACTGGAAGAGAAGGACTACCAGACTCTTAAGGAACTTGTGGGGGAGTTTGCCTCCTATTTCGGCTATGACGCCGAGGAGATATTGAAGCAGAAGTTTAGCAAGCTCTTCCCACGCTGGCTCAGACCTTACGGAAGGCACTACGCCTACTAAGCGGGGGTGACATATGATAGGGCAAGAGACTCCAGAAATAGAGAGAAAAGTAGTAGCGATCCTGAAAGTCCTTAGCGATTCCCAGGAGCCTCTGGGCGGCAGGGTTATTGCCCGTCGTCTCAGCGACTTCGGCATAGAGTTGGGCGAAAGGGCTGTGAGATATCACCTCAAGCTGATGGATGAACGGGGCCTTACCCGCGCTGTGGGAGCGAGGGACGGCAGGCACATCACAAAGCAGGGGATTGAAGAGCTGGGCGGCGCCCTTGTCCGCGATAGAGTAGGGGCCATAACTGCTAGAATCGAACTGCTAGCCTATCGAACTTCACTGGATTTGGATAAACGCACCGGCGACGTGCCTATCAACACATCGTTGTTCCCCAAAGATAAATTTAAAACGGCGCTCGAGACAATGAAAGGGCCGTTCAAAGCCGGGCTCTGTGTCAGCGAGCTTGTTGCTGTAGCCTCCGAAAGAGAGATGCTGGGTGAGGTAACAGTGCCACCAGGCATGGTAGGACTAGCCACAGTGTCGAACGTAGCGATAAACGGGGCTTTACTGAAAGCTGGAATTCCACTTGATTCCAGGTTCGGAGGTGTGCTCCAATTTCGGAACAACAGCCCGCTTCGCTTCATCGAGCTGATAGAATGCTCCGGTTGCTCACTTTCGCCCGCCGAGATATTTGTCGCCAGCAAGATGACCAAGGTGAGCGAAGCAGCAAGCTCAGGAGAGGGCAAGATATTGGCTCATTTCCGTGAGCTACCATCGCCATGCAAGCCGATGGTAGAGACAATATTGAGAAAATTAAAAGAGTCGGGCATAGACGGCGTCATAATGATGGGGAAGCCTAATGAGACCGTATGTGAAATACCGGTTGGGTTCAACAAGATAGGCATGATTCTTCAGAGCGGGCTCAACCCGGTGGCAGCCGCTGTGGAAGCAGGTATACAAGTAACGAATCGCGCCATGAGCGGCGTGATCGACTACAGCAGGCTGAGAAAATTTGAGAGCTTATTATAGTCAATAGTTGTGGAGGCTGATCATCCTTGCTCAGAGCATCTATAATAACCGACGGAAAAGGCCAGATAGCAAGACTCGGTACTGAGCTTACCAGCAAGGGTTTGCTTTGCTCAATTGACACCGATGGTAAGAAAACAGCCCATAAGGTCTCCGAGCGAGCTTTGGACCTGGTGTTCGTAGCTATAGATGGTGAGCCCGACAACCCGGAGATAATGAACTTGGCCAACAGTATTAAACAGGAAGGCCATCTGCCCGTAATCGCTCTCCTCTCCAAAAAGGCCCTTTACAGACTTGATTCTGGCTTGATTGTTGATGATTTTGTGGTCGAACCCTGGGATGCAAACGAAATAGCGATAAGAGCCAAACGAGTGTTGGGGAAGACGGGAGAGGCCGCTAATCAGGAGCTGATCCAGTGCGGGGACTTGACCATAGACCTGGCAAGGTATGAAGTTTATGTCAACGACAGACCCATAGAACTAACCTTCAAGGAATACGAGCTGCTTAGATTCCTGGCGAGGAACAAGGGACGAGTCTTCACCCGCGAGGCCCTGCTCAACGAAGTATGGGGCTACGAATACTACGGCGGCGACAGGACAGTCGATGTCCATATCACGAGACTCAGGAGCAAGCTCGAGGACTCCACCCACGCCTTCATCGAAACCGTCAGAAACATCGGCTACAGGTTCAAGGAAAACGCATAGCTGACCTCGCATGTACTCCTCCTGTAACACAGATTTAACCTTTCTGTAATCTGTTTGAAACAATAGCACCTCATTATACTTCTCAGAAGTAACCCAATCTGTGGAAGAGGAGGAGCTGATAAATGATAAACAGCGGCGATACAGCCTGGATTTTAATGTCAGCAGCTTTGGTGATGCTGATGACGCCGGGCTTGGCCCTGTTCTACGGCGGCATGGTGAGACGCAAGAATGTTCTGTCTACCATCATGATGAGCTTCGCTCTCCTGGCGCTGATCGCTATCCTTTGGGTTCTCTACGGATACAGTCTGACATTCGGTCCTGACGCAGGCGGCATAATCGGCAAACTCGACTGGATTGGCCTGAGACATGTGGGACAGGAGGCTTCCAGTGTTTATGCCACGACAGTGCCTCAACTCGCATTCATGATATTCCAGGCCATGTTCGCCGTCATTACGGTAGCCCTTTGGACGGGAGGCATAGTAGAACGAACGAAGTTCAGCGCCTTTCTCGTTCTGGCAATATTATGGTTCACCTTCGTCTACTGTCCGGTGGCGCATTGGGTATGGGGACACGGAGGCTGGCTGGCCAAGCTGGGCTTCCTTGACTTCGCCGGCGGTTCAGTAGTTCATATAAGCGCTGGCATGTCGGCGTTAGCCCTGGCGCTGTTACTGCGCCCACGCAAGGGCTATAAAGAGGGCGAACCTATGGAGCCCAGCAACATACCTATGGTAATGATAGGTGCGGCTTTGCTCTGGTTCGGCTGGTTTGGCTTCAATGCAGGAAGCGCTCTCGCCTCCGGTGGGCTTGCCTCCAGCGCCTTTGTAGCCACCAATTGTGCAGCAGCGGCAGCCGCTATTACCTGGATGATTCTAGGCTGGATTTACCGCCGCCCCTCTGTACTCGGCATAGCTACAGGGGCTGTGGCAGGACTAGCCGCGGTCACTCCTGGCGCAGGATTTATACCGCCGCTTGCGGGTATACCTATAGGCATAGTAGCCGCGCTGATTTGCTACTATTGCATGGTTCTCAGGGCAAAGGGAAATATTGACGAGTCACTGGATGTGTGGGCAGTACACGGTATGGGAGGCATATGGGGCACTTTTGCAGTCGGCATCTTCGCCAGCGTTGCAGTTAACGCAGCCGGTGCTAACGGGGTAATTCATGGCAACCCTATGCTTCTCGCAAAGCAGCTTGCTGGCATCGCGGCAGTGGGAGCCTTCGCCTTCGTCGTTACCTGGATTTTGGGCAAGCTGGTTGACGTTACCATCGGGCTACGGGTCAAAGAAGAGGAGGAGGTAGTAGGCCTTGATATTTCACAGCACGGAGAGAGGGCGTATGGAGGCATATCACCATGAAAAAAATAGAGGCAATCATCAGGCCGGAGAAGCTGGAACCAGTCAGGTCTGCCCTGGCGGAGGTCGGCGTATTTGGTATTACCGTGACTGAGGTGAGTGGCCGGGGCCGCCAGGGAGGCATCTCTCTGCAGTGGCGAGCCGGGGAATACAGGGTAGAGTTCCTGCCCAAGATAAAAATCGAGGCCGTGGTGCTCGATGATGATGTAGGCAAAACACTGAACGCAATTGTCAGGAAAGCAAGAACGGGGGAAAAGGGCGACGGCAAGATATTCATCTTGCCCGTAGAGAACGCGGTTCGTGTGAGAACAGGAGACGAGGGCGAAAACGCCATATAAATAGTATATAATATACACCATTATAGAAATTGGGGAGATAACTAATTAAGGAGGTTTTAAATGGCAGCCAAGAGCAAAAAGGAGAGCAAGGAATATGTGCTCAAGATGGCAAAGGAACACGATGTGAAGTTCATCAGGATGTGGTTCACAGACATCCTGGGTGTGCTCAAAAGCTTTGCCATCACAGTGGAGGAATTGGATGGTGCCCTTGAGGAGGGCATGGGCTTTGACGGTTCCTCCATCCAGGGGTTTGCCCGTATCGACGAGAGTGATATGATGGCCCTACCCGACCCCGACACCTTCCAGTTGCTGCCGTGGAGGCCCAAGGAACATCACGCTGTGGCCAGGATGTTCTGCGACATAAAGATGCCCGGCGGCGAGCCCTTTGAGGGAGATCCCAGGTATATCTTGAAAAGGAACTTGAAACGGGCAGCCGACCTGGGGTACACCTACTACGTCGGCCCCGAGTTGGAGTATTTCTACTTTGCATTTAAGAAGGACGCCTATGGAAAGGACACAAGGGAGCCAACTACCGAGCCTCTGGACCAGGGCGGCTACTTCGATATGGTGCCTCTGGACGTCGCCACCGACCTTAGGAGGGATACCGTCCTCACCCTTGAGGAGATGGGCATCGGCGTCGAATACTCCCATCACGAGGTCGCCCCCAGCCAGCATGAGATAGACATGAGATATACAGATGCCCTTACCATGGCTGACAGCGTGATGACATATCGTCTGGTGGTCAAGCAGACAGCCATGAAGCACGGGGTCTATGCCACATTCATGCCCAAACCCGTGTTCGGCATCAATGGCAGCGGCATGCACGTGCATCAATCGCTGTTCAAAGAGGGCAAGAACGCCTTCTTCGACGCTAAGGACTCTTACCATCTCTCCAAGCTAGCCAAGAGCTATGTAGCCGGGCTGTTGAAGCACGCTCCAGAGATTACATCCGTCACCAGCCAGTGGGTCAACTCCTATAAGCGCCTGGTCCCAGGCTATGAGGCTCCGGTTTATCTTT
>Ga0209777_10002343_pt1 | contig 25124 bp, 26 predicted proteins | sample FrelakmetHBP12HB_FD_187147 | JGI IMG/M metagenome (GOLD analysis project Ga0209777, IMG submission 187147) | Freshwater lake sediment microbial communities from the University of Notre Dame, USA, for methane emissions studies -HBP12 HB (SPAdes)... | ecosystem: Environmental > Aquatic >... | reverse complement strand
AAATAAGAACAGCAACAAACAGAGCGGCAACCGGATCAATCCAATTAATGTCGGATGCGGGAAAAAGTTTGTGTCCAGTCCAAATTATGCCCAGGCCGGCCATAACGCCTGCCGAGGTATAAACATCTGTGCGTAAATGCCAGGCGTCAGCTTGCAGAGCAATGGAATCCGCTTCCTTACCTACCTGAAAAAGCTTTTGTGAAACAATATAATTAACAACAGAAGAAAAGAGCATTACCACAACCCCCCAGCCGGCATATTCTATGACCTGTGAGGAGTTTAACTTCTTCAGCGCTTCAAATATGATCCAAAACGCCGCAACAAAAATAAGTACAGCTTCCACAAAACCGGATATATTTTCTATTTTCCCATGGCCAAAGGGATGAAGATCATCAGCGGGAACGGAGGATGTTTTTACGGAAAACATGGCAATGATTGACGCCAGCAAATCCACGCCCGAATGAATTGCTTCGGAAATTATCGAAACAGAACCAATCACAACGCCGACAATGACTTTAAATAAAACCAAACAAGAATTGGAAATAACCGATAACATTGCCACTCTCTCTTTGCGCTGCTGTAAATTCGTCAATTCAGTTCTCCAGATTTGTTTTTAATTTATACCAATTCTAAATCAAAGCGCTATTTTTGTTGGCGTCGTTGTCGACTTCCTCAACGTATGTATAATACGCCTCGTCGCCTCCGCCTAGCCGCCTCAATATCATCTTTGATTTAGAACTGGTATTACATTTTACATCATATCTTATTTCTCGTAAAATTTAAACTCTTTAAAGATAATGGATTCCCTTTGCAAGCATCTATATTTTGTGGTAGGAGACACACCTTAATTTTATAGATTATCTTCGCTTTGCGGGATATTCCTGGGTCTAATTATAATGAGACCCAAACTTCAGAAGCGAAGCGCGTAACCTGAAGGTCATCTTCGACTGAAGTTTGCTGGTCGAATTATCCCCATAGCGAAGCGGAGTGGGATGGATAAAAAAATTATTCTTTCATACTTTAGAGCATCCTCAAAAGATTGGCAGGACTGGCGCTGGCAATTTAAAAACCGCGTTACCAAAATAAACCAGTTGGAATATTTTTCCGGCAAACCGGCGTTACAAAAAGAAACGCTGACCGCCATGACATCCGTTTATCCTCTGGCGATAACTCCTTATTATCTATCGCTCATTCAAAGTGATAATGGAAATGACCCGATTTTCTCGCAGTGCGTCCCTAATCCGCGGGAAATTTCTTATTCTGACGGCTCACCGGAAGACCCTCTGGAAGAAGATTCCCACATGCCGGTGCCCAAGCTGATCCACCGCTACCCCGATCGCTGTCTGGCAATCGTTACTGAAATTTGCGCTACTTATTGCCGGCACTGCAATCGCAAGCGTTTCTGGTCACAGCCAACGCATCTGAGTTTAAAAACACGCCTGCAGAAAATGATTCGCTACATTTCTGAATCGCCGCAAATTAGGGAAGTGATTATCTCCGGCGGTGATCCGCTCATCCTTGATGACCAGACTTTAGAGATGCTGCTGGCTTCGCTACAAGCCATCCCGCACGTCGAAGTTTTACGCATCGGCAGCCGCGTCCCTGTTGTTATGCCCATGCGTATTACCAAAGAACTTTGCCGGATACTCAAACGCTACCGGCCGTTATGGTTCAATACTCAGTTTAATCATCCCAACGAAATAACGCCAGAATCCACACGCGCCTGTAATATGCTGCAAGAGTCGGGAATTCCCGTTTCCAACCAATCGGTTTTATTAAAAGGCATTAATAATTCCCCGAATGTAATGAGTAATTTGCTTTACGGCCTGCAAAAGATCTCTGTCCGTCCGTATTATCTTTTTCACTGCGATCCGGCTAAAGGATGCGCGCACTTTCGTACCGATCCGCAAGCAGGCATTGCCATGATGGAAAAAATATGGCGTCAATGTTCCGGGATTTGCCTGCCGCAATATGTTTTGGACGTACCCGGAAGTTCGGGTAAGATTCCTCTAAACGTAATGTCCAGGGCAATAAAAAATGATTTGCGAAAGCATCAACATTTTTTTGACAAGTTTAAATAAATAGATTAGGAAGAACTTAAATAATATATAAAATCCTAATGATTAAAGGATGAGGAGAAAAACTTTTTATGTACACCGCAAGTGATTTAAGAAAAGGGTTACGGGTAAAAATCGATAACGAACCGTACATCATAACTGAATTTAATTTCGTCAAACCGGGAAAGGGACAGGCTCTATATCGCACCAAGCTTAAAAACATGATCACCGGAAGTCAGTTTGAGCGATCCTTCCGTTCCGTCGATACTTTTGAATCGGCCGATTTGCGGGAAAAGAAAATGCAGTATCTATATAAGGAAGGCGATAAATACTGCTTCATGGACAACGAAAACTACGAACAGGTTTATCTTACGGAAGCTCAGGTTGATGATGCTAAAAACTTCATGACTGACAATATTGAAGTAGAAATTTTGCTTTTTGAAGACAGGCCAATCGGCATAAGCCTGCCTAATTTTGTTGAGTTGATCGTTACTGAAGCTGAACCATGGGCCAAGGGCGATACCGCCGCCGGCTCCACAAAACCGGTCAAGGTACAAACAGGCTATACCATTCTGGTACCAACCTTTGTTACCGAAGGTGAAAAAATCCGGATTGATACAAGAACGGGAGAGTACCTGACCCGCGTTAAAGGCTGACAGCTTTTTAAAGGTAACATTCTTGAGTGAATTCCATCTCGATGATAATTTAAATCTGGCGCGCAAGTCACAAGTACTGCAGGAGCGCGCCAAACTAATTCAAAGCATCCGTCTCTTTTTTATCCATTATGGTTTTTTTGAAATAGAAACTCCTCTGAGAATTCCGTCACCCGCTCCGGAAGAACACATTGAAGCCATCACCTCGGACAACTGGTTTTTGCAGACATCGCCGGAACTCTGTATGAAGCGCCTGCTGGCCGCGGGCTATCAACGAATTTTTCAAATCAGCAAATGCTTTCGCGCCGCCGAAAGAGGTGATAAACATCTGCCGGAATTCACCATGCTGGAATGGTATACTATTGGGTTTGATTATCATCAGCTCATGGATCAATGTCAGGCTTTGCTCATTGCCGCGTTGAAAAATATGGGCCACAATCAAGACATCGTCTGGCAAAATAAAAAAATAAATTTAGTTTCGCCATGGGAAAGAATTACCGTCGCGGACGCCTTTTTAAAATACGCACCTGTTACTATGGAAGAAGCGCTGGTTCAGGGTATGTTTGATGAAATCATGGTTGATCATGTCGAACCACGCCTAGGCATTAACCGTCCAACTTTTATTTATGATTACCCGGCAAAACTCGCGGCACTGGCTAAAACAAAAATGAATGATCCAACTGTTGCGGAACGATTCGAACTATATATCGGCGGATTGGAACTAGCCAACGGCTTTTCGGAGCTAACCGACGCTGACGAACAGCGCTATCGTTTTGAGGAGGCACTGAAAACTCGCGCCGTGAAAAATTGGACACCATACACTATACCGGAAAAATTTCTGCAAGCCTTGCAAACAATGCCACCTTGCGCTGGCATCGCCCTGGGTATTGATCGCTTAGTTATGATCTTGACCAATGCGGCCAATATTGATGATGTTGTTGCTTTTACTCCAGAGATGCTCTAAACTCAACAACATTCAATTACATTAGCCAATTAGGAATAATGCAAAAACTTTACTTTATAAACATCTAATGCGAAAGTTCCATTTGTTACATAGCGTATAAACATCCTTAACAAAAAGATATATTGACAAGGCCGTCTTTTTCCTCTAATTTACGCTACAAATTTAAATCCATTTAGGAGAACAAAAAGTGAAAGACATTGGTTCTTTAGACCTAAGCGGTAATTTTAACGGCAGTCTTTTAAACATGATCCTTGACGCCGGGCTCATGGTCAAATTTGTTTTGTTGCTGCTCTTTATTTTTTCCGTGGTTTCGTGGGCGATCATTTTCCTTAAATATCGCTATTATCGAAAGATTAAAAAAGAAAATGAGAGTTTCAATGAGGATTATTCGCGCAGTTCCAAGCTCTCTGACGTCCTGCCTGCGGCAAAAAAATATTCTTTTTCCACTACCGCGGAAGTTTTTCGTGTCGGCTATGCGGAACTGACAAAAACTAAAAAAACATTGAACGAATCGGCTCAGGGAAGTGATGAAATCAGTCTTTCTTCCCTGGACAATCTGGAGCGTTCCATGAACAAAGCATGCAATACAGAAATGACCAAACTCGAAAGTGCCTTAGGTTTTTTGGCGACAACCGGTTCGGCAAGTCCTTTCATCGGCTTATTTGGCACGGTGTGGGGCATCATGGATACTTTCAAAGGAATCGGCGCGCGCGGAACGGCTACTCTTGCCATCGTTGCTCCCGGTATTTCGGAAGCGCTTATTGCCACCGCTGCCGGACTTGCCGCGGCAATACCTGCGGTTATTTTCTATAATTACTTTTTAAATCAGTCCAAAAATATGGTTCAGGAAATGGAAAATTTTTCCGCTGAATTTTTAAATATTGTCGAACGGTATCTCGTCCGTAAATAAAAGTTGGAGAAATTAACGACTATGCGCGGTTCACGCAGAAGAAACAATTCTGATAAACCACTGGCGGAAATTAATGTCACTCCTTTAGTTGATGTTATGCTGGTGCTGCTGATTATCTTCATGGTAACGGCGCCCATGCTTTCCATGGGCATTGACGTAAATCTGCCGCGGGTCAAGTCAAAAAGTGTCGATGTCACCGAAGAAAAACTTGTCCTGACTATCAACGAAGCCAAAGAAATATTCTTAAACAAAACCAAGTTACCGCTTGGAGAATTAAATCCCAAACTGGAAGCAATCTTTTCCAACAGGATCGACCGGGAAGTTTTTCTCCGCGCCGATAAAAACGTTCCCTACGGATTTGTCGTCGAAGTCATGTCGGAAGTGCGCAAAGCCGGTGTTGATAAACTCGGAATGATCACGGAACCGCCTGAGGAAACAAAATGACACCCCGGACGTTTAACAACGGCTACCGTGGCAATAATGGCAACTTCCACAATATGATTTTCCTCTCTCTGACAATTCATTTGATTGTTATTACCCTAATTCTTATTTCGATCCCTACTACTTCGCGACATTTAACTTTTGGAACGGCATATTCCGTCCAGCTTGTAGGTTCCGAAGTTATCCTGCCGGCCCATGATTCCTCCTGGCTGAAAGATATTCTGCAAACAAACGAAACACCAAGCTCCATAATCATCAAAAGGAAGATCACCAGCATCGCCTCTACCCCGGTAAGAACTCAGGAAACCAATAAATTTAATATTGAAAAAGCTGTCAGCGACATCAGGCAAACCCGGCAGGATAAACCGAAAACATCAGCGGCTGCCTCTGCCGCTGGATCGGCAAAAATGTCTGAATCGGAAGTCAATGCACAAACGAAGGAATATATCGGAGTTGTTTGGTCAAGGGTCAAAAAAAACTGGACGATGCCGCAGGCATTGCTGCCCAAAGAAAATATTGAAACTATTATCGATGTCAAAATTTCGCGTAGCGGCGCGATGGAAAATATGGGTTTCGAAAAACATTCCGGTAACCGCTATTTTGATGATTCCGCTCTCCGGGCGGTTAAGAAATCCAGCCCCTTTCCGCCTTTGCCGTACTGGATTATGGACAAGAGTATTGAAATTGGCATCCGTTTTCATTCCGCGGAATTACGCTGAAACCATTTACAGGCTAAGAAATATCGAGACTCAAAAAAGGTAAAGCTATCTCTAATGAAAAAAAAATATTCACTCTCAGATTTTATATTGTTTTTCTGTATATTACTGATTTTCAGTAATAGCGCCACAGCAAAGGTTTATGTTGACATAGATTCCCCTACTTTCCAGCAAATCCCTATTGCCATTTGCGACTTCAACAATCAAACAACAAACGCAACCAAATCGGCGAATTTCGGCATTACAGTTTCCGACGATGTCAAAAAAGATCTTACACTGACAGGAATATTCAATATTTTAAATAAAAAAAGCTTTCTAGAAGAAAAATATTCCAGCCCGGATACGGCCACGGAAAAAATTAGTTTTTCCGATTGGGCAACAATCGGTGCCGACTATTTGCTTCAGGGCAACATAACCCAAAACGACAAAGGGATAATTGTGGAGAGCCGACTCTTTGATGTTACCCGCGGAGAACTTCTTTTCAACAAAAGATACTACTCTGAAATCAACAAACTAAAAACGATTTCCAGAGCTATAGCTTCTGATATTCTGGTTACACTTACGAATGACGAAGGCGACTTTAACACCAAAATTGCGTTTGTATACAAGAAAGGTTCAAAATCTGATATTTATACTATCAATTACGATGGTTCTGAGTTGAAAAGCATCACAAATCATCAATCCATTATAATTGCGCCACGCTGGTCGCCCGATGGAAATTTTCTTGCCTTTACATCTTTCAAAGACGGCAGGCCCGAAGTTTATATACGGAATGTTAAAAATAGTACGGAAAAAAAAGTGGCTTCTTTTGAAGGGCTTAATTTGTGCGGATCTTTCTCGCCGGATGGGAAAAAATTATTATTGACTCTAAGTAAGGAAAGCAACGAAGAAATATATATGCTGGAAACTGACACCCTTAAGCTCAAGCGCCTGACCAATAACTATTCCATAGATGTTTCTCCTGCCTGGTCTCCCAATGGAAAAAAGATAGCTTTTGTTTCCAACCGCGCAGGCTCACCGCAAATTTACACAATGGATACCGACGGCAACAATGTAAAAAGAATAACTTTTGAAGGAAATTATAATACTTCCCCTTCATGGTCGCCGCGCGGTGACCGTATTGCGTACGAAGGATTAATAAACAATAAGTATCAAATTTTTTCCGTTGATGAAGAAGGCAATAATCCTTTACAATTAACTTTCGATGCTGCTAATAACGAATCACCATCATGGTCGCCATCCGGCAGACAAATTGTTTATGCCTCCCGAAAAAACTCGAACAGTAAAATTTTTATCATGAATTCCAACGGTTCACATCCGAGGACGCTCAATGAAAACAAAAATAAATTAGTAATGCCGGTATGGTCGCCCCGCTTGAAATAATTTCACCATTACCAATGTTTAGGGGTTGTTATTTTTTATTCTTTGCCGTATATAAAAACACTAGTGATAAGCTCTGAATTCGACAGAAACGTGGAAAAGTAAGGTGAATATAGGATTTCGCCTTAAAAACTGTCCAGATTTCTGTTATAATTGTCATGGACGATAATATTTTTGCATTGAAAGAGAGGAACAATCATCATGAAAAGAAATCTGACATGGATGGGAATCTTTGTTTTGCTTACATTCGGTCTGACATTTTTTACCGGATGTGCCGAAAAAAAATCAGTGGTCACAAATGACACTATAAAGACAACCGCACCTGCGCAAACAGCGCCACAAACAACCGAAACCTCTAAACCAAACGATGCCGCTAACCTGAACACCATTAATCAAAATGACACCGCCAGAGAACAGCCAGCCAAGGTGGAAAAGACAGCGACAGCAGTAGATTCTATTCGTGATATCAATTTTGATTTTGACAGCTCTATCATCCGTCCTGATGCCCGCGAAATTCTCAAAGTCAATGCCGATTTCTTATTGAAAAACAGGATTTCCTCAATTGTTATTGAAGGACATTGTGATGAAAGAGGAACTGCTGAATACAACATGGCTCTGGGGCAAAAGCGCGCTCAGGAAACAAAAACATACCTTATTAATTTGGGCATTAAGGAGTCAATAATAAGAACTATTAGTTACGGTGAAGAACGTCCTCTGGATCCTGGAAACAATGAAGAAGCTTGGGCCAAGAATAGACGTGCACACTTTGATGTTACGCCGTAATAATTTAATGAGGTGAAAAAATTGAGAAATTCTATCTATCTTTTATTAGCTGTCACGGCATTTTCGGTTGCTGGCTGCGCTTCTATGCAGGACTTGAGGACTCTTCGTTCGGAATTAAACCAGAAAATGGAAGAAAAAATGGACGCAAAAATGGCTGTAGTTGATGCCGATTTGGCCACTTTGAAAAAGAATTCCGCAGCCATGGAGGCCATGCGTAACGGGCAAGCCAATGCTGCAGCAGATATTACCGATTTGCGGGAAAATCTCCAGCAATTGCGTGGTCAAGTGGAAACGCTTAAAAAAGATTCAAAAAAGGACGAGCAACGCTTTGATAACATTCTCTTAAGAATTAATTTTATTGAAAACTTTCTGGAAATCGGCAATAAAAATACTTCCAGTGATTCTTCCGATAAGAGCAGTAAATCAACCGGCGTTTCTGCGGCCAAAGATCCGGCAAAAAAACAAGACAAGGAAAAAGCGTATTCGGCCGCTTATCAAATTTTTAAAGAAGGCAATTACGATAAAGCCAGAACCGAGTTTCAAAATTTTTTAGCCGCTTATCCCAACAGCGAATATTCCGATAATGCCCAGTTCTGGGTTGGTGAATGTTATTTCTTTGAACAAAAATATGAAACGGCGATTTTGGAATACGAAAAAGTAACCAAAAATTACCCAAACGGCAATAAAGTTCCTTATGCCTTGCTCAAGCAAGGCCTTTCCTTTCTCAAGCTGGGAGATAAAACCAGCGCCAAATTACTTTTACAACAAGTGATAAAAAATTATCCGAATACCAGCCAGGCGCGCATCGCGCGTTCCAACCTGCAAGAGATCAAATAATTTTCTAGAGGAAAAACTTCAATTTATTTATCAGTCCAGCATAATTACTTTAACATTGGCGGGAATAGGCAAATCAAATATTGAGAGATCGGTTGCCCTTTCAATTTTGAGGTCAGAATATTTTATTGATAGTGAAGTTATTCCATCGGCCATGCTGATGGTAATTTCCCCGGCAATAGGACTCTGGGTGTCATAGCGGTCATATTTAACATTATATATTTCTTTGCCCTGTTCATTATTGCGAACGAGTTTCAGTAAACGATTATTTTCCCCCACCCAAATAATTTGCGAGCATCCTGATTGTGCTTTCATTTCTATGCGCAGAAAATTTTTTTCTCGATAGCTTTGATAAGCGATGACTTTTTCTTTCAAAAAAGGATACGTTCCGGAAAAAATCATTACTATATCTTCAATATTAAATTGCCAGGGCAAAAACCTCTCCAGATTAGCAACCGTCGGCAATCCATGGTAAAATTCTCCCTTCGAAGGAATAAAAATGCTCATTTTTTCAGGAGAAGCAGTAAGAAAAAAATCGGGCGTCCCGATTATTGGAAGCAGTTCCAACCGTAAATATGAAGGCTTTTTTATAATCAATGCCGCCCTTGCAGGCTGATAACCATGAATTGTGACTAAATCTATCTGCGCTGTAGCGCTCAAAATATCATCTTCGGCAACAACGCTGGAGATTGTCGTAAGAATTTTTTCGGATGGAGAATCAGGATAAATAACTGTTTGCCGAACGCAACCACTGACAAGTACCGCTAACAATAATAAAAATATTATGCAAAGAAAAGGATAAACTTTATTATACATAGAAGAAATCTTTTTTGTAAAATATCATCGTTTTCTGTTTGTGAAACTCCAATTCCGAAAGTGAAGCGCAACGGAATTGGAAAGTTGAACAATCCCGCAAAGCGGAGGGTATGAGACCAAGCAACTTGCTGCGAAACGTTTCCAAAGATCGCTTTGAGGTTCATACCCGTGATTATTTCTGCTTGGTCAAATCGTCGAGCTTCTTTTGTATCGAACTATTTTTAGGATCAATCTTAAGCGCACGGTTATACATTTCCTGAGCATCTTTAATTTTGTTCAGCTTTACGTAAACATCTCCCATATGCTCAACAATATTAACATCGTTAGGCAAAAGTTCCAGCGCTTGTTTTAAATATTTTACGGCGCTGCTTAATTGATTTTTTTTGAAATGAACCCAACCAAGGCTGTCAATCAAATAACCATTGTCGGGTTTAATTTTCAGAGCTTTGACAATCATTTTTTCCGCTTCCTCGAGATTCATGCCTCGATCTGCATAACTGTAGCCTATAAAATTTAGCGCTTCGGCGTTGTCCGGATCAATTGCTAAAACCATTTCCATTTCCTTAACGCTTTCGGAAAGGCGATTTGTTTTTTCATAAATCACACCCAGAGCATAATGTAAATCTATCTCCTTGGGAGCAATTTTGACTCCCTCACTCAAAATGTTTTCAGCCGCAACTCTATCTTTAGCGTCTTCATAAAGTGAAGATAAAAAAAGGTACAAAGGAACCTGATCATTCTTTTTTTTAATAACTTCCTTTATTAAATTAATGGCCTCAGAGATTTTACCTTCTTTTTTCAGAATCATTCCGGCGCGAATTTGAGAGTTGGCATATAATTCGGATGAAATAGAAATGTTTTTAAATTCTTCCATAGCCACTTTGTTTTCGCCTTTTTCCTCATAAGTGGTAGCCAGTAAATAACGAATCTTATCGTCCGTAATATTTTTCTTCAGAACTGTAGAAAATTCAGCCACTGCTAAATCAAACCGGCGTATATCATAATATAAAAGACCCAGCGCCACTCGGAGATCCCGATTATCGGGATCAACTTTCAATACTTCCTGGAATTCTTTTTCCGCATCTTCATATTTTTTTTCTTTAATTAAAAGCTCTCCTATTTTAACTCGCAAATTTATCCGTGCGGGATTGATCTCCAGGTAATTGCGATAAACTTCAATGGACTTGTCCAACTTTTCCTGCTTTTCGTAAAGCGCAGTCAAATCAAATAAAGCCATTTCAAAATACGGATTTAAAGATATCGCTTTTTTGTACATCTTCTCTGCCTCTTCAAACCGCGTCATTGTTGCCAGGACTTTGCCATAGTAGTAGATACCCATAATGTTGTCCGGATCGATTTTCAACATTTTCTTAAAGGTTTCTTCAGATTTATCAAATCTTTTTTCTTCAGCGTAAATTATAGCTAAATAAAGATGGGCCATAAGGTTTTTAGGATCCAGTTCGATTACTTTCTTGTGTTCTGTTATGGCCTTTTTGTTTTCGTGAATATTAAGGTACAAACCGCCCATAATTAGATGTAGTTCGATATTATCAGGATTTTTAGAAAGCATTGCTTCGCCCAGAGAAATGGCACCATTGAGATCACCCTGTTCTGTATAAAGAGAAACAAGCTCTGTCTTAAGATAAGAAGAGTCGGGATCGGCGGCAATTGCTTGCTTTAACTCTTTAGTTGCTTCCTCAATTTTACCGTCCAGGCGTAAAAGAACACCGAGGGAATAGTGATAAGTCGCATCTGCTGATGTTTTTGAGGATACAGAGGGAGCCTGAACCGTCGGCAAATGACTGCAGCCGTATAAATTCATAAAAAATAAAATAAATATGAATACTGGATAGGTTCGTTTTGTTTGCATATTTAATCATCAACTTCGTTTACTATTATTGTTTTCAAATTTGCGAATATCTAATTGGACGCTTTTGCTTTAATTAGCTGCGATACTGGAACAATCGATACTCCTTTTTTCCGTAAAACTTTCAATCCATCGCTGATTGCCCGAATTGTTTCAGGGTAAGGATGGCCGATAATGATCACCGGCGAAACATCACCGTTTTGGGGGACTATATTAATAACATTATTATAAATTTCATTGTAGTCGTGGCTGTTATCAAGAAATATTTTGCGTGCAGCTATAGGTAGGCCGACGTTTTCAGCAGTGGCAAAAGCTTTACTATCAACTGACGTGCGCGAATCTACGAAAAATAATTTATTTTTCTTTAACTTATTAAAAACTAAAGTAAGTTTTTTTTCATCCATCATGAATTTTGAACCCATATGATTATTAACTCCGGAAATGTAAGGCACAGCCGCAATATCTTTTTCTAATTGAAATCCCAGCTCTTCGTCATTCATATCCGTAAAAAGAGCTCCGTTACCCGGCTTTTCGCGCGGATAAGAAACAGGCTCCATAGGCAAATGCAGGAGCGTTTCCCGATGAGCTTGATGAAACATTTCCGCCGCCTCGCGGGTATGAGGGCATAAAGGTAAAATAGCAAATGTTAAATCGGCATTAATTTTCAGTAATTCTTTTACCGGTTTCAGGTCATAACCAATGTCATCAATAATAATTGCTACCTGCCTTAGCGGTAGAGGTTTTGGGGATAATGGTTTTACTTTTTCCTTTTTATGTGTAACTGCTTTCCGTGGTTTTATTTGTTTTGTTTCTTTTTTCGGCTCTTTAATTACAGATGGCTCTTTTTGAAGCAGCACATAAATGATGCCTGCAATTAATACAACGATTAAAAATATCACCGATATAGTAAAGAGACGTTTAAATAATCTCATAACTAACTATAATTTTACACTTTCTGTGAACAAATTAATTATTCAGGTTCTTTTTCATGATATCCCAGCTTTTTAAGATATCAATTGCCGTATTGAGCTGATTATCATGGGCTAAATCAGAAGAGTCTTTTACATCTTTATTGAGATTTTTATTCTGAGTTTCATCAATCTTGGTGCCATCTTCTTTTTCTGGTTTTATATGCCCTTTGAGGTCTTTTTCTCTAATTCGATCTTCCCACCAGGCAGCATTTTCGGCATCGTCCGCAGGTTTGAGATACTTAACAACAATGTCCGGCTTGATGCCTTCCGCCTGAATGGATCGTCCCTTCGGCGTGTAATAACGCGCGGTCGTCAGCTTAAGCGCGGAACCATCTTCCAGCGGGATAACAGCCTGCACGGATGCCTTGCCAAACGTTTGCGCTCCAACAATCAAAGCACGTCCATTATCCTGCAGAGCTCCGGCAACGATTTCCGCAGCGCTGGCAGTACCTTCGTTGACCAAAACAACCATCGGACAAGTTATTTCATTACCGTCGTTTTTGGCCATTGCTTTTGTCTCCGTGGCTTTTACTCGTCCACGAGTAGAAACAATAATTCCTGATTTAAGGAATACATCAGAAACTTCAATTGCCTGAGTTAACAATCCACCCGGATCATTTCTCAAATCCAGAACGAGCCCCTTTATCGGTTTAAGCTTTTCGCTAACTTCTTTTAGCGATTTACGTAAATCATCAGCCGTCTTCTCCTGGAAAGAAGCTATCCGAATGTATCCAATATGATCTTCAATATTTTTAACCTTGACACTCTTTACTTGAATAATGGCACGCGTCAATGTAATATCTTTTGGCGTGAGCATATTTTCCCGCATGATCGTAATTGTAACCTTCGTATCCTTGGAACCGCGCAGTTGCTTTACGGCTTCCATAATGGTTATATCTTTAGTAGATTTGCCATCAATCCTTATAATTTGGTCTCCTGATTTTATTCCGGCAACAAACGCGGGAGTATCTTCAATTGGGGAAACTACTGTTAAGATATCCTTTAATAATGTGATTTCAATACCAATACCGCCGAAATGCCCCTGTGTTTCCACCTCCAGTTCTTTATATAAATCCGGAGTCATAAAGGAACTGTGGGGATCAAGAGACTTGACCATCCCGTTGATTGCGCCTTGAATTAACGTTGTTGAATTAATTTCATCAACATAGTTTTTCTTTACCATGTCGTAAACTTCGTTGAATAGTTTAATATCTTTATAGACATTTTTATCTACTTTATCCACTGCTGAAACCTTGCTATCGTTATAAAGTCCGAGAAGAACAAACGCTCCCAGGCAAATCATGACTAGCAAGGATATTTTTATTGATAGTTTTTTCATAATATTCCTCTCAATATTGAAGATATAATTATTATATTTATACCTTTTTATCTGATATTTCCATTCTTTTCGGATATTATCAGAAAATATTAGAAGCCTTTTAAGATATGAATGAGATATGGGAAAAGTACCTTATTCAATTATCCAGCTTGTATCATTGGCGGAGTCTTTTAGGACAATATGAAGCTGGGCAAGCTCTTTTCTTATAGCATCTGCGCTGGCCCAATCTTTAGTCTCCCGGGCAGCTTGTCTTTTCTTAATCAAGCTTTCGATTTCTTCAACATTTAATCCTCTTTTACGTAACTCGGTTTCCTTATCAGATAAAAAGAATTGATCCGCATCATTCTGAAAAATTCCCAAAACCGTACCGAAATGATCAAATATCTTTTTTGCCGCCGCTAAAATTTCAGCTTTATTCGAAGCCTGCATATTCTTTTCATCGGCAATCAAATTGTTGGTAAGCCTTACCATATCAAAGACATGACCCAAAGCTTGAGCAGTGTTAAAATCGTCGTCCAACGCCGCATCAAATTTATCCATCAGATCTTTGAATTTAATTATGTAATGTTCTTCCTGCGCTGAAAGTTTTTTTACAGCAGGCGTTGTGTCTGCGTGTAATTTGCTCTGAGCATATTTCAGGAGCTGCAAAGTTGTGTAACATCTGATCAAACTTGATCTGGCTTCGGCAAGTGAACTCTCTGAATAATCAACCGGACTGCGGTAATGACTCTGCAACATAAATAAACGCAATATTTCCGGATGATAATTTTTTAAGATTTCTCTGACGGGAAATATATTGCCCAGTGATTTGGACATCTTTTCCGAATTTATTTTTACAAAACCGTTGTGCATCCAGTAATTGGCCAGGGGCTTTTCCGTTGCCGCTTGCGATTGAGCGATTTCATTTTCATGATGCGGGAAAATCAAATCTTCACCGCCGCCATGAATGTCGAATGTTTCACCCAAATAACGCCGGCTCATGGCGGAACACTCAATATGCCATCCAGGACGGCCTTTCCCCCATGGGCTTTCCCAGAAAGGTTCTCTTTCCTTGCTTTTTTTCCATAGTGCGAAATCCAAAGGATTATTTTTTTTGTCATTGACGTCAACGCGCGCGCCGGCAATCATTTCTTCCAGATTACGGCCGGACAAGCCGCCGTATTGTTTGTAATTGTTTATCGAAAAATATACATCTCCATCCACACAATAAGCGTATCCTTTTTCTTCAAGAACTCTGATCAGAGCGATCATGTCGTCCATATGTTCGGTGGCTTTCGGAGTTATCGTGGGAGTTTGAACTCCCAGCACCGCCATATCCTCATCGTGCAATTTAATGTAACGTTCCGATATTTCCGTAATACTGACGCCTTCCTTGTTGGCGCGATCGATAATTTTGTCATCAATATCGGTAAAGTTTTTAACATAAGTCACCTGATACCCCCGCGTCCGTAAATATCTGACCACGACATCGAACACAATCGCTGCACGGGCATGCCCTACATGACAGACATCATAGGCGGTGATACCGCAAACATAAATACCGACAGCACCTTCTTTAATGGGCTGAAAGACTTCTTTTTTTCTTGTCGCTGTGTTGAATATTTTCTGAAACATATTATTACTTGCTTTCATCAGGGATAGAGCGGCGCTATTTGCAAACCGGCGTCTTCTTTAAAGCCACAAATAATATTCATATTTTGCACGGCCTGCCCCGCGGCGCCTTTAATTAAATTATCAATTGCCGTTATTATAATCACTTTTTTTGTCCGCGGATCAATCGCCAATCCGATATCGCAATAATTCGATCCGCACACAGAAGAAATGTTGGGATAAGTTCCTTCGGGACAAATCCGGACGAATTTTTCTTCCGCGTAAAACTCGCCATAAAGGGAATGCAGTTGATGCAAAGTAATATCTTTCTTCATTTTTGCGTAAATTGTGCTCAAAATTCCCCGTTTCACTGGCAGTAAATGCGGCGTAAAAGATATAGCGAATTTTTTACCGGCCAGAGCGTTCAATTCCTGCTCGATTTCCGGAAGATGCCGATGCTTCCCGACTTTGTATGCTTTAAAACCGCCATCAACTTCACAAAAAAGCGAACCGGTAAGCGGTTCCCTTCCCGCTCCGCTTACGCCGGAAGCCGAATCGGCAATAATCGTGGATAAATCTAAAAGCTTCTTTTTCAGTGCCGGAGCTAGACCCAATATAATACTGGTCGGATAGCAACCGGGATTGGCAATAAGTCCCGTTTTCTTTATTTTTTGCCTGTAAAGTTCGGGAATTCCGTAAACGGCGTCTTTTATAAATTTGGCGCTGCTGTGTTTTCCATACCAGATTTCATAGGTTTTTAAATCCCGCAGACGATAATCGGCACTCAAATCAATTACCTTCTTCCCCGCCCTGATAAACTCCGGCACAATGTTCATAGAAACACCATGGGGAAGAGCAAGAAAAACAACATCGCAGATATTGCTTATTTCTGCCGGCGTCGCGTTTTGATATTTTAATGAAGTCAAACTTTGTAACGATGGGAATACTCCAGATACCGGTTGACCGGCAAACCGCCTAGAAGTAACCGCGACTAATTTCACTTCGGGATGTCCCGATAAAATTCTTGTCAGTTCCTGACCTGTATATCCGCTGGCTCCAAAGATTGCTGCTTTAATCATAAAAATCTCCCCAAAAAAAAGGGAGGCCAGAAGCCCCCCTGTTGGAATTTAACGTTTGGAGAATTGGAATCTTTTCCGCGCTCCGGGCTGTCCGTATTTCTTTCGTTCTTTAACCCGGGCATCTCTGGTTAAAAAACCAGCCTTTTTCAGTACAGAGCGCAACTCGGCATCATATTCCAGAAGAGCTTTAGAAATCCCATGTTTTACCGCCCCGGCTTGACCGGCTACTCCACCACCGCTTACATTAACATATAAATCAAACTGATCTTTTTTCCCCGTAATGTCCAATGGTTGTTTGATGATCATCTTTAGACTAGGACGAGTAAAATATTCATCATAACTTCTTTTATTAACTACAATATTACCACTACCCGCTTTCATATAAACGCGAGCAATAGCGCTCTTTCTTTTACCTGTTGCATAATATCGTTGTTGCGTCATAACTTCTCCAATATAATGACCTAATTGCCAGTTTCTGATAAATTAAATAGACAACGTCTTCGGACACTGGGCTTCATGAGTATGGGCATTGCCGGCATAAACTTTTAGTTTTTTGAGCATTTTTCGCCCTAGATTAGTTTTGGGCAACATACCCTGAACCGCTATACGAATCAAATTTTCGGGTTTTTCCGCTAACATTTTCCCTGCGGTAGTTTCTCTTAATCCACCGGGATAACCCGAATAAGAGTAATACATTTTGTCTGTCATCTTTTTTCCGGTCAGCATAATCTTTTCCGCATTGACTACGATGATAAAATCGCCGGTATCGCAATGCGGAGTATAGGTAGCTTTATGCTTTCCCCTCAAACGATGCGCTATTTCACTGGCGAATCTTCCCAATACTTTACCGGAAGCGTCCGCAATGCACCACTCTTTGTTTGCCGTTTCCGCATTTGCCATATATGTCTTCATAATAAAACCACCATCTTAGTGAAAAATTGAAAAGTGAAATTTACGCAATTTCAGGTTGCTTGTCAAGCAAAATATTTGAAAAGTTTGGATTTTAGGAAGAATGTATTTTATCTTGACGTTGGACAGATTTCCCATAAATTACCCACCAGTCTTTAATGAGACCCAAGTTTAAGAAACGCAGTGAACTGAAACTTGATGGTCGAATTATCCCGATAGCGTAGCGTATTGGGTCTAGTCCTTATTATCACAAAATACCCAATGGCGAAAGCTCAATTACGTTGATTTTATGATGTATTTTCTCTTTTCATTTTCTATTAAATAAAGTAGAATTACACCAAATTTCGGAAATAACCCATTGGGTATATTAATTGGGCGTCAGGGAGACAACCATGAATACATCATTATTGGATTTTGTTCTAAGCTTTGTGGCCGCCGTTGCAATCGGCACCATCGTGCTGGCGGTTGGCACCAAGGTCATTGCTGGCATTCGCCTTCCATTTATGGCTTCGTTGAGAGCCTCATTCATCGCTCAGATGCTCATCGGATTAGTGGCTTTCGGTGTCGGGTTTATGCTTGTGGATCATATCGGCATTGCGCTTGTTCTCACCATCGTGCTAGGGCTTTTTCTGCAAGCCGTCGTGTTTCAAATAGCGGTGAGAGCTACCGCTCAAACTCTTCCTGCTGGGAAGGCGTACATTATAGCTCTGCTCAATGTTCTTGCTGGCTTATTTATCGCGTCGCCACTTGTCGCATGGATCATGGGCTCAATTTCTGTGTAGCGCATATGTGCAAAACGCCCAATAAGAACATACAGCCGACAGCTACGCGTCGGCTCACTTCCGTTGGGGTAGGTAATCAAGGAAGATGAAGAATGGCAGAATTTACAGCATCTATGTAAAACCTTTTGCGCGAAGTCATCAAAAAGTTAAAGCCATTACAAAGGAGAAAGGATCATGGCAAGGCATTGGATAACAGTCATAGCTTTAGAAGCAGAAAAACATCGTTTATACGGTATAAAAAACTGGCTCGCAGTATTTGCACTTTTCTTCATCATTGTGCTCCTTCAAGAAATCTTAGCAATTGATGAAGCTGGACTCACGTTCAAATCTATAATCGCCAGCACAGACCCAAAACTAGTATTGGCCAAGTTCGTAATCGCAGTCGAGATAGCAGCCACTGTAATAATTGCCTATTTTCTTTTTACTAAACACGAAAGATTAGTCGCGTCATGTGTTCTTATAGGAATATGGCCAATTCTCTTTGTTGTCAGCGCGCTTGTGTCGCCCGCCAGTGTTGGCGGAATTATTAAGAGCTTCATTGGCTCTTTTGTCTGGATAATTGTGTGGGTAATTTACCTTAATCGCTCTCAACGGGTACGTGTTACCTACGAGCACAAGATACTAGGGCAGGCAGTTGCCTCCGAGCCGGATCAACCTGCACAGCCTTAGTATTGAAGTCCCCAACCAGGCAATTCAGCCGCTCGCTACGCTCCGGCTGATTTTTTCGATGGTCAGGAGAAAGATGAGGATATACAAGTTCAAGGATCTGTCTGACGAAACAAAGCATTCCCATTTCTATCAGATCGTCCTGCAGAAGGCTATATGGTGTGCTAAGCCGGATTCCTTGAACGATGAAGAAGAATTTAAATTCAAATTGAACTACGAACCATCGTCACACACAGCTGACCTCCTATCCCAAGTGGTTGCAAAGTATGGAACTACTAATTTTCTGCCGTCGCACTTATCTGTGTCATTGGTCCTGCAAAATAAAAGACTGCAAACGATTGCGGCACCAATCATTGAAAAAGTTATTTATAATTCTAGGAATTCCATAGGAATCGTCAGCTTTTCCGCTACGAAGAATGACGATCATCTTTGGAGAGAGTATGGCGGAAAAGGAAATGGCGTGTGCATTGAAATTAAAATTCCTGACAAGTTTATTAACGACACTTATCACCCGGTGCGCTATGTTTCAGAAAAAATCTTTCATATAGATTCTTTTCTTGAGTCTGATTTATTCCCGGACAAAGCATTCAACACTTACAGGAACATTTTGCTGACAAAGACAAGGAAGTGGGCACAAGAAGAAGAGGTCAGGTTTATTTCAAAACGTCCTGATGTAAACCTGATCATCGATGGCCGTATCAAGGAGATCACATTAGGCGCTCATATTCCACCCAATACTATGAAACAAGTGGAGATCAGCATAGTTAGCCATTGCATTGCCAATGGTATTAAAATCACAAAGCTTTGAAAACCGCACCCAATAAGCCAATCCAGCCGATCGCTGCACTCCGGCTTAGCTTTTCGTTAAATATTTTTAGCAGCTTGTTCAATTCCTTTTCGAATACCATCCAATTTTTCCTGGCTCATCTTCACCGATATGCCCATGACCAGTGTGCGGCCTAAAATATCTTCGGCTTGTGGAATGCTATCTCTGGTGTACTGCACCTTGCCTTTATAGGATGGATCGGTGAACGGATATTTTTTGGAGTTGGCAGTCGAACGCGCCAAAAAGTGTTCCCAGTTCGGCACATAATGCCACAAATTTCTCTTATAGCAGACAGTATCCACACCTTCAGCGCTAAGCATATTCTGAAATCTTTGCGTCTGATTTTCATCCGGCATATTAAACGCTAAAAACGTGGCGGAATCTCCCTCGGGATCTGGTTTCGCACGGAATCCTACTCCGGGTACCTGCGCCAGCACATCCATGATAAATTTCTTATTTTTCTTTTGCTCGCCTATCAGATAATCCAGCTTGCGCAACTGCGCCAAGCCTAACGCTCCCTGCAGTTCGTTCATCCGGAAGTTAAAACCAAGAATGGTTCTACCTTCAAGAGCGCGGCTTACTTTGGGATTATGATCATGGCCGTGGTCATGATACCATTCTGACCTGTTATAAAAATCAAGATTATTGGTAATCACCATTCCGCCTTCACCGGTGGTGACAGTTTTAACATAATCAAAGCTGAAAGTTCCCATATCACCGAAGCTGCCCAGTTTTTTACCTTTAAAGCTGGCGCCGCATCCTTGAGCGTTATCTTCCAAAACCAGCAGTTTGTTTCTATGGGCGACTTCCACGATTTTATCTATATTGGCGCCCGATCCGCACATATGCACAGGAATTACCGCTTTGGTGTACTGCGTTTTTTTCTTTTCAATTTCCAGGGGATCAAGGTTGAGGGTATCATCAATATCCACCATCACAGGGATGGCGCCTACTTCCAGCACTGCTTCATAAGTGGCTAAAAAAGTAAAAGCGGGCACAAGCACTTCGTCACCGGGACCGACATCCATAGCCGTCAAGGCAATCTGGAGCGCCGCCGAGCCGGAAGTAACTCCCAGAGCATAGCTGACACAGCAATGCTTGGCAAACGCCTCTTCAAACTCTCGAACCTTATAAATTCCTTTTCTTTCCTTATCAAAACCATAACGCATCAGAATGCCCGTTTCGAGCACATCCATTACTTCCTTGATTTCTTCTTTACCGATTAGTTCTGCTCCAGCCATATGCTTAACCTTCCTTTCTTAAAAAGCCTGCGCATAAATAGCGATCATATCTTCTTTGGTGACTTTACGGGGATTGTTCTTCAAAGGCACTGCTACATTCAACGCCACATCAGCCAATGCCGCAAAATCTTTTTCTTTAATGCCAAATTGTGCAAGCGACGCGAAAATGCCGCAATCCTCAATCAACGCCTCGACTGCTTCCAGCGCTAAAAAAGCGGCCTCGCGGGCCGGAAGACCATCGATACACTCTCCCATTGCCTCGGCAACATCCGCAAATTTTTCCAACGCCGCGGGCAGATTGAAAGCCATCACTGCCGGCAACATCATCGTATTAGCGAGGCCGTGACCCACACCGTATTTCCCGCCCAGAGGATAAGACAGCGAATGCACCGCCGTCACACCGGCGTTGGCCAGACCAATACCGGCGTACAGGCTGCCTAAAAACATTCTTTCGCGGGCGACTATATTTTGACCATCATGCACGCAAGTGCGTAAATTTTCGGCAATGAGAGCTATTGCCTCCAGAGAAAACATTTCGCTCACGGGAGAAGCGTTAACCGATGTATATGATTCAATGGCATGACATAACGCATCCATGCCGGTTTGCGCCGTGGGCGCGGGCGGCAGGCTCAGTGTCAATTCCGGATCGAGAAGCGCTAGTTCAGGATAAAGATACGGACTGTTCATCCCTTCCTTCTTTTTCAAATTTTTACGTACAAAAACCGCAGTAAAAGTTACTTCGCTACCGGTTCCGGCGGTTGTCGGTACCATGATTTTGGGAACCCCTGGCTTGGGAACTTTATTGAGACCAAGATAATCAACAGCGTTGCCTTTGTTGGTCGCAAGCACGGCGATGGCTTTGGCCACATCCATCGAACTGCCGCCGCCTATGCCGATCACGATATCGCACTTGTTTTTTACAGCAATCTTCGCGCCTTCATCCGCCAGTTCAATGGGCGGCTCCGGTTCAACCTTATCATATACCGTAAATTTAATGCCTTCGGAAATCAGAACGCTGGTTACTCTTTTCATCAAATCTGTCTTAGCAATATTTTTATCGATAACCACAAGTGGATTTTGGGCATGCAGTTCCTTAATGTGGCCAGCTAATGTTAATAATGATCCATTGCCGAAAATAATTTTTTTTGCTCCGGTAAAAGAAAATGTTTTTCTCATAATTTAAACCCTCCATCAGTATCGACTGTGATTATTACAATGTTTTGCATGCAAGCAATATAAACTCCGGAGACTCAGTCACCCGGGAAGGAAAGCAACGCTTCTATGTGCAATCACTATGAGAACTGCCCGTTAAAGTCAAGTTTTTTTGTGGTGAGCATACCACGCAAGTTGGCGGCAGATACCGCGAATAATCTTTACCTCTCGCGATAACAGAGAGACGCGGCCAAAAAAGCGGCGTAGATGCATCATCCAGTAGTCAGGATTTTCGGGATTAAAAAATTCGATATCGGCAAGCAATGTTTTGATTTGTCCATACATACCTTCTAATTCAGATGATCGCGCTAATTTGGGCGCCGCCTCCGCTGACATAGCGGCAGCAGAAGCCGAGATAAATATTTCATAGCACAGAATCATCACGGCATGAGAAAGATTAAGGGAATTGAATTCCCGGGATGTCGGAATGGTAACTACAGCATGGCACAGGCGCAATTCTTCATTGGCAAGCCCCGTATCTTCCGGACCGAAAAGCAGGGCAACCTTGTTTTTCTGGGAAATATCGGCAATGTTTTTGGCAATTGCACGTGGTGCAATAAACGGCCCGCGGGCTTTACCCAAGCGGGCGGTTGTGCCCACAATATAATTGAACTCGCCGAGCGCTTCGTCGATACGTTCAGAATATTGGATTTGATCTAAAACATCAGCAGCCAGATGCGTGGATCGCTGCTGCATTTCCTCACGGTCAAAATCGGATTTGCCTACAACTACAATATTGCTGATTCCCATATTTTTCGCGGCGCGGGCAACAGAGCCAATGTTCCCCGCGTATTTTGGTTTATATAAAACGATGCTGATGTTTTTAGTTTTAGCTTTCAAGATAATTGCTTTCCCTTCCCGCTTATACCGCTCATTTGTCATTGGCCCTATCGTTTTTCATGTTTTTTAGCTGACTATTTTGAGAATTTGGGGTGCGTGCCGCTCTGAGGCCACGGGAATCTCTTTCGGATAGCCGATAATAACTGGGGCAGCAATCCGGCAGTCATCGGGAATGCCTATTTCCACTTTAATTTTTGGATCTCTGATATATGCTCCCAAATTGATCCAGCAAGTGCCCAAACCTCTTTGGGCGGCACCAAACATAATGTAGCTTACTGCCAGCGCGCAATCAACATCGAGAGACCGGACATTTACGGATCCGACAATGTATATCAAACAGGGAGCGTTATAAAATACGTTGAAGTTTTCATCCTTCATCAACGCTTCATAGGCCGGATTAAGGGAAGCAGGGTTTTTAAAAAAATCCTGGAGGATATTTTTTTTGCTTTCGTCAGAAAGTTTTTTCATTATCTGCTTGTTGTTGATGATAATAAACTGGCAGGGCTGGCCATTGCTGGCCGAAGGCGCTAAACATGATTCTTTGAGAATTGCTTTTACTACATCCAGCGAAACATCTTTTGGTTGAAAATCACGGATTGCTCTTCTGTTTTTTAACAACTCTGTAAATGTCATCATAACAATACCTCCTACTGTTAATAATGATTTCATCTCGCGGATTATTTATCACTTATTAGGGCAAAAAAACAGAGATTAAAGCCAGAATTATATATTGAAACAAGTTTATTAAAGGATCAAGAACGTGTAAATAGAGCAACCCGATAACAATAAAAAATCCAAAAGGTTCAATTTGATTAAGTACTCTGTTTATAGATTCCGGTGCGAAACCCATAAGTATTTTAGAACCGTCAAGCGGCGGGATCGGAATTAAATTAAATGCGGCCAAGATAATGTTAATATGAGCCAACAAAATAAGGACTTGCCCGGCCATCCCGGAAGGTTCAGGAGAAATCAGCCTCAATAATAAGAGCGCAACAAAAGCGAAGATAATGTTCGCCGTAATACCTGCCGCCGACACCAAAATGAGCCCTTTGCGTCTTTTATCGCCGGGGATATTTTCCAGATTTATAGGAACAGGTTTTGCCCAGCCGAAACCGATAAACAAAAGCATCAATGTCCCGATAGGATCGAGATGTTTAACCGGATTGAGAGTCAACCGACCCAGCCATTTAGCCGTGGAATCACCCATTTTATAGGCAACCCAACCGTGAGCCAACTCATGAAAGATTACTGAATATAATAGTAACGCCGACAATATTACAAACGCCAGCGGATCTTTAATTAATATCTGTATAAGTCCCATAGTTAATCCCTTCAATTTCTGTTTTGTTCTTTATACAATATTTTTCAGAATGAAAGACAGAACTATTCGCGCGCCCATGCGCCGGGCTGCGCTGTCAATAAAGATAGCGCTTCAATTTATAATCGGATTAAGGTTACTAGATAATCTCATAACAGGTTTTGACATCCATGCCCGGCTCCAGCAATGGTAAAAGTTTTTCAATATTTTTCATCAAATTGGCGGAATGCAGCTTCAGGGCATCCTTGTCCTGATATTTCTCATAAATAATAATTGTGTTTTCATCACCACGGACAGTGTGGGGTATATATTTCAGACAGCCCTGTTCACTTGCTTTAATTTTCGGCACGACCTCTTTCAGAACATTGACAGCCTCTTCCATTTTTCCTTCTTTAATTTTTAAAGTCGCAATTAATGTAATCATTACCTTGTCTCCTTATACCAATTCTAAATCAAAGCGCTATTTTTGTTGGCTTCGTTGTCGTCTTTCTCAACGTATTAATAATACGCCTTGTCGCCTCCGCCTAGCTGCCTCAATATCATCTTTGATTTAAAAATGGTTTTTTATATTTCACAGTGGGAGTATATGGAGAAGAATAGAGTGTGTCAAAGGAATATTTTCGCGATTATTCATGATCCGATTAGAATTCTGAGCGCCTGCATTTTGCGGGATTGTTCGATTAACGCTTCAAATTTCGTTTCACTTATTTTCAATTGTATTCCACAATCCCTATTCGCTTCGCTTAGGGGATAATTCGACTAACGTTTCAAACTTCACTTCGTTCGTTTTCAGCGAGTCTCATTAAAACCCCCCTTAAAACTTTTTGTTTTAAGGGGGGCGTGCTATATCTACAGATCATGTTTTTTTGATGTTGTCAGCGGCGCTTAAACATCATTTCTTTTATGATTTTGATACAATCCTCTTAGCTG
>Ga0209777_10002342_pt1 | contig 25138 bp, 28 predicted proteins | sample FrelakmetHBP12HB_FD_187147 | JGI IMG/M metagenome (GOLD analysis project Ga0209777, IMG submission 187147) | Freshwater lake sediment microbial communities from the University of Notre Dame, USA, for methane emissions studies -HBP12 HB (SPAdes)... | ecosystem: Environmental > Aquatic >... | reverse complement strand
GTATTCATTATCTTGATTCTACGTCTTGCGATTGCCATCGCAAGGTATTGCAATGATCGGCACTGCAATCTCAGAAAGATTTCAATAAGAGGATGAATTATGAACCAGGCTCAGTTAAAGTAACTGTTAATTTTCCGTCTCCTAACCAAATTACCTTAGATGATAACTCAATTGGTACTGTAACACTTCTATTTCCAACATCATCAATAATTTGTCTATACGCGGCTGCTGTTGCATTTACTGAGGGGCCATTTCTACCGATATAATTTTTATCTCCCCCATCAAAATATACAGTAGGGAAAGCAATATATCCTGGGTGTAAATAACTACGATAATCATGTATTCTATTTTTTGCATTGGGGTTCATATCATAAACTAGAGAGACATAATAAAACGGGTAATCATTACTTTTATAGATATTGCTTAAAGCTGTAACGGCAGTTGGACAATCTGGACACCACGTAGCTGATTGTAATTCACAAAAAATAGTATGTGTAAAATTCGAGTTTGTCGGCAAAGCATTTTTCTGAGGTTGAACTACTATGGTACTTGTCATTGTTGAAATTGCTGCTGCAAACGGCGAAACAAGAAGAACCACCGTTACTACGAATAACATTATCTTTTTCATATTATCCCCTTAAATATTATACTAATATATGAAGCCGAACTATTTAAATATTTACCCTTAAGGATTTTTTATTATCTCTTTTGCAGGAATACCTCCATACACCTTCCCCTTTATAAGCACTTGACCTTTCGTAACAAGTGCACCAGCAGCAACCACCACATCGTCTTCTAGGACTGCACCAGGCATGATGATCGCACCAGCACCAATCACACAGTTGTTTCCCACTCGAACCCTGTCCATGAAAATGGTTTCATACTGCATGTTGTGAATATGCCCGTAGATGATTGCGTACTCACCCATTGTGACGTTATCACCAAATTCGGTAAGACACGGGTCTTTTATCACACCACCGACTAGTGAGTTTTTACCTATCTTCATCCCAAGCAGTCGAAAGTAGGATTGTTTTATTTTTCCCAGTGGAAATATTTCAAGAAATTTACGGAACGGGGTATAAAGGACGCAAATGAGGGTCCATTTGAACGTATTTTTATTCCTGAATGAATATTTATAAGTGCCCGGATAGTAGGTAATGTGGAAAAGATAAATTATACCGCCAGTGATATATAACTCTGAGATGAAAAAAAGAACAGCACCGACGTAAATGACGATAGGAAGCATGACGAAATACAAAAGAGTGGAAAACGCAAAATAATGGAAATAATGTTGAAGAACATAGAAACCAACAATTATCGGGATGAGCCCTATGATAAAGATGAATGATGGTATCACTGTGAAAAAGTAAGACCAAAGCGGCCGTTTTGATTTTTTCGGTTTCTGTACGTATTCAGACATGAGCACAACAATACTTTCAGAGACTAATAAATGTAATGATGAAGCTATTTCTCATTTTGACAGTTTATCACCGCGTCTTTAAATATAATTATAGTTACAACAGAGGATGGGAGATTACCGATATGGGAAAGAAACCTCTTAAAAAACAGACCCAATTAAAAAAACAGGATGTAAGAAAAATTCAGTATTCTGAGAAACGACAGAGGCATTACGCATTCGGTTTCCTTGTTGGTGAGTATTAAAAAAAACATTTTCTTAAATCGAAATTTCTTCATATTCAGCGTATGCCTGATTCATAAAGCTAAGATAACCATCAGGTTCCTGCGATTGTTTGAGTGCTAGGATTGCATGTTTTTGATAGGTGACCGCGTTTTGGAAATGTTGCAGGTTTTCACCGTTGAGATTGGACCCAAGATACTGTTCGTAGAACATGAGAACCATCTCTGTTAATGAGAAAGCGAACTGTGCAGTCACTGAATTAGTCGTTAATGATTGTTCTGGAAACATATTTAGTTTACTTCCCTCGATTAGGTCTTTATAATACGGAATGACATGGTCGTTGTCAATCCAAAACCATCGCTCCTCTCCTGTCATTTTCGGAAAGAAAAAATCATGACCGGTGTTATCCTCATCTTCAGGAGAACAAATCCGCATGATAATCTGGTTTTTTGCTTCATAAGGAACAACAGCTTTATCAACATCTGCAAGAATCCATCCATACCCTGGGCAATAAAACTCTGTCATGAAATGCATTTGAAACCAAAACGAATAATGCCGTATCGCCATTATGACGCGTGCAGGAACACCATTTGCCCTGAAGAAAGCGGTACTGAGATGTGATCGCCCTGGGCAATCACCGTTTCTGAACAATGTAGTCAGTGCATCCTGACCTTTCAGAGTACCAAGGTTCAGTTGGAAGCAAAAAAACAGGTAGCGGTGCCATTTCGCATAATCAACGATTCGTTGTGCGAGAACAAGCAGATTTGTGGTATGCCCTTTTAATTCATGTGCTTTTAGTTTAATAAGGATATTTTTTGACTGTACTACATCCGTCGGTGACAACCATAGTTTAGTCTCTTTAGGTAGTTCGTATTTCATCGGGATTTTCACGTACTGTGGTAGATTGCTATAATTATTATTTTCGACTAAAACCCAGTAGTAAAAATGCAGTGAAACAAGCGAGCCTTTCTCTAATGGCCCTAAAGTGAAATTTACAACCTTATTCGGTTCGTAGGTATCGTTTTCTATTTCGAAATGGAGAATTTTAGCGGTCGAATCATTAAGGATTTCAAGCAGAATGGGGACTTGATAGTTATAGTCTGGAGAGAAAGAATATCGGATATGAAAACTGCTGACATTTTCTGTCGCGTTGACAAACAGGTAATGTTCTCCTCGTAACAAATCAAGTTCTTGTTCCTGAACACTGCATTCTGCAGATTTTTTGTTCTCTTGAATATAGGATTCACTACTTACTAATGGCGAAACAAGAATACCACTAAAGAGAAAAATAATACTAATCGCTAGCAATTTCTTTGAGAGCGGCGTTGCATCTGAAGGAATTTTCATGTATCTACTAAGATATTGCCATTGTACACTATTTATATTTTTTGTTGGAAATGCATCAGCTGGAAGAATAATAATGAAAAATAGGTGTTGAATGAAGCGCTATTTTTTCTCTGCAACGACAATAAATTTCCACTCGTTTTTCTTCCCTTCTTTTTCAGATATAGTGAACCCAGCGTCGGTAAAAAATTGTTCAACCTGATCTAATGTATGTGCTAGCTTATATGCATCAACATGATATTTAGTGACATCTCGTCCCGCCCGGTTGAACAACATATGAATTTTTATAGAAAAGAGCTTCCATGTCGGAAAATCACGGTTCAGCGCTTCCAGGACGACCTTCCCACCTGGTTGTAAAACCCTCATCATCTCTTGAAAACTCTTATTTGGTTGGGTCCAATATGGGAGACTAAACCGGCTTGCGATTACATCGACTGTACTATTTTTTAAAGGGATATTTTCAGAGACTCCAACGACCGGTTCAAATGTTTGAAAATCAGCGTTTTTTACGTTTCCCTTTGATAACTGAAGCATTTTGATTAATGGATCAATGCCTATGATTGTTGCCTGTGGTATCTTTCGAAAAATCTCAACCGACAGTAAACCTGGTCCCACTCCCAGGTCGAGGATGAATGGATGAGATGATGATGCATATCTTTGAACAACAGACGCGAGATATTCATATAAATCATTGAATCTCTTCATGTATGCTGCAAATTCTTCCGCGGTTTTGTCATCGATCAAAAACTCACAACACCTGTTCTATGAAACTCGTACTCAGAAATAATGTTTTGGTTTTTTGAGAATTATTCGTAATATCGAGTATTCTCTCTAGTTATCACAAGTTTTTTTGATTCAAGTTCTTGATAGTTCTGAATTTCTGCAAATATTTGAAGTTCAATGGTTCTGTTCAATCCATGCGTGACATAGGAGATACCGGAGAGATAGGATGCTAATGACTCATTACTTCCGTCATCGGTAAATAATCTAAGGTGAAATGCGCTTTCCACCCCAAAATTCTGATTAATGTCGGTTTCAATGGACGTCGTAACGCAGGCACATTCTACTGGAATCCAGCCGTTGTGACCTACAGATCCGCCGACAAACACCTCAACCCATGCGTGAGCGGTAGCAATAGCTGTTCCGTTATCATAGCTGGTCAATAAATATCCTCGGATGAATCTTGCAGGGATGCCAAGTACTCTACATAGAGAGATGTAAAGAAAGGACAGATCATCGCAATCACCAGCTTTATTATATAATGTCACCGCTGCTGGTCGTACTCCTCCATCATTTGGATGGGTTTGATACTGTATGTTTTCTTTCAGCCAAACAAACAATGTTTTTGCAAGCAGAAACGAGTTGTTCGTCTTAGCGTTACCCTGAATTGTCTTTGCGATTGCAGTAATGTTAGGATCGTACGGGTCGATAAAACGTGTTGTCTCATTCGCTTGTAAACGTGTGTAATGATTAACAACTTCTGGGTACATCTTCATAATCTCTTCAATCGTTAAGGCATTCTCTCCTTTCAGATCAGCAACTAGATAACTTTCGCTTTCCACCTGTGCTGTGAGCCCTAATTTATACGTTTGTTCGTCTTTTCCAGAGATGTTCCATCGTATAAAGGTGTTATTTACTAGTGTTTTCGTTTGATACTCGTGATTGTACAGGAGATCATAGGTGGTGGTTCCAACAAGAACTTCAGGAGTATCGCACCAGTATGCGATCTCGTACCTTCCAGTACCAGTACTGTTCACATAATATCCATAGGAAATATCATACCTAACCTTTGTAGGAGCAGATTCGTATATAGTCGGAGGATAATTAATTTCACAGCCAGAAAATATAACAACAAGAATAAGCATACCGGCAATAAAGAGGCACCAGGTGTTTTTCTTCATACGATCCGGGGTTTATCCCTTTTAAATAACCCTAGCCCGTGCTTGAGCGATTGAGGATGTGACTTCTTACTATGAGCAATATTGTACCGACAGCCGTTACCCATTGGACATTGGAGACAGCTTGGATTTTCCTTATGGCAGAAGTTACCCCCAAGCTGCGCGAGTGACTCAAGATACTTGTACACATTCTCTTTCATTTCCTCTGCTTCTTGACTAAGGAATTTAATGGTTTCATCAGGGTCATTAGTGGTTACCCAGCCAAGTCTTTTTGCAACACGATTCACCATTATTGCTTTCTCAGTAACATTGTTCTGAACATTTCCTAGTTTCTGTACTGAGGCTGCCTCTTGTCTTGATGGTAGTGGTGGCATCTTTGGCATCTTTACTTTATAATCAGATGGGTCAATATCTTTGAAGACGGTGACTGATTTTCCCCCATGATCCGTCTCTCTCGTCCTGATTTCAACGAGAATAGGGATTTGGATTGAAGCACCAGAAATCAATGCAACACCAATTGGCAGCCGCTGAATCTCATCATATGTCTGACTAGTAAGCCCTTCAACAGACTGAATAATCGCTTTTAGATCATTAGGGTTTGTCACTTTTAATATAATATTCGTGTTACACTGAGAAATGATATTCTTATCGATCTTCGCAGGACGCTGACTGACCACACACAGCCCCATACCAAATTTTCGCCCCTCAGAAGCAACTGTACGAAGTATACTGGAGGAAACCGCATGACCAATCCCATGCTCCGGGCAGTAATTATGCGCTTCTTCTACAACAAAGAGGAATGGAGAAATCTTCCCTGCTTTCCGATCTTTAAATAACTCCTCGGTTAACCGTGCTACCACTACATCCTGGATGTCAGGTGGCACTCCACGCATATTAATAATCGAACATTTCCCTTTCTGCACAAGCTCCTCTGTTGAGGTTCCTTTCTCGGAAAAAACGCCTATAGAATCTAAGGACTCTAATGAGGCCATCACATTCCATCGAGCATTGCTCTTAGAACGTTCCACTGCTTCTATAATATCCCTAATACTATAAACTTGTTTAAACTCCTTGAGTTCTTTGATGGTCTGATACAAGACTGCTATCTGGGGACCAGACAGTTTCGCTTGTAGAAGCTCAAGAATCTCTCGTCCTTCAAGATTCATTCCATTCAATGTTAAATGAGTCGTTGCATCCCCGCTAGTAAGTGGTGAAAACGTAACAATTTGACTGCTGTAATCATTTGCTTTTACCCCGAATTTCTCCATGTTCTTTTGATCTTTCTTATCCTTGTTCGGTTTTGCAAGAGAGATATATTCGCCATGGGTATCGATGACAACTAACGGGATTTTCTTCTTTAAAAGCTCTTCAATAAGAACACCGCACGCATAGCTTTTCCCACCACCGGTTTTCGCAAGGATACAAATATGTTTCTGGACCAACGAATCAATATTAAGATATACAGGAAGGTCATGACCTTTGAGAAGACCAAGGTATGCACCGTTTTGTTTCTCTGCTTGCAGCCCAAGGACGTGGCGTATTAGATCCTCATGAGCTATAGTTATTTGGGCGCCTGCCTCAAACGGACTACGCGGTGCCTGCAAATGCCCCTCCTTGTCTCTGAAGCCAATCACCTCAGCGTATGCAGAAACATCACTCTTAATTGGAGGAACCGACCCATTGCTCTTGATGGTAATGGCATCCTCAAATTTCAAATCAGAGTACCCTTTGATATCCATGACCTGCGCGAGCACATAGCCTTCTTCATGTGGTGCGGCAACGTAGTCAAACTTCCGTAGATTATGAGCATCAACTGTAAAGTTAAATTTTGTTGAACCAACATCACCATAAATAAGACCGACGAAGTCGTTTTTCTGTTGTTGCATCCATACCCCTTTTGTTGTTTATGTGCGGAATATTATGCAGGGTTATTATAGTTTTTGTATTTTTTTCCCCACTTCAGGCGGCAAACCAGCGCATAGTTCAAGTGCTTCTACTTCCATGAAATGCAAATTCCCTGGAATTACTAGAGTATGTAATGGTGGACCAAAATCCTTCTTTCTGAGAACGTTTATCGTGTTTGCAGCAACCACTAGATCAGGAGCGCCAGCGCGGGCAACGACACATGCGATATTGTCATCGGTGAAGAGGCACTTCCTGAGTTTATCCTCCATTCTCAAGAGTAATTCAAGTCCTTCATTCGCCGTCATATACCGGTTTTTCTCCATCTGAATGTCAAGCAATACCAGTGTATGCAACCCTATCTTCTTATTATTATATATTACAGTATACGGGCTTGTCGGAAAATACTCTTTCTCACCAAATACAAGCGTTGTCGTCCTGCCGAATTTGTAGTTCTGCAGACCAAGAATCCCAGGAACAGCGGTCGAAATACTACTGCTATGAATAATCTTTGTTGTAATTCCTTGTTTTATCGCACGCAGCCGCAGATCAACATGCGTGGTTGCAATCATCGGATCCCCGCCGGTGAGAAACACAACATGATTCTGTGCGGCAGCGTCAATGATTCTATTTCCTTTCTCGGTTTCCTCTCGCGACAACACCTCGATTTTTTTCCCAATGAGTTTCTCAAAAGACATTTTGTCGAACTGTCCTAGTTTTGTTGTATAAAACTCCGCGAACACCTCATCGCACTGTTTAAGTTCCTGCAAACCTTTTAATGAAACATCTGATTCATCGTACAACCCTAAACCAACAAAAACTAGTCGTCCTTTTAACATTTTTTCACAACCTTTCATGGTCTTGACATTCAAAAATCTTATTCCCTGCGTTGATAAATTTCGAAAACATTTAAAACACCTATGCGATTCGTAAATGTGGGCAACAACTACCGGCTCTTTTTTATTACTTCTGTTACACACGTCTCGTCTGTTTTTTCGAATGTGTCAATTCTGCCCATGTTATCAGTGTACCAGGAGAAAAATAAAGAAAGGTTTAAATTCCAGGAGACGTATTCCTGGCAGGAGGTGTCTTATGACATACAAACACGAGGGTTGGACCTTATACACAAGAAATGTAAAGCTTAAAGGCGGAAGAAATCAAACAATCTATTTCTTCAGCAAAAGATCACCAAAGAGTGGAACGACCTGCGATTTACCAAATGGGTACACCGTTGGTGTTAATAAAAGAACAGGCCTTCCATACCTGAAGAAGAAGTAAATTTACTTCTTTCTTCATTTTTTCTTTTTTTTACGCTTTTTTCCATAAGGATTTAATAACCGGTGTTTCTTCATCGTTTTTGTATGTCCCAGAAACACGTAGTAAAAAAGAAGATATACAAAAATATTGCCTCGCATCGGATTCGCTACCTCTTTTCCCTTGCGGAAGAATGTGCCCTTCAGGGGAGACTTAACTTGTCTGATCGGTACGTCGCATTAGCACGAAAGATTTCCATGAAATATCTTGTTCCTATCCCTCCAGAGCATATACGCCGATTTTGCAAACACTGCAACGGCTATCTGCTTCCACCATTAACCTGCCGAGTCCGCATCCATCACGGGATGATTATTACCTATTGTAGTAAATGCAAGAAGTATAATCGGATTCCATTACGTGAGCGTTCCTCAGCAACTCGCAAACCATGAATAAATAATTAGGTGTTTTTAGGGGGTCAGGATAGCTGATTTAGTAGCCAATATGCTTAAATAACATATGGTTTATTACCGATACCCAATTTTACGAGAAAGGAAGAGAATTCCTATGACAACAGCGTATGATGTTCCTGCAAAAGAGTTAATCACTGCGTTAACAAAAAAATTACAAAATGAATCTGCGGTTGCTCCACCAGATTGGAGTAAATATGTTCGCACAGGTGTCTCTAAGGAGAATCCGCCAGAGACAAAGGATTGGTGGCACACCCGGTGTGCATCAATTCTTCGGAAACTCTATGTCAATAAAAATATGGGTGTGGAGCGTCTGCGAGCAGAATACGGTGGAAAACGAAACCGTGGATCAAAACCTAATAAAGCGGAAGCAGGAAGCGGCGCGATTGTCCGTCATGCCCTTCAACAGTTGGAGACCGCTGGGTATGTCACAAAGATGAAAGGTAGAGGCCGTATGCTCAGCCCGAAAGGAGTTAAATTCCTAGATAACACATCCTTTGAAGTAAAGAAATCCCTCATTGAAGCATTTCCTGAATTGAAAAAATATTAAATAGGTGAAGGCAATAGGTTCGTCTTGAGGTTTTGGAATCATTATGGATGATATCGAAGCTATCAGGAAGAAGAAATTGCGTGATCTTCAACAACAACAGACGTTCTCACAAGAAGACTTTGAAGAGACACAACAGAAAGAGTTTGAAGACCAGAAGAAACTCATCCTCCGAACGATCCTCACTGATGACGCACGAGAACGCCTTGGGCGAATTAAAGCTGCACGTCCAGAAATGGCAGAAAACCTGGAGAACCAACTCATCATGCTTGCACAATCTGGGCGACTTAAAAATAAAATAAACGATGAACAGTTACGGGAACTACTCTCAAAGATGCTCCCGAAGAAACGCGATATTACGATTCGAAGAAGAGGAATATAAATGTCAAGTCATAAATCGTTAGGAAGAAAATTCCGATTAAGCAGAGCAACGAAAAGCAATCGACGAGTACCAGCATGGGTAATGATTCGTACAAACCGACGATTTACTAAACATCCGAAAACACGCAACTGGCGGAGAAATTCACTCAAAATAGGTTGATCCGTATGGCTGAGAAAGTGTCTGAAAAAGAACTTGAACGGATTTACATAATCCCGCTTAGACGAGCAAAAATCGGACCAACATCCCGAGCCGCCCCCCGGGCGGTTGGTGATATTCGTCGTTTTCTCACGAAACACATGAAAGTCGAGGAGAAAAACGTCTGGATCGATGATTCTTTGAACAAAGAACTCTGGGCGCACGGTAAATTCTGGGTTCCAAGTAAGATTCGTGTGCGCGCCGTGAAATTTGAAGACGGTGTTGTTGAGGCAACGTTACCGGAGCTGGGCGAGAAGAAATCACGACGAGAATTTTTGAAAGAGGAGAAAGAGAAGAAGACTCCGATTCTCCGACGAGAAGAAGAAAAAGCTGAGGAAGCAGTGCCTGGTGCTGAAGGATACGATATTACTCCAACTGGTAAAGGTGAAGTAAAAATCAAGAAGAAGAAGAAAGAAAAAGCCCCAAAGGAAGAAAAGCCCGCGGAGAAGAAAGAAAAACCAATAAAATCAAAAGAAAAAGCACCTGAAGAAGAAACTGAGAAAAAAGAAGAACCAAAGGGAATAAAACAATCGAAAACAGCGGCAAAGAAATCGACGTCAACAAAGAAAGATAAGACGGAAAAACCTGTCAGTAAACGGAAATCAGCTTCGAAGAAAACGGAGAAAAAAAGTGAATAAGAATGCTTCAACTCTTGGATTTCAATGATGAATGAATAGATAACCATGGGATATTTTAAATATTAGATTTATATACTACTTACTATGGTGAAACCCATGGTTAAGGATTTGATAGAGGCTTTTTTTACAAAGAGGCTGATAACTTCGAATCATACGAAAAAGAGTTACTCGGTGAACATCAATAAGTTTTTTCGCCTCATTAACAAAGACATGGGCACGTATTTTAATCCAAAGAAAAATTTAGAGAATTTTGAGAGCGATCTCGAAAAGGTTTTTTTAATGCTAGAAAAACAGAACGTGCCATTACTCACACGGAAAACCATGTTTAATGCAGTGAAGCAGTTTTTCTGTGCTACTGACAGACGATTAAAGAACCTTGAGTTCTGGGATACATTGAAAAACAGGATACGAGGAGCCGATCCGATTAGCGAGAAATTCATACCAAACACAAACGACCTTCGAATCATTCTTTCTCATGGAAACACATGTTCACGAGCCATGTTTCTGATGCAAGCGAGCACGGGGTGTCGTATTGGTGAATTACTTGCATTATACCCTGACGATATTAATACGAAGACAAAACCGACACCGGTCACCATCAGACGGACCTATAACGCAAAAGAAAACAACTATGTGAAAAACCTCACGAAAACCAGGAAACAACGAAACTGCTTTATGTCTGATGAAGCAACAAAAGCCTATCTGGAATGGATGAAAGAAAGGGATGCTTACCTTAAATCATCGGTTGAGAAATCAAAGTATGACAAAGATGAGAAAGATAAACGGGTTTTCCCTATGAGTGACGAGAACGCTCGAGAAATCTGGGAACGTCTTGTGAAACGAAGCGGTGGTGATCTTTTCAAAAAAGACACAGTGACAAACAGGTTAACATTACATCCTCACTGTTTACGTGCTTTCTTCCGTTCTTATCTCGGTAATTCTGACCTTGCAGAGCATCTGATGGGACATTCTACGGGCATGGATAAGCATTATAGAGGCATGAAACCCGAGGACCTCGCTAGGGAATACCAGAAATACATGCTTAACGTGTCCGTGTTTGAAATACAGCCCGATTTAACAGGGGTCCATGACCAATTAAAACAGAAGGATGATGAGATCACAAAGATGAAAGCAGAAATGACCGATATGAAGATGAAACTTTTAGAGTTGCTTGTCATAAAACACGAGAAACAGATCAACGGGAAAAAAGCATAAAAGACGCACAGGCTGTTAAATGTAAGTTCTAATTATTTTCTTCAAACATTTTCTATGAGGCGAAATAATCTTTTATTTTAACCTGGAGGATTTTTTTTCGTGCTCTCACAATTGGTGTTAGTTTAAAATATACCTATCTTGAAACGGCAAATACATAAGGTTATTTGATAAAGGAATATTATATTATACATACCAGTAGAAACCTAGATGGCTTTTTGAGAGTGAGTCTTGAATCTTTTGCCATTCTTTATCTGTAAACTGTGAGATTTGTTCGCGTGAAAAAGTAACTCTATATTTTTTCATCCATTTTATTATATTTAAACGATCTAACACCTCAGTCATTTGTAAAAGCAAGTCATTGATTTCTTTCCACTCATTATCTGTGAATTGTGACCTTTCTAAACCACATAAAAAATATTGAGGAAGAATAAAAAAAGATGATTTTCGCCCAAGTGGAAAAGCATAAAAATTATGATAAATTTCGTCTGTCTTCCATGATTGTAGATCTTTGTTGAAATGAATGATCATCATGTCCATCAGATATTTGTGTTTGGGATAGTATGTATAATATCCTGAGTTACCTTTTCTGTCAAGCCAGCCTTTTTTCAAAAGCTCATTCAAGTAGTAATCAAGCATTCTGGACGAAGAGATGATTCCTCGTTTGAAATAAAATAGTCTATATTTTCCATGCTGCTCAAAAAAAGATTTAGCTTCTGTCTGAAGTTCTGGCCGTAAATATCTTTTCCATGCGGTTTTATCGAGAAAAGCAAAGAGAAGATGACGATGCTGAAGACCAAGCAATGCTCCGTTTTTTGTAAACCAAAATATTTTCAGAAGTTCTAAAATTTCTTTATACGGTGTCTTTTCAGCTATGGTCTCGTTGCTCATTGGATCTCGTTTTCTTTTTTTTGAAACAGGGTTGTTTTCATTTTTATGCATGAAAAATGTAATTAAGTAAAACTACATAATGTTTGTTATATGACGGGAACTGTCACGATTTCAATTGATGAGCGAACAAAAAACAAGTTGAACCAGTTCGCTCAGTCTTTAGGATTAAGTCGCAGTGGGTTGCTTCGGATGCTAGTTTTGCAGCGGATTAAACAGGAGGAAAAACAGCGTGGATACTAATTCGATTAGTTCTGAATTAAAACGAAAATACCCGCACGCGGTATCTTTCTTGGACAAGCATCCTGAATTTAATACATTTGATGATGCAATTCGATTTCTTGAAGAAAAAAATAATTTAAGGAGGTGATGGCTGGATGAACCGCGAAGCTCTTTTAATCTTAATCAACTGCTACGTGCAGATAATAAAAACAGATGGTTTTTTAATTGATGGTGTTCTAGAAAACGTATGGGACGACGCTGTTCAATTTCTTGGTGACGGGAAAATCAGAATTACTTCTTTAAATGAAATTGCTGAAGTAAGGAAGATCAACAGAGAGCAATACCGATGAGACAACTCTATAACGTATTCAACCCCATAAAAATCACTCGCGAGACGATAAGAATAGCCTTGGAGCTGAAACAAAAAGGAAACTACAAAAACGCATTTCTCAAAGACAACGATGCACCTATTCCAACTGATAAAAACCAATTTCTAGGTTATCTTTGTGCGAAATATTTAGGATTATCAAGAGAAGACGGGGAGCCATTGCTCAGAACAGCCTACAAGCAACAGTACAAAATCGAGGACGAACATAAAATATGTCAAAATTGCAAAAAACCATTCAGGTTTACACGTCAATCTAAAATATTTTGCAGCCATAGATGTCAAGTCCGTTTTTATCGCAAAGGCACAAAGCGACCCACCGGTGTGACGGTAAGCCCGATTTCATCAGATAAGAAAAACTCGAATTATGCGGTTTCGGGTAGTTTAACCTCATTCTAAGAACCTTAGCGTCACAAAAAACGTACAGAAACGGAGGGATTCACCATGACCGATGAGCTGATACACTATCGACACTGCGCACTATTACCAGTTTTACTGAAACGACAAGGCCTCGTTATTTTAATAAAATTATCTGGAAAAGTAAACATCATGAAAAACCAAAAAAACAAACAAGTCGAGAGCTTTGAAGATCTCGGCATAGGCAGGAGACGCAACCGTGTAGACGAGTCGTCTGCTTTTTCGAAATACATAGGCTATTCTTTCAAAAAAGGAAGATCATCAAAAATAACACTACTATCTCTTCCTCATTATAGCACATACGATAAAGAAATAAATAATATAAATAAAAGCAACCTGGCACAACCATTACAGGTACGAAAAATTCAATAAGGACGGAAGAGACGGAAGGGGAGTAAACAAGAGAAGAAAGTAAGAGATGGGGGCGACTAAGTGATCGTTGACAGAAGTTACCCAGCCTATTCCAAGATTTTTATGAACAAATAATCAAGGAGATAGATAACATGAAAGTTGAAGTCAAAATTTGTCCCTATTGTGGTCAACCTATGAATGCAAGAAATGATGCTGAGGAATATTTTCAAAAAACCTGGGAGGGAAAAAATGAAAAATAAAGTTAAACATAACCACGATCTTCACCGCGGTAAGATTACTAGGTGGGAGTGAGTTATGAAAAACAATCGAGATAGCCGCGGTAAATTCCTTGTTGACAATGTTATATATCAATCGCAAGGTCGTGACGAAAAAGGTCGTTTTACTAAAAAGCTTGTGTTGTCCGCGGATATTTCTGAAATTGAGACAAAGGTTGATTTGATTCTCAGGAGGCAAAAATAGAATATGCTGAGAGTGGCTAAATGCAATAACTGCTGCGGATATTTTTTCGTATACGTTGCGCGGGGGAGAAAAAGAAAGAATGAATGCCATTGGTGTTCACGGTAGAATTATCAGAAGATGAACATTAAAAAATAACCACGAAGGAAAAAAGAAAAGAGGTATAAATTATGACAGAAAAAAAAGAAGTAGTAGAAAATAAGAAGGCTGCGAAAGAAGTGATTTCAACGTCAATCCGAGCCCTCAGGCTCGATGTGGCACTGACCCAATTTATCCACACGCATTCCACGGCTTATAGCACGACGGGTGTCAGGATGAAAACAATAATGAGTCAGTCGCAATTCTCGCTTATCTCCGAGACAACAATCAGGCATCATCTGAAGAGCTTGTGCACTCGGGGTGTTTTACAGGAAGACAAGATGTTCCGTGGCATGTATGTTTTGGATGAAGGGGGTTACTATGAATGGGTTAGGGATCTGCAGAAGTACCTCGAGCGGATAGTCGGCTTTGATCTCTTCAAAACAATTGTTGACTCCATTCGTCGCTGAAATGCTTGTCATTAAATCATGTTTCTTCGATTAGCATAACTAATGTTGTAGATTTGTATAATTATTTTTGCAGGGTATTATTGATGGTTAACTGGATGTCTTTGGCTGGCTGTTGTCTATACCTTCATGGGAGAGTAGGGAAAAATCAACTAAGAGTTAATTTTAAATAAATTTTTTTGTGTGTTTTAATTAGAGGGAGTAACATAATATTAGAACCAACAAGATTGTTCAAAGGAGGGAGGCTACTTGATATTTTCTTCGTTCATCTCTTTTGGTCCAATTGGTCACTGGAACACAGACGATGGTGTGAACGAGGCACATACATAGGGTCACGACACACACCGTTCAATGATCATAGGAGCATGGTCTGGCTTAGATCTCCTTACATATAATGTTCATAAGGGAGGTAGGGAAAGTTACTAAAAAATTAACTTTAAAGAAAGAATTCCACCGGTCTATAGCGAACAAAGTGAGCGGTGATCGGTGGTCAGAGAAACAACAATAAAACCTGTTTTTATTAGATAATTTTTGGTGGTGCCCCTGCTCCTTTTTGATCCAAATGAGCAGCAGCTTGATACCACCCGGAGAAATTTTTCTGGATCGTGTTAGCGTAGGCTGTGTTGAAATTCGACACTACAGCTCAAGTGTCGAAAAGAAATGTTTTGCACCTCAGTTTCAAGACCAAATACTGTCACAACATATTTAATTTTCCGGGGGTGCAAAAACGTTGTGAAGAAATTTTTCGAGGTGTTTTTGAACAACATCGGTGGATTCTTAGGGAGATCGGATTTGATCAAGACCCTGTTCACATAACGATTGATGCAGGAACTAACGGACCAAAAGATATAGCGAACGCTCTCAAAGGAACTTCTGGAAAAAAACTATTACACGAATTCCCCGAAATAAAAAAACTTTCTTTTGGGGAAGTGGGTTCTGGAGCTCGACAATCTTTTTCGACAGCCTCGGTGAAAGAACCATCCCCGATATGGATACTTATGCACGAAACCAGGGACTGCTCAGGAACTACTCTTTCAAACCAGGTCAATCACATCTCGATGATTTCGCATCCTGGGAGGATCAATATAGCGATTTAAACTCTTGCCATGTAAAGCGTGACCGCCGAGGTTAACGAAGTTAGCTGAGCATGCCACCAGTCTATTTGACTGGTGGTGCGGGCACGCATTTTGACAAAATTTTATGCTGAACGATTTGGTCATAAAGAAACACACTATACGCTTTTTAATGAGGAATTTATTCATAGGATACAGGGGTATACACTGGTTGAACAGACCGATATTCAGCAACTGGAAAAACGATATATGGATTCAGTAATGCTGAAGAATTCTTACGAAATACTCCCTAAAAATTACGTCATGTTACAAAGGAAATAAGCTAAAAAAAACAATGCAAAAGGGATGCTTCTCGAAGGTGTGTAAAAAGTATCATCGTTTTATAAATGATAGATTAAGACTTGAATCAGGTAATCATGATTATCCGAGTCCGAATCTCCCTGCCCGCACTAATTTGTGAATAAAACGATTATTCTTCTATTATTTCAAGTAAGGAAGAATAGGTTTTTATGAAAGAAAATCTGTTGAATCAAAACCTGATTTTTGGCATGTTTCAGGATCATAGCAACAACGCTAATAACGAGCGATGATACAAGGTTCTTCTGCACTATATTACGATATTCAAATAAATGGATAGAAGTTGTTTATGTTCTGTTAAACTGGGTAGTGTATTTGATTTTCTTGGTAATTTAACAACAATTTATGTTTTCCATTCAGATTTTTCTTTTTTACAATTTCAATTTTTAGCATCATATCAACCACCATATCTGGGAGAATTCTTGATGAACCAAGTTTGGTGTCGTATAATAACAAAACCGTTTTCTGGTGGATATTAAGCGTGTCATTTCTCAGGGTTTGAAGAAAGAGTGATAGATCGCGTACATCTTTGTCTGACGATTGAGAAAAGTTTACGAATTGGGAGAGTGAATCTAACACAATAATATCTGGGTTGCATTTTTCTATGCCGTATTTGATGATTTCTTTCATCTGGGCTAAATCTTGCGGTGGTTTATGGTAGAGACAATTGTCGTTATGGTCTTCAGTCGGGAACGCGAATCCTGAGACGCAGTCGAAAATATAGATTAGTTTCCTGTCAAAGGGTTTTAGTTCCATTGCGTGTCGTATATAATTGTAGCTTCGCGTTAACGAGATATACAGGACGTTGGTGAAATGATTTGATTGAATTTTTTGGAAAAAATCAATAAATTGGGTAAATTCCATGGAGTCATGGAGTACGAGGACGATTCCTTGGAGGTTTTCCAGAACCTCATCTACTTCATTGTGTATCGAACGCCAGTAATTGATTTCTACTTCATTTTCCATCATCTGATTTTCTCCAATCTTTCGACCTTTGTTTTTCTTTAATGACTTTTAAGATCATGATAGCGTTGGTGAATATGGTAAGGAAGTTTTTCATTTCGTTTAGGTTATATGGTGATTTTTGGTATATGCAGTCTACGACGAAGAGTTTCTTCTGAGGTTTGTTTGATGTGATTTTCACTGTTGATCAAAGAGGTGCAGAGGATTGTTGTTTGTTGTTTTCTCCGCAGGTTTTTTTAAAGAAGTCAATAAGAGCTGAGGACTCTTTGGGAGTTATTGGTGAGGTAGTTTGGAAATGGAGAGGCTCAAAGGTCTTATTGATTTCTTTTCGCATTTTTTCCAATGGTATACCTAAGTCATCTTAGGTTCTTCCGTTAGTATTTCTTGGCACCAGTCAATGTTAGTCGTTTTTAGATGGCAGGGGTACGGAGAACGTGGTTGTTGATCGTGTTGATGAGGTTGCTGAGCTCAAATGGTTTGGTGACGTAATCGACGATTCCCATTTGGTATAGTTTTTGTTTTTCTTCGTCTGAGTATCGTACGACTGTGAGGAGGATTATTTTTGGTTTGGTTTTTTTCTCTTTGAGTTTGTCTAGGATTTCTCGGGTGGTAAGTCCTGGCATCATGACGTCGAGGGTGATAATATCCGGTTGAAAAACGTCTATTTTATTAAGAAGATCTAAGCCATTTTCTGCTGTATGAGTTTGGAAGCCTTCTTTAAGTAGCATGAGCTCTACCATTTCTCTAATGTCTTGTTCGTCATCTACAACCATAATTTTTGTCATATCTCTCTCCTTCAAATTTTATTTCATGTATATTTTAGGCGGTTCCCGCAGTCGGGATATTTTTATTTTTCCCTATTCCTCGTCTTGTTCTTTAGATGGAGGTTGTAATGCATCCGAATTACGTAGGTAATGAATCATTTACTTGTATAAAATACTAACGTAAAAAAAACACAGATTTCTTTTACAATGAGCTTTTTTAGATACCAAGATGCTTATGTATTTTAAATATTAAATCATCTAGGTCAAATGGTTTGGTGACGTAATCGACGATTCCCATTTGGTATAGTTTTTGTTTTTCTTCGTCTGAGTATCGTACGACTGTGAGGAGGATTATTTTTGGTTTGGTTTTTTTCTCTTTGAGTTTGTCTAGGATTTCTCGGGTGGTAAGTCCTGGCATCATGACGTCGAGGGTGACTAGGTTTGGTTGAAAATCATCGATTTTGCTGAGGAAATCTTCACCGTTCTCTGCCATGGCAGTTTTATATCCTTCTTTACGAATCATGAGATTAAGCATTTCTCTCAGGTCGGTTTCATCATCAACAATCATTATTTTTGGCATTCTTTTTCTCCTCTCCCTTCAAATGGTTCATTCCATACAACGGTTTTTCTCTTAAATCGTTTTCTATCGCACGTTGAGTATCTTTTAATTTAAAGAGATCTACCTCTCTGAATTTCCCTTCAAGATCTTGAACCGGTGTTATGGGCAGTGTTAATCGGAATGTACTCCCCTTTCCCGGCTCGCTTTCTACCCAGATGTTTCCACCGTGGGCGAGGATAATTCCTCGGGAGATGGCAAGTCCCAAGCCTACGCCACCGAATTTTCTGTCTCTTTCTGAGTCGGCTTGATAAAAAATCTCGAAAATCTTATCCTGTTTATCCTTAGGAATACCTCTTCCGAAATCTTGAATCTCGAATAAAACATAATCTCCCTTTTTCCTAACAAAGATAGTAATTATCGAGCCTTCGTATGAAAATTTAATCGCATTATTCAAAAGGTTAACAATAACTTGTTTTACCCGTTCTTGATCAATAATCAGATCAGGTGTATTTTCCTCTAAGCTTATGCTGATCTTGATATTTTTTGTATCCGCAATAGACTGCATAGTCTCAATCGTCTGCTGTAGCATGTTTTTCACGTTTGTTCTCTCAGGGATAAATTTCATCGTCCCAGATTCCAGCCGCGAAATATCAAGAATGTCTTGAATGAGAGTATCCAATTGATTTGAATTCCGTAAGATGATATCCAAAGCCTTTTTTTGTTCATTGCTAATTGTCCCAAGATTCCCTTTTAACATCATTTGGATGTACCCTTTAATTACCGACATTGGCGTCCGTAGTTCATGAGACGTAACGCTGAGAAAGTTTGATTTTATCTTATCCAGTTTTTTCAATTGTATTATTTGTTCCTCGGTTGTCTTTTGAAAATTTTCATTTTGTTCCATGGATTGTTTCCGTCTGCTGAGGATAGATGCGGTTACGTTAATTTCTTTATAGTCATTAGAAGGAGCTGGTATCGTATCCGGTGTATTTTCATGTGAATCGAGTTCTTTATATTTAGTAGATGATTTTTGGAATAGTTTCCCAGTCCGTTCTTCTTCTCGTAGGATTTTTACTACCTCCGGTTCATCTCTCATTTACTTACTCCAAGTAAAAAGTTGATATAGCGTTTTACAAATTTTTTTTTTGAGTTACCATCCAGGTACCCTTAATCGACTTGGATTTTTTATTAGTTGCGACTGGGAATACTGCGTAGTCTGCAATCTAGGTGGAAGACCGCAGATGAAAAGCCGCATCTCTTTTTTTAATACTTCAAACTCTAGGTGTTTTTGTCGCGTGTTGCAGACCTCTAGGTTTGCGCTTAAAAGGTGGTATGATGGGAGAAATTCGTGACTATGAAAATAGCGGATGCCCTGAAATAAAGGAGGAGCACTTATTTCACTTTTTTCTAAGGAGATTCCATATAAATTTCTTGTAGGTCGTCTTCGATATTTTTGGTTGATTGCAATGGTACTAAAAATTTAAACGAACTACCTTTACCTGGAGTACTGTCAACCCATATTTGTCCACCATACGTATCAATGATTTTTTTTGATATCGTAAGCCCAAGACCGACACCACCGAATTTTCGATCGATACCAGAATCCACCTGATAAAATCTTTCAAAAATTTTCTTTTGTTTATTCTTTGGTATCCCACGCCCGAAATCTTGTACTTCAAACAAAACATTGTCTTTCTTCATTTTAGTGTATATCTTTATAAGTGAATCATCTGGTGAGAACTTTATGGCGTTGTCTACAAGGTTCACAAGAACTTGTTTTATCCGTTCTGAATCCATCATCAAATCAGGTATTCCTTTTTGTATGTCGATATTAATTTTTATTCTTTTTAAATCTGCGGAGGCCTGCATGGTTTCAGCGATTTCGTTTACCATTTTTGTAACATCTGTTTTTTGAGTAACAAATTTCATTGTCCCAGATTCCAGCCGTGAAATATCAAGAATATCTTGGATGAGATGATCCAATCGATTTGTATTGCGAAGAAGTACTTCTAGCGCTTTTTTTTGCTCTTCGGTAATATCACCTAGGGTTTGTTTCAATAACATTTGTATATATCCTTTTATCGAAGCCACTGGAGTACGTAGTTCGTGAGAAGTTGTATTAAGAAAATCGATTTTAATAGCATCTAGTTTTTTCAGTTGTACAATCTGTTTTTTGATTTTTTCCTCCGCCTTCTTGCGCTCGGTGATGTCTTGCCCAATTCCTATTAAAACACCATTGGATAGCACGATATTCGTCCATGTTGTATCTATAACAGTATCGTATTTTGTTGTAGTCTTGAAATCTTTCCAACCACTTGGTTTACTAATCATAAAATCAAGCGCTTCTTTAAAAGCTTCTGGTTTGGGGTAACATTTCGCTAAGATGTTTTCGTTTTTCCATTCCTCAAAAGTCCATCCTAATATTTTAGCAGTCTCTTGATTGATCATTTTGATTTTCCCGGTTTCATTGAAGTAGGTAATCATTACCGGAATATTGTCAAATATTCTTTGAAGTATTTCTTTTTGTCTATTTATTTCCATCTCCGTCTTCTTGCTCTCCGTGATGTCTCTTAGAATGCCCATCGTCCCTATTGGGTTACCTTTATCATCTTTGATAAGAAAAGCAGATAAAATGGCAGGAAATTTTTCCTTATTTTTTCTGATGTTTATTACTTCACCACTCCATCTTTCTTTCACAGTCATATCCTGCATAACTTTTTTGGTAATCGTTGGGTCGGCATCGAGTTCAATTATGTTTAGCTTCAAGAATTCCTCAGGGGTGTATCCAAATGTGTTGATTGCGGATTCATTTGCGTACGTAATATCTCCCTTCAGATCCGAAAGCAGAATGCAATCAGAGGCGCTTGTGATAGCATCGGAAAATATCTTGATTTTCTCCTCTGTTTTTTTTCGCTCTGTGACATCTTGACCAATCGCAAGCACACCAATAATTTTTCCATTCTTGTCCTTTAGTGTTTTGTCGTACCATTCAATGAGAATCTCATGGCCATCTTTTGTCATAATTGAATTAATATTACCTCTTGTTTGAATACCTCGTAATGATTTTTTGAACAAGTGTCTAATCGAATCATAATCACATTCCGGTAGAAAGGTAGTAAACCAGTCTTTTCCTTTTACTTCATCGATTTTATATCCGGATAATTCTTCCATGTATGAATTAAAACTAACGATCTTTCCTTCTGTATCCAATACCATTATAATTGCTTGTGCTGTCTCAACTATGCTTTTTGAAAAATCACGTTCTTTTTTAATTTCCTCCTCTACTTTCTTGTGCTCGGTGATATCCTGAAAAACCATCCCTCTTATTGTTTCTTCTTCTTCTTCTTCTTCTTCTTCTTCTTCTTCTTCTGCTTTTTTCACAACGAAAGAATAAACTTTAAAATCTTTTCCTCTAAATTTCAACTCCTTAAACCTACCATCTTCTTGTAAAAGATTTTCAAAAACAGGAAAAACCTCCGAAGGCACCACGTCTTTTAAATTTCGTGCAATATACTCATTTTTCGTTTCTCCAAACGTAGAAATGAAAGATTTGTTTACATACTCAATCTGCTTTCCTTTTATGACAATTATAGGATTTGGATTACTTTCAAGAATATTCTCATTATAGTCTTTTAAATATCTGATTTCTTCCTCCGCTCGCTTACGCTCGGTGATATCACGCGTTATTGCAATAACACCTGAAATCTTATTATTCTCCTTGATAAGACCAATATGTGTTTCAACAATACGAGAGGTCCCATCTTTATCTTTTACAGTAAGCTCATGGATACCTGTACTCTTTCCCTGCAGTAATGAAACAAATAATTTGAGGTATTTCGGGATGTCTTTTACATGGAAAAAACCTACTTTTGAGAAATGTTTTCCTACCAAATCATCTTTTGAATATCTAAAAATGCGTGTTGCTGCAGAATTACAGGAGGTGATATATCCTTTCAGATCCACGATCACAATTGAATCAGGAGCAAGCTCAATGAGATTCGTATAGCACTCCTCTAAATTTTTTAATTGTCCCTCTGCCTTTTTCCGTTCAGAGCTTTCAATAATATTCCATTTGCTCTCTCGTCTAATAATAGCGAACTGATGGTTACTTACGACATCTATAATCTCAGATGCATTACATTTTTCAAGGGAATATGAACAAATAGCAATCATTCTATGTTTATCAATAACATCGTTTACAGTTTCTTCATAACTTTTAAAATCATCCCAATCATTCTTTACAAGCCAAAACGTATTTCCGGTGAGACGAAGACCATCAAACCCATTTTGCAATGCATACTTCTCTTTTTCAACCCAACCTTCTAAGACTCGCCCTGAGTCAAATTTCCCATTCTTGGTGTACCACTCGCTATAATCAAGGATCTCCAACTGACCCTTATTGATATAATCATCTAAATCCTTCACAATCTTTTTTAACTCTCGTTCTGCTTCCTTAACAGATAAAGGCTCTGAGGTAACCCACATACAGAACTCATTATTTTCTAACCCTGCTTTGAAATACGGGGCTAAAATATCAAGTAAATCTTCCTTTGTTTTATAAAATTGACATAGATGTGTACCCCAGGGCACATCACCGACAACGCTGATTCCTGATTTTCTTTTTTCTTTCTTCATATGAATCACCCAAAAAACTTTTTATGCACTACCGACATGTATCCCATGGCAGAAACAGGTTCCAAAATACCGAGAGTTCTCAACGTAACAACTATCAATTTTCCTCGCCCATTAGATTATGATGAAAGGAACATATTTTTACTATATAAATCCTCATGTAGCAGAGACTGGTTCTTAAATTATACATCTGTAACTTAGTAGTAATTGTGAGAATCGATCGTTTTTATAGAAAGACAAACGCGAGTTTTTCAATTCAATAGACATTACTTTTGTAGTTTTTTTGTAATTTTTTCGTTATGCTATTTTGATGCAAAAGGTTTATATATTATCATTGCCAGATATTGGCATGATGACAAATATCACGGAGATGGAATGGAAGATGAAAAAAATAGAAATATTACTGGTAGAAGACAATGCTGATGATGTAGAGTTGACGCTCTTAGCCTTTGAGAAGAGCGATATTATCAAAAAAAGTCAGATACACGTTGTAAGGGATGGCGTTGAGGCTTTAGAATATCTTTTTAAAACGGGATCTGAAACGGATCTTCATTTAAACCACCGTCCGCAATTAATCCTTCTAGATCTAAAATTGCCGAAGTTAGATGGATTAGATTTACTAAAAAAGATAAAGTCGCATCCAGAAGCGAAAAAGATACCTGTGGTGATTTTGACCGGTTCGAAAGATATAGATGATTGGTCAGATTCTTATTCTTTAGGAGTTGAATGTTTTTTACATAAGTCAAGTGATTTCGATAAGTTTGTCGAGGCGACCAGTCTTGTTGCATTAGGCGCTATTGAAAAAGAAAATGAATCCTCAGTAGGTGAAGAGAAAACGCAAAATGACGTAGAAATATTGTTTGTAGAGGATAATCCTGATGATGCTGAGTTGACATCTTTGGCATTTGAAAAGAGTTGTAATATCGCAAAAAATAAGATACATGTTACAAGGGATGGGGTTGAAGCCTTGGAATACATATTTGGTGTTGCAGATGAGGACATTTATGAAGGCATTCCTCTGAAACGTCGTCCAAAGTTGATACTTCTTGACCTTACCTTACCAAAGATGAATGGATTAGAGACACTGAAAAGAATCAAATCACATCCCGAAGCGAAAAATATACCTATTGTTGTGTTAACAGGTTCTAAAGATTGGATGGATTGGACAAATGCTCTTTCGTTAGGTGCTGCGTATTATATCGATAAGCCTCTGAAATCCGATCAAATTGTTGATGTAGTAAATCTGGTAAATGTAGGAGGTTCTGCGCAAGAAACCAAGCATGAGAGAGTTTTGTTATGTGCTCCTTTTCCTCTTGTAGATTCCTCGATGAAAGGAGATGATAAAAAATGAAAGATACTGACATAGAAATTTTGTTAGTAGAGGATAATCCTGATGATGCTGAATTGGTAATGATGGCACTTGAACAGAATAAAAATATTGCAGAGTGTACAATTCATTATGCAAAAGATGGGATTGAAGCTTTGGAATATTTATTTGGTCTCGAAGATGAGGATTCCCCTCTAATTAACCGACCGCATATGATTATTCTTGATCTTTATATACCTCGGTTGGATGGTCTTGAACTCCTAAAAAAGATACGAGAACATCCTGAGGCAAAAAATATACCTATTGTTGTCTTAACAGCTTCTGAAAAGAAGACGGATTGGGTAGACTCTCATTCCTTAGGTATTGATTATTATATACATAAGTCTGTAGATTTTAATCAGTTTGTGAAGGCGACAGGTTGGGCTTTATCAGGTGCTATTGAGGAAAAAACCTTTTATGGCCATCAGTACTAAATATATTTTTTTTTGGTTTATAGAAAAATTATACAGAGCATACTCTATCTAGATTGTTCTTATTAAAATTAGAAATCGTTTGTTTTTTAGAATAACTATAAGGCCTGGTTCATAATTCCTAACCGGGAGGAAGTACAATAAAAATGATTGAGTGCATCCAATTTTGGTGAAACGGATGCACTCACAAGAGCAATTGCAGCTCTTGCTAGATAACCCAATCGTGCAAG
>Ga0209777_10002341_pt1 | contig 25160 bp, 16 predicted proteins | sample FrelakmetHBP12HB_FD_187147 | JGI IMG/M metagenome (GOLD analysis project Ga0209777, IMG submission 187147) | Freshwater lake sediment microbial communities from the University of Notre Dame, USA, for methane emissions studies -HBP12 HB (SPAdes)... | ecosystem: Environmental > Aquatic >... | reverse complement strand
CTGCGCGTAAGTCGCCCATGATCTTGCGGTCTGCCGCCAAGGGATAGTGTGTAGTGCCAAGGCCGAAATCACAAATCATAAGTGCCTTATTTTCCAAGACTTACGATTTCGAAGTGTTGAAGATGGGTAAAAGATCACGGTGTAGGTCGACGGTCGGGTGGTTCGGCAGGACGTGCGGCAAGTGTCGGGTACTCTGGAACAGGAGGAGGTGATCGACGCGTTAACGCGGCAGGCGGCGGGCGCGGCGTTGCAGGCGAGTGTCGATGCCGTGGCACCGCCGCGCCCCCTTTTTCGAAAGACGGCGGAGAATTGCGCCACAAGGGCTACAAAGCGTCCCGGCGCGCAGTGTTCTACGCGAAGGACTACGAGACGGGAGTCAAAAAGGGTCGCTCGCTCATCGAGGCGCACAAGGATCGCTACCCGCAGGCGATGGAGTGCCCGGCCAAGAATCTGGAGGAATGCCTAACCTGCTGTCACAGGTAGCGTCGGGGTTTATCCCCGGCGCAAACGCGCCGCCCACAAGTGGCGACGCGACAATTGGGAGAGAAGTTGCACAGCGCCGTTTACTCGCGGATGTGGAGCGTAACGGCGGTCACGTCATCGACCTGCCAACCCCGGCCGTCGAGTCGCTCGATGCGTTTGTCAAGTGCGTCGAGTTGGGCCTTCGCCCCGTTGCGCGGCAGATCGTCAAACCAATCGGTCCACGTCGCATCAGACGAAGACGATAACGCAGTATTGCCTGCAAGAAGTGCATCAAGCCCGTCGGAATAAAAGAGAACGGTGTCGCCGGGCTCAAGCCGCAGTTCCATCTTCTCGAACTGTGCGTCCTCATGAACCCCGAGCGCCAAACCCTCGCTGCGGCATTGCCGCGCGCTTCGCCCGGGACGGACGATCACCGGATAAGGCGCTCCGCCCCGCGCCCACGTGAGCACGCGCGAGGCCTCATCGTAGGTCGCGTAGACCGCGGTCACGAACTCGCATTCGCAGAGTGCACAGTCGAGCAATTCATGGTTGATTGCGGCGAGCACTTCCGAAGGGTCGATGGCCCGCTCGATTGCAAGCTTCTGCCGACGGCGCCCCAGCGTGCCCTTCACCAGGGCCGAGAGCATTCCAGCCGCCAACCCGTGTCCCGTGGCATCCCCGATCACCAATGCCAAGCGCGTCCTGTCTATCCGGAGGATGTCGTAGAAGTCGCCGCCGACGGCTTCGGCCGGACGATAGAAGGCGTGGAACTCCGCGCCCTCCACGGCCGGAATGCACGAAGCTAGCAGCCGCCGCTGCATTTGTGCGGCCTCGGCCACCTGCTCGGTGAGTCGGGCCAGCGCTTCGGTCTGCCGGCGCTCGCGCCTCCGCAGCGTTTCGACTTCGTGCTCCATCGCCGCCAGAGTGCCCAGCACGTCCGGCGACCAACCGCTATCATCGAGGAAAATCTCTGTCGAGGCTTGGCTCATGTTCGTAAGTTGGATCCGTCCAACTTCCTCCATGTAACAAGATCGCGCGTGACCGATACGTCCAGCGCAAGTCTTTCGGCTTACAACATGAGCCTCTTAAGTTCACAAACTTGGTATGTCACCTGGTGCTTGAGTTCAGACCTGAGCGGCCTCTTCCATACCGGTCCGAATGGCGCCGTCCCAAGGCGAAGGCCGCTCGGCGCATCGAAAGGCGGCGACGCTGCGGGCGCATAAGGCGGCAACACGGTCGTCTGGACGCAGCCTCCGGCATATCGGGCCAGCGCGGCAAGGCATAAATCCCACTGGCAGGGCTGATAATGGGCAATCACCTGGAGCAGACCGCAGCCATGCTTGGTGTAACTCAATCCCCAAGAGCATGTCTGGGACGAGCTCCGAAAAAAAGAGTTTCCCAATCGAGTTTTTTCCGACCTGGAATCCGTCATTGCACAACTCCAAGAGGGGTTACCGCTGCTAGGAGTCTGTCCGAGTAATAGCCCTTGACCGGCATAATACAATGGTTGGTGCAGGCATCGGAGGCGCGCGCTTTCAGCGGAGACTCAAGGATGAGTCCCGGCGCGCCGGGATCGACCGTGGAATCCCGATCAGGATTGGCTGTTGCCGCCGTCGCCGCGAGAGTGGCTGCCGGAGGGGGACCTCGTGTATTTCATGCTGGACGTGGTGAAGGCGTTGGATTTGCCGAGGGGAATGAGGGGGTTCGGAAGGGGACGACCGCGAAGAACTGGCGTTGGGTCGCTGAAGGCGCCGGCTCCGGCTCCGGCAGGTTGATTCAGGCCGCCAGCTGCCCATGATCACAGCCGTCGCCGCCGTTGAACCCCTATCTCGAAAATGTTAAGGTAATCGAAGATTCGTTACTCAGACAGGCTCCTAGAATATTCTATCACCCTCGAGCCCCTTGGGTAAGAGGCTGCACCCCCTCGTTCGATTCTGAGTTGAGGTCCGAAAAACCGGTTGTCCACGTTCATAATCGGCGGACGAAAAACAGTAAGCCCAGGATCCGAAACCGCCGGGCTCTGGATATACGCTTCCTTCTGCGCCCAGGCTGCCAATTCGGGAAAGACCAAACGAGAGCATCGACGATTAGTACATTAAGATATCGGCGCTCGTGAAGTTGGAATAAGCCGCGGCATTCAAGCCGCGTGGAGGTCCGCGCAGCCCTATGTCCGCGACCCCGCAGGATCAACCACTCTGCGACCCCGCTTATCAAAAACCGCTCTCGCACGTCCTTGCCAAGCGGTCGAGATCAGCCTACTCGATACACGGTCGTACGAAAAGCGTCTCGACTAGCAGTCCTAGTTGAACTGAAAGTTCGAACTCGACAACGTGCCGGTCATGCCGGTCAGTTCAATAAGCATGTCGGCGCTATTGCTCACGCCCGCCGTCGCGTTGTTCACGTACAGGTACTTGTTCCCGCTCAGCATCCCGCTGGTGATGGTAATAAGCACCGCATAGGTGGGGCCGCCGCTGACGCTAGCGCTGATCGCTGTCATGTTTGCGAAGACGTCGGTCAAGCTACTCGCGGCGATGCTCTGCCCGGTGGCCAGCGTCAGGCTGGTCTGATATGCAGCATCGTTCACCAACGCGATTTTGTCCATCGAGGCGTCGAAATCGATGATCCTCACCGTACGGGTGGTCCCGGCCGAGGTGGCGCAGAGGTTCGCCAGAGTCGACGCCTGGAACTTGAAGATATTGCTGCCCGATCCGCCGGAGAGCACGTCTCCCTGATTGGCCGCACCTGTGTCGGTGCCCGCGCCCAGGATGATGATATTGTCGTTTCCAGCACCACCGCTAATCATGTCGCCGACGCCCGGTCCGCCGTACAACGTGTCATTGCCGCTTCCGCCGGTAACCACGACGTTGGTAGAGCCTGCCGCGACGACGTTCGTCCCCATGGTCAACGCCGCGGTGAAAGTCGAAGCGTTGATCGTGTCCGCACAAATATAGCCGCTCATGGTGAACGGCACCGAGCCGGAAATGTTCAGGGTCGCGGTGCCCGCCGTCGGGACGAGCACGACTGTCGTCGCGGTGTTCTCGCCACCATCTGCTGCGGTCTCTTCGGAACCGATCCCCGACAAAAGGTTGACGGTTTCAGCGCCGGTCACCGCCAGCATGCCGCCCATATCCGCGTTGAGCAGATCCAGGTTCAGCACATCAGCCGTTCCGGAGCCAGATACTGTGATTCCCAGCGCACCCGCGTTATCGCTGTTGTTAATGGCAACCTTGCCACCCGTCGCGCCCAGTGCCGGCATAACGATGACCGAACCGTGGGCAGCCCCGGCGGACAGCCACGCATTCCTGACGGTTGAGCCGAAATAGGGCAGCGCCAAGGCACCGCTCAACTGGTCCTGAACCCTGATGGTCTCGAAGTCGGAGACGTTGCTCTGCGTCGAGGTGACGACCGCCTGGGCGCTGTTCAAGCCCAGAGTGTCCGTTCCGCTACCACCGTTGATAATATCCGCAGAGGTGTAGGTCGAGCCGAAAAGAACAATGTCATTACCAGTACCACCGCTATACACCACATTGGCCGCAGTCGCCGACACGGTCAATTGCGTGTTTCCGGTCATTGTCAGCGCATCTATAGTCGAAATGCCGGCGGGCAGCGCCGCGGTGATCGTCAGGTTTTGGTCGCCCCTGATTGTGATCGTCCTTAGGGAAGTGCCGGTCGTTTGATTGAGAGCGGCAAGCGTGTTGGCCGCCCCGATTGAGACAATGCGCAACGACTCAATGCCGTTGGGCCCAGTCGACTTGATGGTCAACGTACCCGCGGTGGCGTTGGAGAGGGTCGCCGTCATTGCATCCGCGACTCCGGCGGTCGCCGCCGTTGCGTAGGTAACCGTCATACCTGCGTTGGTGTTGGTCAGACCGACATTCACGACATTGGGGACGTTCGTGAACACCAGCGGGAACGTATTCGTGCCGTTCGTGGAGTTGATCGTCGCCACGCCGGTCGTGTTCACGCACGAGAAAGTCGTGGAAGTGGTCGAGCCGAAATCAGTGCTGTTGAAGGTCGGGATGTGAGCGATCGTCGGCTGAACGGTCGTTGCCGCCGTGCTGTTGAACATTACGTTCAGCACGTCGACGCCGCCCACGCCGTTGAGAATGTCGCCGGTTTGAAGCGAGGAAATGAGAGTGCCCGTTGGCGGATTAAAGATCAAAGGCGCGTAAAATATTTCCTGACATTCGGAACCGCTGAGGTTGTCAATACCGAGCGTCAGCTGGATTGTCCCGCCGAAACATTCATCGCAGAGATCCTGGTCCTCGTTGCAAATCTGCGGTGCGACGCACGGATCGCCGGAATGCCGGCAGATGAACACCGCCGGATCGCAGACTTCCGTGCCATTGCAGAACAGCCCGTCATCCGGGCAATCCGTGGCTTGCGTGGGCACTGTACACGCCACGCCCGCCTCACACAGACCTAAAGTTGTGTTGCACGTTTCGTCGGCCGGGCAGTTGTCGGTATGCGTACAATCTCCGGTTGCCGCGTCGCATGCGTCGACGGTGCAGGCCACGCCGTCGTTGCAGTCCTTAGGCGTTTGCGTGCAGAGGTGGGTCGTCATGTCGCAGGTATCCGTCGTGCAGACGTCGTTGTCGTCACAGTCTGTGTCCGCAGAGCAGGGGGGCGTGCAGCGGCGGTTCAGTTCGTCACAAACCTGCGTTTGTGCGTCGCAAGGAGGTACCCCAGCAAAGCAGGCCTCAGTTACGGGATCACACTGTTCGAGCCCATTACAGAACCGACCGTCGTCACAGGCGAACTGGAAATTACAAACGCCCACGCAATCTCCGTTGACGCACCGTTCGGTTGGAGAACATTCGACCGGGTAATGCACGCAGACATTCGAATCACAGATATCGCGAGTGCAAAAATCCTGATCGTTGCAGGGTTGCTCGACTACTGGAACAAGGAAGGATCGCAGCCCCGCGCCGCTCGGAACCAAGGGATCAACTACCGTGGCGAAAACCACAATGTCTCCACAACCGAAGTTCCTATAGTCCAGAAGCAATGGGCGAAGATCTCCCACCGGTAGTCCGTATCTTTCGGGACCGGAGCCGAGAATCACTGCCGGATCATCTGGCATCCAGTTCTCACCCAGCCCTACGACTCTCACCGCCCATTGCCCACAGTCGAAGTACGCCCCCACACGGAATTCAGGCAGGTTGGGGTAGCCGCTTCCAATCCCTTCCAAGGGCGGAATGGGAAGCCGAGCTGTCTGGCGCTGAGGCGAGACACGCACGTTTCCGCCCGTATCCAGCAGGAACTTTCCCCTGGCATCCCTCAGAGGTACGTCTCGCTCAATCGTTACGATGAACTCCGCCGGCAGCGAAAGGCCATTCGTCGCGTATACGAATACGTTGGCATCGGAGGCACGCGGGTTTGAGCCTGTAATGAACTCAAAGCGTCCTCCGATGGAGGCTACTGTGGCCCAATCGCCTTGGTCGTATCCGGGGGCTCCGAGAAGAAACGGTACGGAAAGTACCCCTCTCATGGTAATTCGAAAGTGTTGATCGCAACTCACGTGGGCAATTGGCTCAGGAAAGTCACGAACTCCAATGTTCCGACGCAGGACGACGTTGCCATCCGAGTCAACTTCGTCGAGTTGGAGCGCGCGAAACTGGGGGGGTGTCAATGTACGCGGCCTCCATTCCAGCGTTGTTGACCCATCAGGCTGCAAAACCTCCATGAGTTCATAGCCGGTGAGCGGCACGGGCACGAAGACCTCGACATCGGTTGCCCGGATATCCACGATCTCAGGACTGCATCCTAAGGTGAGGGTGTCCCAATAGTTGCCTAGGTCTGGGCATGCCAAGGGATCTAGCGCTCGCTGAAATAAGTCCCCGCTGCCTGCTGAAAGGACGACGTTCGTTGATGTCCCGTCAGCAAACAAGATGGCCAAGCGTAGTCGCACAAGTGGACGAAGCGTACTCCGCTCCCACTCCGTAAGAGCCAGCCCCCCCCCCGCTTCGCTGGACAGGTAAGATAAGAGTTGTTCATCGACGCTGGTCGCATTCTCGAATTCAAGCGTCGATCTGCTCGTTACAGAAAGACACGTCTGTGCTTCTTCATCGCAGGCGCCGCATCCGGGACATGGATCATAATGATCTGAGCATACATTATTGATACATCGCTCGAGACCATTGCAAAAGATGCCATCGTCGCAATCGGCGTCGGCGCGGCAGCAAGCCGCAATGTTGGTATGGGCGCACACGTAATTGTCGCACGTGTCCGCCGTGCACGCATCACCATCACCGCAGTCCCAGTCGGAAACGCATTCAAGGACCGCCAGGACCACCGAATCGCTTCCAAATTCAAAAGTGACGAGATTAGTGACCTTGAGTGAGAATAAATAGGTTCCCGTTTGAAGCGGAGGCAGCACCCAATATGCGGTTGCCGGCATCGCGGAATTTGACAAGAAGACGGCGCCGCTTCCCGCAGGCCTGGCGTCGATCGACCAATGATACCATAGGTCATCCTGCGAATACCCAGCCTGGCGGGCGATGCCGTGGAGGGCGTTGTTGAACGACTGTCCAGGTTCGCCGCTGTAGTAGCCGAAATCAGGTGAAGCGGCGACCGGCATGAGTTCTCCAGCCTCGACCAGCACGCCGTGCAGTGAGCCGGTCATCGCGTTCTGAAAGGCAGCGGCGTCAACAAGGTCGATGTCGTTGTCCCCGTCGGAGTTGAATACCTGGCACGCAGGCGGGGTCGGAATCAGCGGCCCGGAAAAGCTCAGGCAGATCTGCAGAGCGAAATAGTCGTGCATGTCCACGTCACCATCGCCGTCGAAGTCGCCGAAGCGTTGGCTGGCAGCCGTGTATCTTGACGAGCGCACAAGCTCCCCATTTCGCTGCTCGAACAAGACCGCGTTATCGAAGGTTTGCGGCTGGCTCAAGACCCAGTCTCGCGCGGCTTGAAACTCCTCCTCGGCAACTACCGGCTGAATCTGATTATCATCCGCCCCAAACGCCGGCAGCAATGTCACCACGGCCAGGAAATGAAACGCAGCTTGCATCTCTATCCCCCCAAGAATGTAGGAAACGGGCTCCAAGTCTACATGACCCAGTTTACGCGGACCCAAGTCTACTGGATAGCGGTTTTCACGGCAAGCATTGAAAGAGAAGTTTCGCATCGCCAGGTTGAAACCGGCATGTTTACAGCGATGGTCGATCACCCCCCTTACGGCCCGACTCCCGTACCGCTCCCGGCTATCCATGAAGGCGTAGCCTTAGGCTGTTTTAGAAGTTAACCCAAACTGCGATCTCCGCGTCTCTGCGTGAGCAGTGGGGGCGTTGCTTTGCTGTTTGAGGCGTCAACCCAAGGCGGCTACACTCCGACCATGTCGCCTGACAAGCCGTCTATCGAGCACTTGGGCTTGAAAAGCAAACCCTCCACTCAGAGGCCCGAGAGTGAACAAACTAGTGCGTGGGATGTCCGACTCATCACCTGCGATGATCCCGACTACAACGCGGCCCTTCATCTTGCCGTTTGCGGAAATGCCCCGCGCGGCAGTCGCCGTAACGCCGCAGTAGACGAACTACTCTCCGACACGATTGCGGGACCATTGCGGCTCGAACTGGTTCACGGTGCATACCGTGACGGCCGCCTGGTCTGCGCGGCCCTGGTCGTCGAATCACCGGGTGGATCTGGATTGGTGATCGTCCCCCCGCTTCCGAAAGCGGATTGGCGGCTGTTAGGGACTGGACTGGCGATTCGGGCATTGGCATCCGCGGCCTGGTCGCGATCCTACGCCATGCTCGAAGTTCTTTTGCCGCCGGAGGTTACGCAACTGGCGGATGCGCTGCGGATGGCTGGTTTTAGATTCTTGACCAACCTTATCTACCTTCATCGATCGATCGAACCCGATGCGGGATTGGAATCGCGTTTAACGGGTACGGAGGAACTGACCTGGGTCACGTACTCGGAATCCAAGGAGCCGCTTTTCTGCGAAGCGGTTCGGCGAAGTTACGTGCAAAGTTCGGATTGTCCTGAGCTTACGGCGATTCGTACCCCGCAGCAGGCCCTTGCTTCACACCGTGCCGCCGGCGTTCACCAGCCCGAATTGTGGTTCGTGGCTTTGCGGGCCAATGATCCTATAGGCGTGTTGCTGTTGAGTCAAATGCGGCGGCATCCGACGGTGGAGATCGTGTATATGGGCGTGGCGCAACCCGCGAGAGGAACGGGGGTTGCAGACGCACTGATGCTTCGGGCGGTGCAGGCGGCGCGTTCCGTCAGTGCCACGAGCCTGGCACTCGCAACGGACGAGCGTAACGCCGCGGCGCGGCGTTTTTACGAGCGTTGGAACTTCTCGGAAGCGGGCGTACGTTCCGCGTGGATCGCAACTCCGGGTGAAATCGGAGCTTGCGGTTCGGAGAGCGGTTTTCAGTGTTAGAAACCGCCGACCTGCGGTGCACGCCGCGGCCAACACCATCGAATTTTTTTTCGACGATAACCACTTGTCAATTCTAATCTCGCGGCGATGCGCGCGGCGCGCGCCGAGATTTTCTGTTGACGGGTCGGCGAGGGGCTGATAATCTGTGCGTGTGTGAGACTCATCGCTCTCACGACGGCGCGGCACGGGGAAGCAACCCCGCGGATCGTCGCCGTCCATTAAGTTCAGTTACGGGTTTGGAAGCGGACGTAATCCAGCACGCCGCCGGGGCGGTCGTGCGGGCCTTCGGTATGCTCAGGGAGGTTCCCGTGATCACATGCGCGCAGGACGCTGGGACGGAAATCGAGTCGCGAATCGCAACCAAGCTTGGTTCGCAGAAGTACGGCGTATGGTTTAAAAATGCGACCAGACTCACGCTCACCGACCAACACTTGCACGTTAACACGCCCAATCACTTTGTAAGCAACTTCATAGAGCGCAATTTCGCCGGCGCCATCCTCGAGGCCGGGCGGGAGGTCACGGGCTCGGAACTGTCGCTCAGTTTTGCGATCGACCCGCAACTTGCCCGCGGGGTCGCGAAGAAACAGCCGGACCGGCAGGTCGAGTTCGTTTCGCGGCAGCCGCAGCGCCGCGCCCGCGAACAACGCCGCGGAGGCCAGCTCGAAATCGCCCACCTTAAGGGCACCTTTGCTGACTTCGTCGTGGGCGCGTCCAATCGCCTTGCCCATGCTAGCGCGCTCAGCGTCGCGGAGAACCCGGGCACGCAATACAATCCACTATTTGTCCACGGGGGATGTGGACTGGGCAAGACCCATCTCTTGCAGGCAATTTGCAACGCTTTCAAGGAAAAGCACCCGGAACTTAGGTGGCGCTACGTCACCGGAGAGGAATTCACCAACGACTTCATCTGCGCCGTAAAAGGCCGGGAGATGGACGCTTTTCACGATCGCTATCGCAACTTGGACGCACTGGTGATCGACGACGTGCACTTTCTGGCCAATAAGCGCGCGACGCAGGACGGCTTCCTGCAAACCTTTAAGGCTATCGACGCGGCCGGCAAGCAGGTCGTTTTGGCGTCCGATGCCCATCCCAAGCTGATCGGATCGTTTTCGGAATCGCTGGTCAGCCGTTTTCTGTCAGGCATGGTGGTGCGGATTGATGCGCCCGACTTCGAGGTGCGCGTGGGTGTTTTGCGACAGCGGGCCGAGCGGCTCAAGGCGAACATCAGCGACGCCGTCCTTCAACACATCGCGGAAACGTTTCGCACCAACGTTCGAGAGTTGGAAGGCGCGTTGCTCAAGGTCTTTGCCCACGCTCAGGTGACGGGGCAGGCGATCACGCCGGCGCTGGCCGACCAGGCGTTGCGCGACCTCGCCCGACACACGGCCCCGGTGGTGTTGCTTGGCGACATCGAGAACACTGTGTCCATCTATTTCGGTCTGAGACCGGCCGATCTCCATACGTCGCGGAAATCACGGACGATCGCCCTGGCGAGGGGAATTGCGATGTATCTCGCGAGAAAGCACACGGATCTGTCCTTTCCGGAGATCGGCCGCTTCATGGGCAACAAGAACCACTCCACGGTGATCCTGGCCTGCCGGCGGATCGGCGCCCTGCTCAATTCCAATTCCCCCGTGCAGTGGCTTACGCCCGCGGGGTTGCGAGACAAAAACATAGCGATCATTGTCGAAGACCTCGAACAGCAGGTTATCGTCGGCAATGGCAATCCCGTGCTGCGAAGAGGCTGAGATCACTGCGACTAAGAGCGTGCGTGCAAAGCCCTCTCCCCTTTGGGGGAGAGGGTTGGGTGAGGGGGAAAACCTGCGATCGTCTGTGCGTTCGACCCTCACCCCGACCCTCTCCCTGCCAGGGAGAGGGAGTTCTCACACACGCTCTAAGAGGTCGTAGTATCGACCTGCCATCCTTGTTCACCGAGAAGCTTGACGAAACGGCAACCGAGCATGGAGGTTTCGATCGTGCGCACGCCGTCGCGAACAACAACGACGATTTCCTGTTCGCAGGGGCCTCCGATTGGAATGACAAGCCGACCGTTATCGACTAGCTGATCCAGGAGAGCGAGGGGAATCCGTGGGGCGGCGGCGGTGACCAGGATGCGATCGTAGGGTGCGAACTCGGGCAGACCCAGCGAGCCATCGCCGCCGCGAAGGGTGACGTTGGTAAGGCCGAGATCGGCGAGCGTCCGCGCGGCCGCAATGCGAAGATCGTCGATTCGCTCCACGGAGTAAACATGGGCGGCGAGCCGGGCTAGTATGGCGCACTGGTAACCGGAACCTGTGCCGATTTCGAGGATGCGATGGTGCGGTTCGACCATGAGTTGCTGAGTCATGTAGGCGACGATGAAGGGTTGGCTGATGGTCTGGCCGGCTGCAATGGGCAGGGCGCAATCGTCGTAGGCGGAAGAGCATGCGTCAGACGGGACGAACCTCTCTCGTGGGACGGACATCATGGCATCGAGGACGCGCAGATCGGAAACGCCGCGGGAACGGATTTGCTGGTCGATCATTCTCCGTCGAAGGAGCAACCAATTCTGTGCGCTACGATCGTCGATCATCGGGTGGCCACGAATGAAACGGTCGACGCGGACAAGCGTCGGCTCTGACCAGTCAGCCAATTGTACGCCTTTTCGGCGTGGGCTTCGCCCCCATCGTACTCACCTTCGCCAGCCAATCCGCGGCCGGGTGACGCATTTTGGAGGATTGTATAAGCACTTTCGAGGATCGTCATATCGCCCAGTTCACGTCTCCGCGTACAATATATGAACAGACGGTGGGACGCGACGTGGATCGCGGCAGCGAGCTTGGACTTCGATCCAAGCGGCGGTCTGCCCCCGTGTGGTCCGTGGGTACCTACAGGAGCACGAAACGATGTTCAATACGAAAGCCTACTCCGCCGCCAGCGCGACCTCGCCGCTGGCCTCGACCAGGATCCCGCGGCGCGATCCAAACGAACGCGACGTGCAGATCGAAATCCTCTTCTGCGGCATCTGCCACTCCGACCTCCACTCGGTCCGCAACGAGTGGAGCAGCATCATGCCCACGACCTACCCGATCGTGCCGGGCCACGAGATCGTCGGCCGGGTCACCGGGGTCGGCTCGGCGGTCACCAAGTACAAGCCCGGCGACCTTGCCGCAGTCGGCTGTCTCGTCGATTCGGACGGCACCTGCCCCCAGTGCAAAGCCGGCCTTGAGCAGTTCTGCCCGAACCTGACATTCACTTTCAACTCCCCGGACAAGCACCTCGGAGGCTTCACCCATGGTGGCTACTCGAGCAGCATCGTCGTCGATGAGCGGTTCGTCCTGCGCGTCCCATCCAACCTCAACCTCGCCGGCGCCGCGCCGCTCCTCTGCGCCGGGATCACGACCTACTCGCCTATGCGCCGCTGGGGCGTCACCAGGGAAAAGAAGGTCGGCGTGGTCGGTCTCGGCGGCCTGGGCCACATGGGCGTGAAGTTCGCTCATGCGTTTGGAGCACACGTCGTTGTCTTCACGACGTCACCTAATAAGAAGGAAGACTCGCTCCGCCTCGGCGCCGACGAAATCGTCGTTTCCCGAAATGCCGACGAAATGCAGAAGCACGCCGGCAGCTTCGACTTTATCCTCGACGCCGTCTCCGCCCATCACGACATCAACGCGTATATCAATCTGCTGCGCCCCGACGGCACCATCACCATCGTCGGCGCGTCGGAAAAGCCTCTCGCCGTCTCTGCTTTCAGCCTGCTAATGGGCCGTCGCAACTTGTCCGGCTCGCTCATCGGCGGCATCGCCGAGACGCAGAAGATGCTCGACTTCTGTGGCAAGCACAACATCACCGCCGACGTCGAAGTCATCCCGATCCAGAAGGTCAACGAAGCCTACGAGAGACTGCTCAAGTCCGATGTGAAGTACCGCTTCGCCATCGACATGGCTTCTCTCAAATCCGAATAACCGGCGCAACGTCCGAAGGAGAAACAATGCAAAAGCGTAAACTCGGAAAAAGCAACCTGGAAGTTTCGGCCCTCGGCCTTGGTTGCATGGGAATGAGCTTTTCGTACGGCCCGCCCAAGGACAAGAAGGAGATGACCGCTGTTCTCCACGCGGCCGTGGAACGCGGCATCACCTTCTTCGACACGGCCGAGGTCTACGGCCCGTACTTGAACGAAGAACTGTTGGGCGAAGCCCTCGCCCCTTTCCACAAGCGATTGGTGATCGCCACGAAGTTCGGCTTTGACCTCTATCCTGACGGACGGCCCGGCTGGGCAGGGCTGAACAGCCGGCCGGAGAACATCAAGCGCGCCGTCGAAGGCTCGCTCAAGCGGCTCAAGGTCAAGACGATCGACCTGCTCTATCAGCACCGTGTTGATCCCAACGTGCCCATCGAGGATGTGGCGGGCGCGGTTAAGGAACTAATTCAGCAGGGCAAGGTTAAGCACTTCGGCCTTTCTGAAGCAGCAGCAAAGACGATTCGTCGCGCTCACGCAGTGCAGTCGGTCACTGCCCTGCAGAGCGAATACTCGCTGTGGACGAGAACCCCTGAGAAGGAGGTGATACCGACGCTTGAGGAACTTGGAATCGGCTTCGTGCCGTACAGCCCTCTAGTACGACAGCGCTAGTTCGCGCTCCGATAGCCGATGGCGCTACTGAAAACGCGGGAGTCTGATGCGGCTGGACTGCGATTCCCGCTTGGAATCGAAGGCGGTAGCGCTGTCATACTAGGCAAAGGCTTCCTCACGGGCAAGATCGACGAAAATGCGACTTTCGACAGTTCCGACTTCCGCAGCACCCTCCCTCGCTTCACGCCGGAGGCTCTCAAGGCGAATCAGGCCCTAGTCGATCTGCTCGGTACCATCGCGGCGCGTAAGAAGGCGACGCCCGCTCAGATCGCGCTCGCCTGGCTGCTGGCCCAGAAGCCCTGGATCGTTCCGATCCCGGGTACCACGAAGCTCCATCGCCTGGACGAAAACATCGGGGCAGCCTCGGTCGAACTCACGCCGGACGATCTGCGTGACATCGACAGCGCCGCCTCAAAGATCACAGTGCAAGGGGCTCGGTACCCCGAAAAGCTGGAGCGAATGACCGGTCGCTGACGCCTCAACCCGCAATACTTAGAGTGCAAGTACGCCACCGTCATATCCGAGCATCGAGTTGCGACTCGGCATGAGGTTGTGCGATCATGCCCGCCGACGACGCCGGCGAAGACTTGGTCGGCCCGTGTGCTATCGCCAAGGTCTGATTTACTCTCTCGACTACGCAACTAGGATTTGTATTCACTAGGAAAACTCGGCGTTGACGGGGAGATTGGAGGAATCCAAGATGCGAGACGTAGGCTGAGGGTGCATTCCAGGGTTTGATTGGGAAGGCTTAGTCGTGCCGATTATCGCGCTGCTCACGGACTATGGCACCCGCGACGGGTACGTTGGCGCGGTCAAGGGCGTCATCCTGGGGATCGCGCCGCAGGCGATGATCGTCGACTTAACGCACGAGATCGAGCCGTTCAACGTCGCCCACGGGGCGTTCGTGTTGCGGCAGGTCTGGCCCTGGTATCCGGCTGGGACGGTGCACCTCGTGGTGGTTGATCCGGGCGTTGGGGGGGAGCGTCGGATCATCGTGGGGAAGTACGCGGGGCAGTATGTGGTAGCGCCGGACAACGGGCTGGTGACGTGGGTTCATCGTGAATTCGCGTGCGAAGCGATGCACGTGGCGGAGGATCGGCGGTACTTTTTGCAGCAGCTTTCGAATACGTTTCACGGGCGGGACATCATGGCTCCGGTAGCGGCACATCTGGCGTTGGGGGTAAAACCGCGGAACTTCGGGCGGGTTGCGGATCGGTTGGAGACGCTGCCGGTTCCTCATCGGGCGGAACGGACCGGGCGCGGCTGGCGAGGGCAGGTGATTCATGTCGATCGCTTCGGAAATCTGGTGACGAACATACATGAGGAGCAAATGGCGCCGCCGAGGTCGGTGGAGGCATTGGAGGTGTCCGTGGATGGTATGCGGGTTGGGCCGATCCTGATGACGTTTTCGGATGCGAAGGCAGGGACGCCGGTGGCGTATTGGGGTGGGGCGGGCTTTCTGGAGATCGCGGTGAATCGTGGACGGGCGATCGAACGATTCGGAGCGTCGCCGATCATCGAAGTAACTTTGGCGGCGCACTCACAGCCGGGCTTACCTTGAGCGATTCCAAAATCGTGGAGATTACCGAAGCCGGAGGTCGATAAGTCCGACGGAAGTGCCGGAGAAACGTATGACAACGAGCTTAGCGGATGCCGGGCCGATTACCGCGGGGGAACGGACTGAGCGGTTTACGTGGTCGCTGAACGACTTGCCCGTGGTGATGGTCGGGCAGTGCGCAGGGTGGTTTCGCTATGAGCGCGACGGTGAATCGGTCGTCGTGCGGCCTCGCGAAGCGCTTCCGCGGCGTTGCACCATACGTCCGGCGGCGATGTTCGAGCACGCCGGAGGGTTTACGGATGTGATGACGGTCATGGGGCGGCTGGTCTTTGCGCGCGGAGCCACCGACGAGCAGCGCTACACGCCATTCACACTCGACGCGCAGCGGCAGTTGAAGGAGCTATTCCTGCCGGTAGAGGCGATGCCCGACGACGAGTGGCCGATGTCGGTGGCGCGCTGGACCAACTACCAGGCGATCGCTCGGCGGCTGCTCGGTATAGCGGACGTTCCCTGGGGCGGATTGGGAACGACGGAGATCGAGCGATTAGTGACGTTTGGGTCGTGGACGGAGCCGCTGGAGGGCTGCGTTCTGCACGCCCTGACGCAATGGACGCACGAGCGCGGGAGGTGCGTCATCGAGATCGGGTCATTTCGCGGCCGTTCCGCGGCCATGCTTTCCGTGGCCCTGCGCGGGGCGGGGAGCGCGAACAAAGTGATTTCGATCGATCCGCACGAGGAGTCGCCGTGCAACGCTGCGTATGTTCGCTTGGCATTGACGGAGTGGGGCGAGGAGAAACGACTGGTGCAGTATGTCGGCGGGTCGGACGAGGCGTGCAGGGTGTTGAGGCCCGGATGCGCATCCTTGGTTTTTATCGACGGCGACCACTCGTATCGTCAGGTGGTGAACGACTTCGAGAACTATCAGGAGCTTCTGGCGCCCGGAGGGTGCATGGCGTTTCACGATTACGGTTGCGGCGCGCACAACGGGTGCGACGAACCGGAACCGGATGTACGCCGGGCGGTCGAAGAGCATGTTTTTGCGGCGAGGGGTTTTCGCCCTCTGTTGTTGGCGCATTCATTGCTTGCATTTGTGAAGGAGTGAGAGGCGCAGACAGAACCGGGAGCGCAAGCGACCGGCTCGTCCCGCGCTTGGGATTCGGATCAGAGTCGGGAGCGGAACCGAGTCCAGGCGCGCCGAGACTCCAAGCTCTGAGCGCCACGTCGCCGGCACTTCCGGATCGGATTGACTTTCGAGCGGTGCCTGCCCTACCGCATGCACGCAAGTTCAGGAGTCAGAACGCGCTGAGCATTTGCGCGTTCAGCCATGTCGAAGTAAAGCCACTCCGGGCGGCGTTCGATCCGCGACGAAGACTTGGTTCCCGTGGCGATGATCACGTCATTGCGCCATCGGGGAGGGCATGCCGGCACGGGAAGAAGGGCGACGCGGCACATCCCGGCAAGTATGTCGCGCATTCTTCCGCGGGATTTGCGGCCGAATGTTGTTACTTCGGTTGGTGTGAGTCCGCTCGCCCGGAACAGGCGTTCGATTTCCGACGGAGCGTATTCGCGATTGTGGCGGTTGCCGTCGAATCCGTTGTAGGGGTTCCACCCGTAAGGCTGCTCGCCGAGGATGATATTCACCACGTTGCTGCAACGCACGACGTTTGGAGTGGTCAGAACAAACGTGCCGCCCGGCCGCAGGATGCGGTTCACCTCGGCCATCATCGCCATGGGATCGACGGCGAGGTGTTCGAGCACTTCCAGGCACAGGACGACATCGAAGGATTCGTCCGCGAACGGGAACTCCTGGCGTTCCACGTCGAAGACCGACATGCGCACCCGGCTCGTATCGGCCTCTGCGATCGAAAGCGACTCGTCCACGAAACCCGATGTCGGGTAACAAGTGTTGAGCACGATCTCTTCATAACCCAGCAGCACGCGATAGAACGCGAGCCAGGCGCGCGTGCTGCCGAGATCGAGCAGGGCGGTGTGGTCATGGTCGGCGTGGGGAATCCGCCGCAGGGTCTCGCGGAAGCGCAGGTGCTCCACCCGCCAGACATCCACCAAGGCCACGGGAAACCCGTCGGTATTCACGCGCATCATCAGTGCGCGCAGTTCCTCGTCGGAAAGCGAATCCACCGGATGCAAGACAACTCCGCCCATCGTAGTGATTATCGGTCGGTCCTGGGGCGAACCCCAGTCATACGGCAAAGGTCGTAACCGTCCGGTGGGAAATCGTCACCGTGCGGCCCATTGACGCGCCGGACGGTCCACCGCAGGTGGACTTGTGGATCGTTACATCCTATTCTTTCGGTGCGCTGGGGCCGCGAGCCAGCACTCGCGGCTCTGATGATCGTCACACGGCCGGAATGAGTTCACCATGTCGGACGGCGATACCACTTTTTCGGCGCCGCAACTGACGGTTGCGGAAGTGACCGAGCTGGCCGGCGGCTTGGCCCACGAACTGCGCAATCCGCTCTCGACAATGATGATAAACCTCAAGCTGCTGGCAGAAGACCTTCAGGACGGCGGGGCGAGTTTCGACGACGTTCGGCGGCGTGCGCTCCTGAAGGTCGATGCGCTGCGTCGCGAGGCCGAGCGCCTGCAATCCCTTTTTGATGATTTTCTAAACCTTACCAGCCCCTACAAACTGGACCTGGCTGAATGCGATCTGAACAAGATCGTCGCCCGGCTTGTCGAGTTCTTCGATCCGATGATGCACGCGAGCAAGATCAAGATTTTCGTGCATCGGACGAGCGGCCCCCTTTTGTGCCGCGTCGATGAGAAGCTCATCAGCCAGGCACTGCTAAACCTGGTCATCAACGCCAAGGACGCGATGCCCAGCGGCGGCGAACTGACCATAACCACGGCGCTTGACGGAAACCGCGCGGTCCTCAGCGTTGCCGACACGGGGGTCGGGATCAGCGAAAAGGACCGGGATCACATTACAAGGCCGTTTTTTTCGACCAAGGCGAAGGGCGGAGGGTTGGGGCTGTCGATCATCCAACGGATCGCTTTGGAGCACGGCGGGGAGCTGTCGTTTACCAGCCGTCCGGGCGCGGGGACGACGTTTACGGTGCGTCTGCCGCTGGATGGCCCCGGGACGGTCAAGGAATGAGCGGCAGGCTGATCCCGTCCGACAATTCGCTACAATACGCCGGACATGAGTGACAAAGCGTTCGTTTTGATCGTGGAGGACGAAGACGCGCATGGGCAGGCCATCGCCGAAGCCCTGTCGCGCGGCAAGTACGTCTGCAACGTCGTCAACGACGGGGCCACCGCCGTGGAGAGCATCCGCCAACGCCCGCCGGACGTGGTCATAACCGATTACAAGCTGGGCGGCGACGTGGATGGGATGCAGGTCCTGCGCGAGGCCAAACGCACCAACCCAGAAACCGAAGTCATAGTCATCACCGCTTACGGCAGCGAATCGCTGGCCCGCGAGGCGCTGAGTCAGGACAACGAATTCCGGGCCTACGACTACCTCATCAAGCCGATCGACATCGACGTGCTGCGCGACAAGGTGGAGCGTGCGGCGCGGCGGTCGTCGAGCGGGCGGGAGGCGAAAGTCCTCCAGCGGCATCTCGACAAGGCCTTCGACTTTTGCGGGATCATCGGAACCTCGGACTCGGTGCACCGCGAAATCCGCCGCATCCAGAAGCTCGCTCGTAGCAAGAGCATCGTGCTTATTTTCGGCGAGACGGGAACGGGCAAGGAGCTTTTCGCCCAGGCCCTGCACGTGAATTCACCGCGGGCGGGCAAGCCTTTCAAGGTGCTGAACTGCGCGGCCGTCAGCGAAAACCTGCTGGAGAGCGAACTTTTCGGGCACGTGAAAGGGGCGTTTACCGGAGCGGTGACCGACCGCAAGGGGCTGGTCGCCGCCGCCGACGCCGGGACGCTCTTCCTCGACGAAATCGGCGACATGCCCCTGCCCATGCAGGCCAAGCTGCTGCGCACGCTGGAAACCGGCGAGGTGCTTCCGGTGGGTACCAACGATCCGCAGTATTACGACGTGCGCTTCGTGGCCGCCACCAATCACAACTTGCAGGAGCTGGTCCGCACGGGCGGCTTTCGCGAGGACTTGTTCTATCGCCTGCACGGTCAGGGGGCGATCCACCTTCCGCCGCTTCGCCAGCGGCGCGAGGACATCCCCGTACTGATTCAGTACTTCGTCAAACAGGCCAACGATGAACACGGCACGGAGTTTACCGGCGTCTCGTCGGAGGCCATGCGCAAGCTCGTGAACTGCAACTGGCCCGGCAACGTCCGCGAGCTGCGCAACGTGATCTTTCGGATGTGCCTCGAAGCCGACGGGCCGGTGTTGCAGGTGGACGACCTGCCCGACAACCTCAAGGCCTCGACCGACATCGTGCTGATGGGCCCGCCAAACCTCGCGGGGATGAGCATGGCCGACGTCGAGAAGCTGCACATCATGAACACGCTGCGGATGTTCGGCGGCAACCGCGAGAAGACCGCCAAGGCTTTGGGCATTGGCGCGCGGACGCTGTACCGCAAGCTGCGCGACTACGGATTGCGCTAGCCGCGCACCTATATGACGGGGCACGAATCTGCAACAGAACCCGGCGACGAAGGGTCGCGCAGGTTCCCGGCGCGCCGGGAACACGACAATCAGAGCGTGGAGGGAGCGACACGACGTGCTGCCGGAGACACAGGGACCTATCCGCTCGCTTCCACTCGCGGCTCTGATGGGGCGCGGGCATTGATGGCGCGCAACAAAAACCGGGCAGCCCGTTAGGACTGCCCGGTCGGAGTATGCTTAAGAGGTAGTTAGGTCGAGTTCGGCGCTTACGCCATCCGACGACGGGCGGCCGCAGCAACACCACCAAGACCAAGCAGAATCAACGTCGCCGGCTCAGGGACAACGTGGAAGCTCACCTGCCCAGCGCTAAGGTCATTAGGCGGGCGCCACGTAGTTCGATTCACAAAGTCAAAGTCAAATGCCGCACCCTTGTTCCCTGGATCTGCTTGCGAAGCCGCTGTATTCATCCCATCGAGAAGATAATCGCCAGGCGCTGACGGGAGAGTGATGTTTAAGTGGCCAACAACGATCTGGCCGCCATTGCCGGGAAGCTTGATCATCGAATTGTTGTTTGGTGTTCCGCTCGAAAAGATATTGTTCACAACCGCGCCGTCCGTATCGGTTAGCTGCGGGAACTGTTCGTATCCTGTCCCATCGCAAATCCCGAATTGACTGCAAAAGACCGAACCCGTGAAATCGAACGCAAACGAATTCTTCAAGATATTCGTGTCACTCGCGTTGAAGTCGAGACGCAGTCCGCGCATATAAATGTCGCTTCCCGCCGGACTCTGGGCGAGCTTAACGTCGACGGCAAATGTCTCACCGCCGTTGTAGCCCGCAGGAGTCTCCGGGGCGAGAGTAGGAACAAGCGAAACCACCGCACCGGCGTTTGCAACCGAAACGATGCCAAGAACCGCACACAAAGCCAATCCGCGTCGAAACATTACCTCTACCTCCTCACAAAACAAACAAGTAAACACTGTCGTCCAGTCTATGCGAGGGATTCGGTTAAGTCAAACCGGGACGACACTTCCCCTCGTTTTTTCGGTGTGCACCCGGCAACGAACCGGGCGGGTAGGATCCACCCCTCCCCACAACACACGCACTTGCGACCGCACCCACCAAGGATTCACGCCGCAAAGCAGCCAGCGCTGCACTTATGGCTAATTTAAGCGAGGTGCCCCCGTCGAGTCAAGTGGTCAAGGGCTAGTTTTGCAACTTTTTTTTCAAAACTGCTACGCCCGATAAAATCGCCCGCTGAATCCGTAAAGTTGCAGGTCTTGACGATCGCGGCTGACTGGACGCTCCACACAGGCTGGAGCGGAGGCTGGTCAAAATCCTTTCGGCGTACCCTGCATGTAAGGCGTTGGATCGTTTCGTGCCTTACAACTTCCGAACGGGTTGGTCGTGGCCGCGCGTGGCGCACTGGGCGCTGAGGCAGTAGTGGAAACTCGTATCGAATTGCCGACTGAGCGTAGCCCGGTCATTATTCACTATTCGACATTCCTCATTCGTCGCCGGGTCGGCGCGAGGGTGATCACAGATAATGGGTTCGACGACGCTTCGATTATCAATCGCATCCGCCGACGCGGCGACGTACGTGACCGAGCTCCGCCGCATGCCCGAAGGCTGGTACGCGGTCGGCGCGGCGGCCCTGCTCATCGCGGTCTGCTGGCTCGTGCTATGGATGTACCGCCGCGAAGGGCGCGCCGGGGCCTCGCGGCGCGTGCGGATGTTTCTCGGCGTCATTCGTTGCGCCATTCTGATCGCCCTCGCGGTAATCCTCCTCGAACCTGTCCGCGTGAAAATCGTCCGGCGCTGGATCGAATCCTTCACCGTCGTCCTGCTCGACACCTCGTCCAGCATGGACCTCGCCGACCGCTATCGTGATCCCCAGGCCGCCGAGCGCGTCCGCCGGGTGACGGGTCGCGGCGACGACCAATCCCTTCGCCGCATGGATTTGGCGGAGGGAATCCTCCAAGGCGATAAAGGCCGCTTCCTGCGGGATCTGGCCGGCAACAACAGCGTCAAGCTCTACACCTTCGACAGCGAGGCGAAACTCATTGCGTCTTTGCCCGCCGCGGGCGAGGCCGCCCGACCAGCCGCCTCGACCGAAGACGCGCCGCCAAACGCCGGCCCCAAAGACAATGCCGGACACCTCGCCGGTCAATCGCCGGAAGAGCAGATTCCGCCGCGCTTCGATGCCAACGGCGCCACGACCAATCTGGAACGCGCCGTTCGCCGCTCCGTCGAGTCTTTGGGAAACGCTCCTATTGCCGGAGTCGTCGTGCTGACCGATGGCGGGATTAACGCCGGGGCATCCGCCGACGACATCGCCCGTTACGCTCGCGAGCGCCGCGTGCCCGTTCATGTCGTCGGCATCGGTGATCCGGCCGCACCGCGCAACGTCCGGGTGACTGAGATTCTGGCCCCGGCCAACGCCCTGCAAAAGGACCCCTTCGTGCTCACCGCGACGCTGGCCGCGGAGGGCGTGGACGGCGAGCGCCTTCGCGTGGAGCTTAGCGAGCAAAACCTCACCGACGGTGGCGAAGCGCGCACCGTGGCGACGAAGGACGCGACCGTAGCCCCCGGCGGAACGATTGAACCGGTAGTCTTTGAACGCCGCGCGGAACGCATCGGACGCTACCTTTACTCGGTCCAAGTTCCGCCAGTGCAGGACGAATCCATCACCGAGGACAATATCCGGCAGACGACTGTAAATGTCGTGGACGCAAGCACCCGCGTTCTAATTGTCGCCGGGGAGCCGAGCTGGACATATCGCTATCTCGCCACCTTGTTGCAACGCGACGAGACGATCAACGTGAGTTGCTGGCTGCAGTCCGCGGAGTTCAACGCGGTCCGCGACGGCGACACCATCATCGACCCCCTGCCTGCTACCGTGGAGGAACTCTTCGCCTACGACGTCATCGTCCTTCTCGATCCCGATCAGTCTGAACTCGACGAACAGTGGTGCAAGCACCTCGACAAGCTGGTGACCGAGTACGGCGGAGGCGTGTTGTATGCGGCGGCTCGTCCGCATACGCCCTCTTTCGTCCGCGAGCCGTCCGTGAAGCCGCTTCTCGATTTGTTGCCCGTCTCGCTGGACCCCGAGGCCGATCTCGTCCTGAACCAGATTGGACACTACCAGACCAACCCCTCACCCATCGAAATCCCACCGCCCTCCGCCGGGCACCCCGTGCTCCGCATCAGCGATGACGCTGTCTCCGACCGCCTGACCTGGCAAAGTGTCGCCGACGTTCTCTGGCATTATCCGGTGCTTCGCGAGAAGCCCGTCGCCACTGTGCTGATGCGCCACGGCAACCCGCGGATGCGGAACAGCTACGGCGGGCACGTGCTCGCGGCCGTGCAGTTCGTCGGCGCCGGACGCAGTGCCTTTTTGGGCTTCGATTCCACATGGCGTTGGCGGCGGTTCGGAGCGCAGTGGTTCGATCGCTTCTGGGTGCAGATGATCCGATTCCTTGCCGAGGGAAAGCTGCTTGCGGGGAGCGGGCGGGGGACTCTGCTCGTGGACAAGGAGCGACCAGCACTGGGCGAAGCGGTGACCGTCTCCGCGAGAATCCTGGATGAGCGCTACGAGCCGTTGCGGCAGGATCGCGTCGAAGGGTCGTGCGAGGTTGACGGAGAGCGCGCCGCCCTGACCCTGGAGTCGCGGCAGGATCGGCCTGGCTGGTTCGAGGGCCGCTTCGTACCCGATCGTCCGGGCCAGTACCACCTTCGCGTGCCCATTCCGGGCGCCGCGGCGGAGGGGCGAACCGAGTTGGAACGTGAGCTGGTCGTGTCCAGGCCGAATCTGGAGATTCTCCACCCACAAATGCACCGCGCCGAACTTACTGCGCTCGCGGAACATTCCGCGGGCGGACGATTTTGGGAAGTCGATCAAGCCCGGGAATTGACCAAGGCCATACCCGATCTGCACGAGGAGGTGCCGGTGCGCTCCCGCCCCGTGACCCTCTGGGATAATTGGAAAGTGCTCACGGCGCTTGTCGCCCTCATGTCCGTGGAGTGGGCCGTCAGAAAGTGGAATCGACTGCTGTGACCGATACGCCGACGAATCTATCCGCAACACCCGAGCTGGCGCCTCCACCGCTGGATGCGACGGTGTCGGCGCGACTCCGTGCCGTGGCTCTGCGGCTGCGCGCTTACCTGCTTGTGGAAGGCGCTGCACGACTGGCGGCGTTACTCCTTATCGCGGCGGCGGTGCAATTCTTCCTCGACTACGGGACCCGCGGACTGCGCTGGAGCATGCGCGCGACTTTGCTTGCCGTCATTGTCGTTCTCGCGGCGCGCACTCTGTGGCGGCGGGTGATCTCGATCATTGCTCTGCGCATCGAACCCGCTGAGACCGCCAAACTCATCGAGCGCCGCTATCCGCAATTGTCATCGCTACTGATTTCTGCTGTGCGCTTCTCCTCCGGCGAGGTCGGTTCTCCGCAGACGAACTCGCCGTCGCTTATGGCCTCCGCCATACGCCGCGCCGCCCATGGCGCCTCATCGTTGGATTTCTCCGCGGTTCTCGCTCCCCGCCGCCCGCGACGGGCCGCCGTCGCTTTGCTCGTGGTTCTGGCCGCCGTGGTTGCCGCTCCGCTCGCAGCGCCCGAAATCGCCAGTCTTTGGTTCGCGCGAAACGTGTTGTTGAGGGAGACTCCCTGGCCGAAGCGCACGCACCTGATCGTGGACCTCCCCCAGGGCGAGTTGGTCGGGGCCCGTGGCGACGACCTAACCGTTCAGGCCCGCGCCGAGGGCGTCAGACCCAGTGAGGTTGAAATCCGCTACACCACCGATTCCGGTCAACGCGGCCGCGAAACCATGTCTGCCGTAGGGCGAGACGAAAACGTTCACTACCGCTATACCTTTAAGAACGTCCGCGAGGAGTTCACCTTCTATCTCGAGGGTGGCGACGACTCCACGGAGCTCTTTCACACTCGCCTGCTGGAGCGGCCACGAGTGGATTCCGCGGATATTTACGTCGTCCCGCCCAGGTACACGAAACTCGAACCCTTCACCGTCGGTGATGGGCAACGTGCCGTGCAGGTCCTCCCCGGCAGCGCCGTGACAATCCGCATCCGCACGAACAAGCCCGTCGCCAAGGCGACGCTAATGGCCGGCGAGGCGCCCGTGGCCGAGGCCGCACCGGCGGAAGATCGTTACGCCGTAACGATCAACCCTCGCGAGACACAGACCTATCACTTCGCGCTGCTCGACGACTTTGGTCTAGAAGATCGGCAGCCGGCACGCTTTTCCATTCGCATGCTCAAAGACGACCCGCCGCGCGTGCGTCTGCGCGTCCCCGGCGTTGGGGAGATGATTACTCCCGAAGCGGTATTGCCCATCGAACTGGAATACGCCGATACCTACGGGCTGGCCACTGCGGAACTGCTCTACCAAGTCACGCGAGATTTCACTCAAGCGGGTTCAATTGAGTTGAGCGGCTTCAAACCCGGAATGACCACCTATGCCGCTTCGTTGCAGTGGCCGGTATCCGCTGCCGACGCAAACCCCGGCGATCGACTCATCCTGACCGCGTCCGCCGCCGATGCCGACGACGTATCCGGACCCAACATCGGAACTTCGCCGGAAGATC
>Ga0209777_10002340_pt1 | contig 25163 bp, 16 predicted proteins | sample FrelakmetHBP12HB_FD_187147 | JGI IMG/M metagenome (GOLD analysis project Ga0209777, IMG submission 187147) | Freshwater lake sediment microbial communities from the University of Notre Dame, USA, for methane emissions studies -HBP12 HB (SPAdes)... | ecosystem: Environmental > Aquatic >... | reverse complement strand
GACCCATCTTCTACACTCGGCGACACGAAGTGCCCGCAACCCGTTGATAAGACACGGCGGTACTGCGCCGAACGCCAAAGTGTAGTGTCACGTATTGACAAGTGTGGACTTCTACACTCACCATTTCTAGCTTATCATAGCTGACTTTGCTGACTTTAGGGCTTACTCTGGTGATGACACAACGGAGGCCGCCTCTTGTTCGTCCGCACGCAAACCAATGGCAACCGCACCTACCTGCTCGTCGTCGAAAATGAGCGCGTCGACGGCAAGATCCGCCAGCGCGTGCTCCACCGCCTGGGCCGGCTCGATGAACTGCTCGCCTCCGGCCAACTCGATGCCTTGCTGCACTCCCTCGGCCGGTTCTCGGACAAGTACGCGGTCCTGGGCGCCCACGCCAACGGCGAATCCGTCATCACACGCACACGCATCATCGGTCCCGCTCTGATCTTTGAACGCCTGTGGCAGGAGTGTGGCGCCGGCCCAGTCCTGGGCGGCTTGCTGCGGGATCGCCACTTCGAGTTCCCCGTCGAGCGAGCCGTGTTCCTCACCGTCGTGCAGCGGCTGGTAGCGCCGGGCAGCGACCGCGCCGCCGAGAAGTGGAAGCAGGACTACGCCATCTCAGGCGTCGACTCTCTGGCGCTGCATCAGTTGTACCGGGCCATGGCCTGGCTGGGGGAACCGCTGCCGGAGCCAGAACAGAATGGCGCCACCCCGTTCGTGGCTCGCACCACCAAGGATCTGGTGGAGGAAGCACTGTTTGCCCGGCGCCGCGATCTGTTCAGCGGCCTGGATCTGGTCTTCTTCGACACCACCTCGATCTACTTCGAAGGCGATGGAGGGCAGACCGTCGGGTGGTATGGACGCTCCAAAGATCACCGTCCGGACCGGTTGCAGATGGTGGTGGGGGTAGTGATGGACCAGGACGGCAACCCGGTGTGCAGCGAGTTGTGGCCGGGCAACGCGGCCGACGTGAAGAGTCTGGTTCCGATCGTGGAGCGGCTGAAGACGCGCTTTCCGGTAGGTGAGGTGTGCATCGTGGCCGACCGCGGGATGATCAGCGCCGCGACGCTCCGGCAGATCCGGGAGCGGAAGTGGAACTACATCCTGGGGGTGCGGATGCGCAGTTGCAAGGAGGCCCGGGAGGAAGTGATGGGGCGTGCCGGGCGATACCGGGAAGTGTATCCACGGAGCACGGATCGGAAAGCCCCCTCGCCGCTGAAGGTGAAAGAGGTGTGGGTGGAGGATCGGCGCTACATCGTGTGCAAGAACGAGGACCAGGCCCAGAAGGACCGGCAGGACCGGGAGGCGATCGCGGCCGCGCTGAAGGACGCCTTACAGGCGGGCGACAAGTCGCTGGTGGGCAACAAGGGCTATCGCCGGTTTCTGGAAACGACGGGCGAGCACTTCACCATCGACCAAGCCAAAATCGAGGAGGAAGAGCGCTACGACGGCAAGTGGGTGTTGACGACAAACACGGAACTGGCGGCTCCCGACGTGGCGCTGAAGTACAAGCAACTCTGGATGGTGGAAGACATCTTCCGATCGATGAAGTCGCTGCTGGAAACTCGTCCTATCTACCACAAGTGCGATGAGACGATCCGGGGGCATGTGTTCTGCTCGTTCCTGGCGCTGGTGCTGCGCAAGGAACTGCAGGACCGGGTGGAGCGCCAGGGGTGGAGTCTGGAGTGGGCGGACATCATCCGCGATCTGGACCGCCTTCAGCAAGGCGAGATGAGTATCGAAGGGAAGAGCTACGTCGTGCGCACCGAAACGAAGGGAACCGTCGGCAAGGTCTTCCAAGCCTGTGGCGTGGCGCTTCCGCCGACGCTTCGCCCGGCGGAGGCATCGTAAGTCCGCGAAGACGTGTCACTACGCCCATGCCAAACTCGCAACTCCCTGCCCAGCAGTAACTTGCAATCTGCTGGTGTAGAAGATGAGTTTGAGTGTACTGTCCCGGGTTTTCGCCGGGTTTTCCCCGGGTTTTCCCCGGCGCCGAGTACTGCGTGACCGTGCTGTAGGCGCTCGTCGACCTGAGAAATGACCGGCGCGGCGCGAAAAATACTCGATTTGAGTGTACTGTCCCGGGTTTTCTGGGCAACAGCAAGTTCGAGGAGCTGATGGAACAGGCCGGCCCGACGCTGGAGACGCCGCACGCGAGCCGCGGGCTTGCGCTCGGCGATTTCGACAACGACGGCGACATGGACATCGTCGTCATCAACCAGAACGAGCCGCCCTCTCTCCTGCGCAACGACCTCAGCGGGAACAACAACTGGCTCAAGGTGAAGCTCGTTGGAAAGCGCTCGAACCGCAGCGCGATCGGCGCCAAGGTGGTTGCGAAGTACGGTGGCAAGCAGCAGGCGCAGGCCGTAACGGGCCAGTCGAGCTTCCTGTCGTGTCACGACCGTCGGCTGCACTACGGGCTCGGCCCGAACACGACTGCGGATCTCGAGATCCGCTGGCCGAACGGGCAGATGGAGACCGTGCGGAATGTTGCAGCGGGGCAGTTGGTGATCATAGAAGAGGCTTCGGGCATCGTGCACGCGGAGAAATTCGGCGCGGCCGGCGGACGCGGATAACGTCGTCGCAGCCGCGCCGGCTTCTTTGGTTCCGTCTTGGGCCGTTCGGCGTCACCGGCTCGTTCGCGCTCTGGCTGCTCTCCAGGGTCTTCCAGTCGTAACTCGAGTTGTTCGACTTGCCGATCCAGCCTCTCTGATTTGCCGCTGGCTGACGGCGATGGTGAGAGCAGATACACGTTGGTACGATCACCGTGAAAAAGAGCACGGGCAGTTCGGGAGGCTTCGTCGAAACGGCGTCGGGACTTCTGCGGTCGGCCACTTCCTGAAGACGAGAACACATCGTACGCCGACAGGTAGAGAACGTACCGAAACCCGTGGGTTTCGGTACGTGCCGGTCTAAGGGGACATTGCCAAAAGCTCTCGCATTTTGCCAAACCGCCGCCGGAGAGATGTCGCAGCCGGGCCCCCGTCGTTCCGCAGCCGTCGGCCAGCGGAGTTCGCAATACCCAGCCCTTGTCGGCGATGAAGGCGCTCGCGCTGCTTTCGACGCTACAGAGCGCCGACATTGTCTTACCCACCACCGACGGCCGCGAAATCCGTTTGCGCCGCATCACCGAACCCACCTCCGAACAGAAGGAGCTGCTCCGCCAACTCGGCCTCAGTCTCCCCGACCGCTTCGAACCCAATCGCAAATGTAGTGCAGACTCAGCCATCGCCTGAACTGATTCTGAACGACTTAGATGGTTCTTGGACCCTGCTGTGACGAACTTCGGCTAACGATGACGATGTCCCATTTTTGGCCCTCGGCCGCGAACCTGGCAGCCCGTCAGGCACATTCCATCAGTATCTTGGCCGCTGAGCAACGGTTTCAGTTGGTGGACCAAGGCGGCGCGTGGTGCGCGCGGTGCCTCGCTGGGGCTGTCCTATTCCTAACGCCTCGGACAGTCCGTTCCGGTGCTGCATGTGCCCCTTGGCGCCGTACAGGGCGAATATCGAGGCCGTATAGCTGTAGGGTTCCGGCAGGGGCGTCAGCGACACAACGTCCCGAGGCGCCACGAGGGCCGCCACTTCGGCCAAGTCCGTGATCCGAAGGACATTCAGCAGCGCCGGCCCTTGCCAGTGCGAGCCAGGCGGGTTGTCCAGAACCACCCGAGTAATGCGCGGGTCAAATGCAGCCGCGTAGAGGCCCAGCGCGCCCATCTCCCTCCGGCCGTAAACGGAGATCGATTCAAGCCGAAGCTTCTCTGCGTCTACCAGGAAGTCAACCGACCGAAGTATATCCCAGACCTGCATGGATTCAATTGTGGCGCCGACCATCGCCGCCGTACGCTTCATGGTGGCCATTCTGAAGTTGTCGACCGGGTAATCGACCGCCCGCGGATTCAGAACCAATACGACGTACTTGCCGAGCGCGGGCAGGATGAAGTCGTAATCGACCGGATAGACGATATCGTCGGCGCCCCTGACGTCAATTAACGCCGGCCAGGCACGAGCCGGTCCTCGAGGTACAAAGAGCTGTCCGGTTACTCGAATGCTCTCTTCGGTCGTGAACTCGACGTTCCAGCTATCCGCATAGAAACCGGTCCATCCCGTTTCTGTGGCTCTCCACGCCGACAGCGGTGTTTTCGTTTTGGGGAATGCGCGGAATACCTTGTCCTCCAGGTCCGCCATGAGCTCAGTGCGCCGCCTCTTCCACCCTGCCAGCGTCGCCTGCGGCCTCAGGGTTGCGGTACGAATGAAGGTGCTCTGAATGGCATCGTTCCTGGAGTTCGCCGGCCGCTGGTCGAGAACCGTGAGCCGGGAGACGTCTACGGGCTTGCCCTGATCCTCGTCAACCTGGATCCTGCCACCGCCCAGCCACCGTGTCACCCATTCCCGTGCGTATTTCCGCAGCGGAATACCGTCCCCGTGCGGAGCGTCGTGGTCTTCCTCCTCGAAGCGATCGCCCGCGCCTGCGAAGTCATAAAAGACCCGCGCCCGCCGGTACACTTCGTGGTAGCCGGCAGGCGGGAACATCTCGTCACGCCTCGCACTCAGGATCCGCAGCGGCCGCGGAGCTATCAGCGCCGCAAGCGCCGGGAAGTCGACCTGGAACGTGTTGGGTAAGTAGATGCAGTCGCAATTCTCCTTCACGGCGTCTTCCGCAGCCTGGTCCGCCGCAGTCCACGTTGCGCAAACGGGGACCGCGACCTTGAACCGCTCGTCAACCGCGGCGGTGTACCACGTGACCGCGCCGCCGCCAGATACTCCGGTTATGGCGACGTTCCGGGCGTCCACCTCCCCACGGCTCTCGAGGTAGTCCAACGCCCGAATCGCGTTCCAGACCTCGGGACCTGCCGGCGTGTAGCCGAGTGACAGCCAGTTCCACATGCCCAGGTTGTGCGTCCCGTGATGGATGCCCGGAATCTCCCCGAACTCGACCGTGTCCAGCAGGAACGCTACATACCCGTGCCGCGCATACCACTGGCCGTGGTACTGGTAGTGCGCCTTGGCACCCGCGGGGCCCGGAGAATGGCCGCAAACATAGACAACCGCCGGTGAGGGCCCGCCCCTCTCCGGCAGAAAGAGGTTCCCGGTGACATACAACCCGGGCATGCTCTCGAAGACGATGTTCTCGACATGATACCCATCGCCCACAAACCCGCCCGTGATGCGGGCCTTGAGAGGGGTCCGGGCCGGCAGCGGATCGAGGCCCAGCATGTACAAGAACTGCTTGCGCACCTCGGGCCGGCGGCGTTCCCAATCGGCGGCGCTCCCGATGCCGGCCAGGCTCTGGCGAGTCAGCTCCGCGGCGCGATGCCGGAGATGCTCCTGAAACATGTCGAGCCGCTCGCTTGGGGCATGAGAGCTCTGGGCGGGCAGCGGGCACGTCAGAAGGCAGACAGAAACAGCGAGCTTTCCTGGTGACACATTCACTCCTCCGAAAAAGCGCGCAGCAGAGCTTCGTGGGCGGATTCCACGATTGCAGGGTCGGAAGCGAACTCCTGAGTCGTGGCGGCCACGCGTTGTGCGAGGCTTCTGGCCCGGGCTCCCTTGCCTCTTGCGTCCAGCAGCAGGAGCAACTCCGCATCCTCGAAGCCGTCGCGAAGGTTCTCGAAGCGGACGGAGGACAAAGGCTCGCCTTCGGGCCCCGGATACAGCAGCCAGCCATCGCCCAGCGGCCAATCCGTTCTCTGCCAGCGCGTGCGCGTGTCTCCGGATTCGAACGAGGCCCATTGCGTTCGACCCGTGTTCTTTCCCCATTGGTTCAGGCCCCAGTATTCGAACCCGCTGACGCCGTACCGGTAGGTGAGCCAGCCGACCACGCGCGCGTCCATCGCCGGGTACTCGATAAAGAGGTTCGGGTGTTCGTGCGGATAAACGCACAACCCCCAGATGACGGCCTCTCCCGCTTGTCGCCTGACTTCGACGCCCGACTGCTCGTATTGGTGGATGTACACGTCCCAGAGGTCCGTGTACCCGGCCAGGGCCCGGACGCCCGCGATCTCGTTCAAACAGAGCCAGACTCGCAACCCAGGGTCCACCGCCCGGATGAACGAGTAGTTCTTCTTGACGGTGTCCCACATCGCCGGACCCGGTTCATCGGCGTTGTAGACGTACGCCGCGCTTTCCGCGCCCCTCTTCCTCAGGGCCGAGACATAGGCGCGCAGCAGGTCCGCCATTGCGCTTCGGACCTCCGGGTCTTGCTGCTCCCAGCGCTGCTCGCGGTCGAACAACGCGATGCAGAACCGCTCCAGCCCGTATTCCCGGCCCAGCGCGAGCAGATCGGAGGCCGTACGAAAATCGTAGCCCGCCGGCAGTTGGCGAACCGGCCATGTCACGTAGCTCTTGGCGGCCGCCGGATCGCCGCCAGCTATCATGTCGGGAGTGACACCCAGGCTTCCTGCCTCCTGGGGATTCCGGAGCTTGGTCTGGTTCCAGCCCATCAGCATGTCAAAAGCCGGCCCGAGGTGACGCTCGAATGCGAACCGGGCCCAGCGCTCGTAAAGTTGCAGGAACTTCTCGCCCTGGATTCCCCCGGAGGGGTTGTAGTGAGCGTTCAGGTTGCCCGCCGGCATGAAGGCGGCATTCCGCAGGCGCTGCGTTTTCGGCAGCTCCACCGGAAAGACCTCGACCTGGTACGAGCAGCGGCCGTGCCGCCCGCCGTCCGCGTCCACGCGCAGCTCGCCGGTGTATGCCCCCGGCAGCGCGTCTGAGAGCGCAAAGAGCGTGATCCAGACCGGTTGTGTCCCTTCAGCCGCCACATCGAAGGGACGGTTCGGCAGGATCGGATCGGGCCACCAGCCGAGCCTGACTGCCTTGCCCCACGGCCGCCGGTCGTCCGGCCGCGTCTCCACGAAACCGACCAGGCCGACTTCCACTCGGATGGCGGCGCCACCCGCCTTGCGATACGCTCTCGGCGGGGAGGCGTGCACGCGCACGTTATGCAGCGCACCGCCTGCGCCGCTCACCAGAAGTTGGAAGGACTCGTACTCCCCCCTGGCCATCTTCACCGCAACGCTGTTCCGCGGGCCAGGGCCGCGCCGGTCAAGGAACACCTTCGCCGATGCGCTCTCGAAGGACAGATCGAGAGACGCGGAAGACGCCGGTGGGATCGCCGCGCTCGCGGCCAGCAAGATGACCAACGCACCGCCTGCCCGGACGGGAAGAACTCGCATAGCTACGGCAGACGGGCCGTCCGCCGGTTTCACCGAACGGCCCGCCCACATAATCATCAGTAATCCATCCGAAGGCCGAGAAGCAAGGACCGGCCTGCGTTGGCCCAAGTGACAAGACCAAAAGCGCCACTGCTGATATTGCTGCTCGGAGTGGGGAAGTTGGCGCGGTTGAACGCGTTGAAAGCCTCACAACGGAATTGGAAGCGGGCTCGCTCCCGAATCATGAAGTTCTTCGCCGCGACTATGTTCCAGTTGAATGTGCCCGGCCCCGTGAGGATATAGCGAGCCGAGTTGCCGTAATAGCCGCGTCCTGCCTCCGGCCGCACGAAGGCGGTGGCGTCGTAGATGGGCTCGTGGTTCTTGATCCGGTCTCTCATGCTTCCGGAGTCCAGGTTGCCATCCCCGACGCGATCAGGCCGTCCGCTGAACTGGTTTGTATTGGCCGGATCGACGCCGGAGAAACCCGGGCTTTGAAGCGGGCCGGTGCGCATAGTGGTGATGCCCGAAAGCTGCCAGCCTCCAACGGCGAGATTGGCGACCTTGGGCAGATTCGGCAGAAGCAGCCGGCCGTGACCGATGGGCAGCTCGTAGGTGTAGCTGAACACGAGTTGTTGGCGCCGGATGTTCGGGTCGTCGCTGCGCTCGAGCCAGCGCTGATATTGATTCTGCTGGGCGCTCGCGGCGTAGCTGCGGAGATTGACGTCCGTCAAGGCTTTGGCCCACGTGTAGTTGGCATTGAAGAACAGCCCCTTCGCCATCTTGCGATCGGCCTGAATGGTCAGGCCGTTGTAGCTTGACGAGCCCCCGCTTTGAACGAGCATGACCGTGTCGAAGCGCTGATACGGCCGCCGGGCGGCATCGAAGGGCGTCGTGCTGGGCTGGAGCAGATTCAGGTTGTCCGCATAGGGGATCTTCAGAGCCCTCGTGCCGACATATGCGACATCCACGACGATGCCGCGAATCTGTCTGCCCACCGATGCGTTCCACTGCTGCGTCTGTTCGTTCGGGAAGTTGGCCGACAGGCCGCTCACACTCTGGATGCCGGAGAACTGCGAGGTTTCGGCGAAGGGATTGGGCAGCACGATCGTCGGCTGGTTGTTCTGGATGGCCCAGCTCTGCTGGGACTGCCAGGGGCCGCCGGTAGCATTCAGACCCAGGAGGCCGGGCCAGATCTGGCTGTAGACGCCGTAGCCCAGGCGGAAGACCGTCTGAGCGTCCGCGAAAGGCCGGAACGCCAGCCCAATGCGCGGGCTGATGTTGTTAGGGTCGTTCTTCATCAGGCTGCGCGTGGGGAGGCTGGCCTGCGATGCCGAAACGATCGGCAGCGTGGACGCCACGGCCGGGACCAAGTCGGTGGGAAGCGACGTTCCAGCCGTGACCAGACTCGCCAGTTTCGGGTCGAACGTGAAGATGCGGTTGAACTTCTCCACCCAGGGAGTCTGGTATTCGTAGCGCACACCGTAGGTGATGGTCATACGGCGGTTCAGTTTGAATTCGTCTTGCACGAACGCGCCCAGCAGAGAGCTGCGGATGTAGGCGTTGGGACGCGGGATCGAGCGCGTGGCGTAGGTGGGCAGGCCGAGCAGGAAATTGGCGTAGTCCAGCCCGCTCAACTGATCGTCGAACGAGTACTCCCCGCGCATGGAGATGTCTTTGGCTTGGTCGTTGACCTGGTAGCGATGGATCTCGGCACCGAACTTCCAGGCGTGCCGCCCCTTAACCCACGACACGTGGTCCAGAAACTGGAACTCATTCTGCGCCTGGGAACTGCTGTTGGCCCAGTTGCTGGTTCCCGTAAAGCCCATCGCGCCCCACAGGTCGAAGGCCGGAAGGCCACCGATGGCGGGATCGTGCTTCGGGTTGCTGATTCCCGCGATGCCGAGCTGGGACTGGATATCGACACCGTAGTTGGTGTCATAGAAGAAGTCGAAGGTCCGGTTGAAACCCGCTTTGGCTTCGTTCACGACCGTGGGGGTGAAAGTATGGGTGTCCGAGATTACGACGCTCCGGCCCGGGAAGTTGTCATAGTAGCCGGTATATCCCTGCTTCAGCACGCCGGGATAGGTGTCTTTGTTGTTGATAGTGAGGCCGACACGCGTGAAGATCGTGTTCTTGTTGCTGATCTGGTGATCGATTCGCACCGAATACACGTCGGAATCCCACTTGCCGCCGGGATCTGCCGTGTAGTTGGCGTACAGGCCATAGTCGCCCTGCCCGGGCGTGTTCGGATCCGGATAGACCAGGTCGTTAATAGTCTTCGCGATGGGGCTGATCCGCGAGGCGGGGATCTTGTTGCCGGAGAACGGCGTGCCGTTCAGCGGGTCCAGGATCGTGATCTTGCCGAGCAACGACGAGAAGTCCCCTCCCCGGAAGGCGGGTGTGGGAATCGTGACGTATTGGCGGTTCCCGATGCGATACTTCGCGCCTCCGTAGGAGAAGAAGTAGAACGTCTTGTTACGGCCGTTGTAGAGCTTGGGGATATAGACCGGGCCGCCGTTCGTGATGGCGTACATGTTGAAGTTCGTGAACGACGGGGAAGACACATCCTGCCAGGCGCGAGCGGAAAACGCGCTGTTGAAGATGCCCCAGTACAGACTGCCGTGCGGTTCGTTGGATCCGGACTTGCTGACCGTGGCGAACTGGGCCACCTGGGCGTACTCGGCCGAGTTGTTCGCGGTCATGATCTTGGCTTCCTGAATCATCTCGATGTCGCCCGAGAACCCGTTGGGCGTGTTGCGGCTGCTTACGATATCGTTCACCGAGATGCCGTCCGCCGTGAAGTTGTTGCCCGTGTCCCGCGCCCCGTTGACCTCGAAGCCGCTCGCGGACTGCACGCCCGCGGTGACGTTGGTAATGTTGGCCCAGCCTCGACCCCAGATGCTGAGCGGCAACTGGATAAAGTCCTGTGTGGTCTTGATGTTCGACAGCGTCGCGCTTTCCGTATCCAACTGGGACGCCTGGCCCTGCACCGTTACCGTGGCATCTACCTGCCCGAGATCCAACTTGCAGTCGACGCGTTTGTCCTGTCCTAGCGTCAGATCCACGTTGGTCTGGACGGATTTCTTGAAGCCCGGTGCCACCACTTCCACCGAGTAACTTCCGGCCTCGAGCCCGAAGACGCGGTAGTCTCCGCTGCCGTCCGAAGTTACGATCCGCTTGAAGTTCTTGCCTTCGTTGGTGACCGTTACGGTGGCGTTCGGAACGGCGGCCCCGCTGGGGTCGGTGACCAACCCGAGGATGCTGCCCTGAATCGCCTGACCGTAAGCCAGGGCTGCGAAGCACATCAGGAGGATCGCTGCGCACATCCCCCGGAAGCCTGCCCGCAGGCACGCAGTTGGCAATGGTCTCATTCCGCCCACTCGCCTCATGACCTTCCTCCGATTCGACTGTTCTGGCCAGAACCCGCCCTGGCGCTGCTCCACTGCACCCGCCGGTGATTCCGACCGCGACATTACGCTTAACGGAACCACGGATAAGTTCCGTGACTGAATATATTAAGGAGATCGGAGAATGTCAAGCTTTTTTTGGCGTTGCCTCAGGCTCTGACTAAAGCGCCGGATCATGCTGGTCGTGGCGCAATTCTTGGGCTTTGGTTGCCGGGAGACAGCCGTTGCCGGGAGACTGCCGGTTCTCAGCTGGGCTGCAACCGGCTCTATTTTCGCAATTGACAATTCATTCAGTTGCTGAAATACTTGCTCCTTGAGCGGCAGCGGTCGCGGCCGCGGGTGAGGCGAGGGTCAGGTGCGAGGAGTCACTTTCACAACACGAGGCGCGCTGAACAAATCGGCGCTTCGGCAGGCCAATGAACGCTTGATCCTGAACACGATTCGCCAGAATCCTCTGGTGTCCAGAGCCGACATCGTTCGCATTACCGGCCTGGCTCCAAGTTCGGTGACCTATATTGTCGACCGCCTTTTCCGCAATAAGTTCATCCGCGAAGAGGAGGTGGAAGGGCCGTCACAAGTCGGGCGCCGCCCGACCGCGCTGCGCTTGCAGGCGGACGCAAGGATGGCGGTCGCGGTGGAAGTGGTCAAGCCCGAAGCGCGCGTAGTGCTGTCGGACCTGAACGGCGACATCGTGCGAAAAAAGACCGTTCACTGGCATCCCAGCCATGAGCTCTTTCTCGATCGGATCCACAGGGCCATTCGCAGCCTGACGGATGCGTTGCCGGTCGACCGGGTGCTCGGGGCGGGCGTCGGCCTGCCGGGTACAATCGACCGTGCCTCCGGAAAGGTGATCGCCGCCGAGAACTTCAGCTGGTTCGGGATTGACGCGGGAACCTTGATTCGCGGGCAGTTCGCCTTCCCCTTTTATTACGAGAACAGCGCCAAGCTGGCCGCGCTGGCGGAGTTGTGGATGTCCGAGCGCGAGGGCAGGGCGCTGCGCGATTTCGTCTTCGTTGAGGTCCGCGCCGGACTCGGTACCGGTGTCATCATCAACGGCCAGATCTTTCAGGGCGCTCACGCGGCCGCGGCGGAATTCGGGCACACGATGCTGTACCCGGACGGCCTGAAGTGCTCCTGCGGCAACACCGGCTGCTGGGAACAGTACGCCTCCGACATCGCTTTGTGCCGGATCTACAGCGAGCTCAGCGGAAAGGAATGCAGCGAGTCGGAACAGACCGGACCGTCGGACATCGTCCGCCTGGCCCGGGAAGGCGATCCGGCTGCCCGCGGCGCCCTTCAGGCGGTTTTCCGCCATGTGGGTCTGGGCATCGTGAACCTTGTCTGGGCCCTGGACCCCGAGGCGATCGTGGTGGGCGACTGGCTGGCGGAAGCCTGGGACATGGCGGAGGAACCGATCTGGAAGGTAGTGCGCAGCCGCATCGCCGGCTATCATCTGGGCGATCTCCGGATCATGCCGTCCAGGACTTCCACGGACGATGTCCTGCTCGGAGCCACCGCTCTCGTCCTGAACCGGTTCTTTAACAGCTTCGATAACGGCAAGCCGGCCACCGGCGCCCAATCGGTCGTGATGCAGTGAGATCCGCGCCAGGGTCCGCGGGGGTGCAGCAAGTTCTTCGATGCGTTTAGCCGCGCGAACTTCGATAACCCGGACATCAACACCGGGGCAGCCTGGTCAGCAGCGCTGCAAACAGCCGGGCGCCGGGAGAAGGCCTGGCCGCGGACCTGGCGGCGCGCTGAGAAAGGGGGCTTGACGCCGCCTATGTCGATCGGCTTGCGGCGGTTCATGACGCGCAGCAGTCTGGCATTCTTCTACGGCTGCCTCATATCCAGTCTCCTCAGCGCTCCGGGACGGGTCCTCCTGATCGACGATTTCGAGGCGCCAGCGTCACTGAAGAACTGGAGCGGCGATATACGGATCGTGTCGGACCGTGCATCCCACGGCAATAAGTCGGCGCTCGCACGTTTTGGCAAGAAGGCAAACGACATCAGCGTCCGCACCCCCGCGGACTGGCGTGCGTTCGACCGCCTGCTCTTTGATGTCTACAGCGACTCCGGACAGATCCGGACTGCCACTCTGCGCCTTTATGACGACGCCGGGAACGCCGATGTGCGCGGCGACTATTACGAAGCCGAAGGCAAGCTGCTGTTCGTGGCGGGCTGGAATCACGCCGAAGTGAAGCTTGCGGGTATTCGCACCGCCTCAGAGCTGCGGCGGCTGGCACTGGACCGGATGCGCCGGATTAGCCTCTCGATCGAGCGGGGCGCGTTACCGTGTGTCCTGCACCTGGACAATTTTCGCCTGGTGGCCGGTGCCGAGAGCAGCGATACTGCATCGCGCGCTTCTCCCCAGGACGCGGTCACGGTCATCGACGGGCGCTGGTTCAGCGTACGCCAGGTGGCGCGCCCGGAAGATGTGCCGGAGTCGCCTTCGGTAACGGCGTTGCGGACGCAGGCCGAACACGAGCGGGAACTGCTGGAGAAGACGATTCACGCGGCGCAGGTGCAGGGGATCGAGACAATCTACGCGGAGAGGCATCTCGTTACGGCGGATCTGGGTCTGAGAATCCGTCCGCTCCTGGCTTGGTTCAACCACGATCAGAACAAGCGTGAAATGTTCTCCTACGTGGCCGAAAGCTGCCGGAGGGCCCGGATCGAACTCGAAGACCTCGTCCAGGGAATCGAGCGTCTGCCTGAGGCGGACGACACTCAGGCCGGCGAGCCCCTGATTCTCCCATTGCCGCATCTAAAGGGCAGTCCGATCGAGGGTGGATTCTTCCGCGACGACCGCGGTGAACCCATGATGGTTCTGTCGCTGCACTCGCCGGGCCGCCTCCTGCAGCGTTTCTTCGCATCGCCGCAACAGCACATCGAGAGTTACTCGGTCGGGGGCGGTTCGCGCTGGACGATTGACGATTCACCCGTCTACGAAGCCTTCAACAAGCACCCTGACGCCCGCCGTGTGGGCTGGGACGGTTGGTGCGGCCACCTGGTCCGCGACCTCGACTCGATGGGAGGCACCAAGCGGGAGAACGTCGTCATCTGCCTTGAAAGCCCTCAGATCCGGCAGGCGGCCGAGGAATACATTCGGAGGAACATCCCGAAGTTCGATGCCAATCCGGAGCTGCTCTACAACATCATGGGTTACGAGCTCTCGTATATATGCTACTGCGACCGCAGCCAGCAGATGTTCCGCGACTGGCTCCGGAAGCAATACGGCTCGCTCGATCGCGTGAACGAACTGTGGGGGACATCTTACAGGCAGTTCGCCGACGTCGTTGCCCCTCCTGTAAAGAACTCGCGTCCCTTGCCCGGCACAAACCGCTCCCAATGGTATGACTGGGCGCGTTTCAACCAGGACCGCTTCACTGATTACCTGCTTTGGGTGAAGAGTGCGATCCGCCGGATCTCGCCCTCCACGCCGCTCGCGGCGGGCGGTAGTTCCTACATGCTCGGCGGCAACACCGGAATCAGCGGCATTGACGAAGAGCGCATCGTCAACGAGGTGGACGACGTCATCATTCACGAGGGCGGCGGCTCGACGCTAGGAATGGACCTGCAATTGGCGTTGTCTGAAAAGAAGAAGCCGCTTGCGGACCCTGAGATGAGCCTCGAGCAGGGGGGGCGTGGCGCCGTCGAGTATCTGCTGCCGCAGTTTCTCCACGGCAAGTCGGTTGTACAGATCTTTCACTGGCCGGCTCAGCCGTCGAACGAATTCCCGAGTGTCATTGCCAGCTCGCTGGCGCACGGTCCGGGCTTCACCCTGGAAAATGTCGGGGAAGTGTTGCGCGTGGCGCTGGACGTGCGCAGGCTGAATAAGGAGATCGCCGCTTTCGCAGAAGTCCCGGCGGAAGTCGCTATCCTGTATTCACAGACGTCCACGCTGCAGCTCCCGCCAGAGATGCTCTCCTGGGAGAGCACCCCTTATCTCGCTGAGCTGCGCAACACATACGAGTCCTCCCGGTACCTGGACGCACGCGTAACGTTCGTCACCGAGCGTCAGATCAGGAAGGGATGGTTGGATCGCTACAAACTGGTGCTGGTGCCTGCCGCGCGGAACGTTCCGAATGATGTGGTCGAGGAGATATGGGCGTATGCCGGGCGTGGAGGGCGGGTGCTGGTGGTCCCTGAGTCCCTTCTCGGCGATGAGCACAATCGTCCCCAGGACTATCTGGCGCGACTGGGTATCGCCGTGAAGGTGACACGGCGTCCGGAGCCGGCGAGCGTGGGGGCGATGGCTCAAGGTTACGACCAGAGCTTCTCCCAGGCCGTCACGTTCTCCGGAAGCGCAAGCTCCCCGATGAAGCCATCACGGGCCGGGTGGCCGCGGTCCATGGGTCAATTGGAGGGCTTCGGAGTTTCGCAGACTTTTCGCGTGAGCGGGACGGGAGAGGTCTTGTTCCAGTTCGCGGATGGAAGCCCCGCCCTGGTCCGCGTTCCGATGGGAAACGGCAGCGTGTATTACGCGGGGAGTTCGCTGGCCGAACGAAGTTACATTCACCTGCTCGACGCGTTGTTCGACGAGGCAGGAGTTGCCCGGGCCGTTCGCTTGAGAAACCTGGGGGACGCATGGCGGATCGAAGCACGCTTTGCGCCTTGCGGCGGCAGGCGGCTGCTGTACGTTGTGAATTTCGATGCCGTCGCGGCGCGTCTCCGCCTGGACGCGCCGCCGGGTTTCTTCGGCGCGCTCCTGGAGCTGCGCGAAGGGAAACGTATCGCCGGGACGGAGATCACCGTGCCCGCCAGCCAAACCCGGATCTACGAATTGCACTAGGGAGCGGTAATGCCGGAAAGTCCGTCAAGCATAACGGTCACTGCTTCACGGGAAGAACTGAGATTCCTGGATGAGGAACTCGAGCGGCTGAGGCCCGAGCTGACCGAGACTCTCTCTCAGCTTGTCCGCATCCCTTCGGAGAACGTTCCTCCGCATGGAGCTGAAGCGGCTTGCCAGTCGTACGTGGCCGGCCGCCTGCGGCAGTTAGCGCTTGTGCCGGATGTGTATGAGATCACCGGCGTCACCGGGTTGTCATCCCATCCGGAGTACTGGCCCGGCCGGCACTACGCCGGGCGTCCGAATGTGGATGCCGTGCTGAAAGGAAGCGGCGGCGGCAGATCCCTCATACTTTCCGGCCATATCGACACCGTGCCCGCCGACACTCCGGTCGGGTGGCGTCATCCGCCGTTCGCCGCACAGATCGAGCACGGGCGGCTGTACGGCAGAGGATCCTGGGACATGAAAGCCGGTGTCGCCATAAACCTCACGGTGCTGAAGGCGATTCGGCAACTCGGACTGAAGCTGCGCGGGGATCTCACGATCGAGACGGTAGTGGACGAGGAGTATGGTGGCGTCAACGGCACGCTGGCGGCACGCTTACGCGGCTATCTCGCGGACGCGGCCGTAGTGACCGAACCGACTTCCTTACGCATCTGTCCGGCCCAGCGAGGCGGACGCACTCTCCACATCCTCCTCAGCGGCAGCGGAGGCATACTGTCGTCGGAGCCGGCCGCCGGGCGCGCGGTCGAGCAACTCGGCTATTTCCTCTCGCGGCTGCCGGAGTTTGCCGCCCGCCGGGGCAGCCGGGTCGCGGTAGATCCCTACTATGTCTCCTGCAAGGAGCCGTTCGCGGTGTGGATCACCAATATCGCTACGGGACGCTGGGGCTGGACACAGCCGATCGCGGTTCCGGAGCAGTGCCGCGTCGAATTGTACTGGCAGGCGATGCCGCAGGAGACGCGGGAGGAGGTCGAACAGGAGTTTTACCGCTGGTGGCGCGAGATCCTCGACAGCCGGCCCGATCTGTTCCCCACCAGCCCCGTTGTGGAACTGCCGATGAGATGGATCCCCGGCAGTTCGATCCCTCCGGATTCGCCGCTGGTGACTGAACTCGCCGGCGTCTGCGCCTCGTGCGGGCTGGACACCCGCGTGGAGGGACTCGACTCGCCCGCCGACATGTACATCTTCCAGCGCTGTTTCGGCATCCCGGCCGTCATGTGGGGCCCGTCCGGCGCCAACGCGCATCAGGCCGACGAGTACGTGGAGATCGGCACGCTGTTCGAAGCGGCCCGCGTGCTGCTGCACTTTGTGGCCGGGTGGTGCGGAATCGAGGGTACACGATCTTGAAACAAGACTCGCCGGCGGTGGGGTTGAGACGGGTTCTCGGGCTATGGGGCCTTGTGCTGTTCGGCATCACGTTCGTGTGCCCCACCGCCCCGTTTCCGATGTTTGGCATTCTCTCCAGCGTGTCCCGCGGGCACATGGCGCTGGCCTACATCGTGGCATTGGCGGCAATGCTTCTGACCGCCATCAGCTACGGGCGCATGGCGGCGGCGTTTCCGGCGGCGGGCTCCGCCTACACCTATGTTCGTCACACGCTGCACCCTCTCGCCGGATTCATGGTGGGCTGGACCATGTTGCTCGACTATGTGCTGATGCCGCTGCTCAGCGTCATCTACATGTCGCTCACGGCATCGCGCCTGCTGCCCGCGGTGCCCTACGGGCTCTGGCTGGTGGCTTTTGCCGTCGCGGTCACGGTCATGAACCTGTTCGGCCTGAAGGTCACGAACCGGGCGAACTTCATCATGACCGCAATCATGAGCGCTTCAGTGGTCTGGTTCGTCATCGCCGCGATCGGCGCCTTGCGCTCCGGCGTGGGGGAAGCGACCGCCTTCTCCTTCAAGCCGTTCTATAATCCCGCGCAATTCGACTTCCGTGCGCTCATGACCGCGACGTCGATCGCGGCCTTCAGCTTCCTCGGCTTCGACGGCATCAGCACCCTGGCCGAAGACAGCCACGACCCGCGCCGCAACATCGGCCGGGCCACCATTCTGGTTTGCCTGATTACCGGGGTGCTCTTCATCCTCCAGGCGTACCTGGGACAACTCGCCTGGCCCGACTTCTCCTCCTATCCGAAGACCGACACGGCCTTCCTCGACGTCTCCCGGCTTGTCGGCGGTCCGGCGCTGTTTTCCGCCGTGTCGTTTGTACTGATGGTGGCGGGCGTCGCCAGCGCGGTGACCGGCCAGGCCAGCGCGTCGCGGCTGCTCTATGGCCTGGGGCGCGACAGGCTCCTGCCGCCACGCATCTTCGCGTACATTCATCCCAAGTACTCGACGCCGACTTTCGGCATCCTTGCGATGGGCGCCGTCACCATTGCCGGCGGCTTCTTCTTCTCGTTTCGCCTGGCTGCGGAAGCCGTCAACTTCGGCGCCTTCATCGGCTTCATGGGCGTGAATCTCAGCGTCATCCGGCATTACTTCTTCGGAAAGGGAAGACGGCGCGGTTTCATCAGGGACCTGGCGCTCCCGCTGGCGGGCTTCGGAGTGTGCCTCTTCATCTTTCTGAACCTTTCGCCGACGGCTAAGTGGATCGGCGTGGTTTGGACCGCCGTCGGCCTCATCTACGCCGCCGTGCTTACTGGTGGCTTCCGCCGGCAGGTCGGCGGGCTTGCCATCGATTCCTGACCGGGCTTCGGCGAGCGGACGCCCAATTCAGAGCTTTGGTATGTTCATTGACTGAAGCAGCGGCACTGGCGTTGCCATAGGCAGAGGAATTCGCCCGGAGGGCAGCGCTGCCGCCCTGAGTTCCAAAGAGCCGCGCGTCATAAGCTATGGCGAAAGGAGATTTCCGATGAAGCGAGTCCGCGTCCGCAGAACGCCGTTGGGCCTGGTTCCGGTGCTCGTCGCTTGGGCGTGTCTGTGCTCCGCTGTGCTGGGGGGCGAGAAGGCCGAGATTTATGACGGAAAGGTCTACGGCATCTTCGATCCGCTCTGTTCCGGCTCAGCGTGAAATGGAGAACGGGCGTTCTCCGTTAGTGAGCATTCCGCCCTTCGGGCGGGGATTTTCAAGGCATCGGGGTCTACCGATCCGATGTGATTTCGGGAAGAGCGCGAAAGGCGACTTCCGCGCCCGCCCGCATCGTTTCGATGAGCCCACCAGGCTATCCCTCGGCATGGTTGCGTCCCCGCAGAGCCCGCTTCCGCTTCACCTGGCAGAGCCATTGTAACTCCGAATCTCATGTGGCTTGTTGACGGCGCAGTTGCCGCTGGCGCCGCGCCTCCTCCAACTTGCGATCACGCGCATCGTGGATCTCTTTCTGCCGGCCGGCGAGCATGTTGGCTGGCGTCACGAATCCAATGGCGCTGTGCAGCCGCACGGTGTTGTAGTGGTCCACGTAGTGCTGAGTCAGTCGCCGCGCATCCTCTGACGTCAGCGCAGTGCCGGGCCGGATGCATTCGCTTTTCAGCGACTTGTGCCAGCGCTCGATTTTGCCGTTCGATTGCGGATAGTAGGGCGACGTGCGCACATGCGTCATGCCCGCGATGCGGATGAACTCCTTGAAGTCCCGGGCGATGAACTGCGGCCCGTTGTCGGAGATGATCCGCGGGCGCGCCTGCGGATACTGCTCCCGCGCCGCCTGCAGAATGATCTCGATGGCGCCCTCCGTCATGGCCGGCCGCAGATCCCAGTGCACGATGAAGCGGCTGAAACCATCCAGCACGGTGCACAGATAATAGAACGTCCCCGCGATGTTGATATAGGAAACATCGATGTGCTGTAGCGCAGCACTCCGGGGCTTCGGAGCGAATCGCTTGATCCACGGGAATTTCCACCGGGGACGGCTGTTCAGCGACCGACGTTTGCGCGCCACCCCCTGTCTGCGTGCATTTTGCGGTCGCCTGAAGCCGACTCGGCGCTAAGATTGACTGAATGGGATTTGTGCCTCCTGTTGTCGGCGGGCGGTCATGACCAGCCACGCCATTTCGCACTACCAGATCCTCGAGAAGCTCGGCGAGGGCGGTATGGGCGTGGTCTACAAGGCCGAAGACACGCGCCTGGATCGGCTGGTTGCGATCAAGACTGTCCGAAGTGCGTGCGGGAGCAGGGAAGGCCGGAAGCAGCTCTGGCGCGAAGCCCGATCGCTTGCCCGGGTGAGCCATCCACGCATATGCCAGCTGTTCGACGTGGTTGAGGATGGCGAGGCGCTGTTCCTGGTGATGGAACTGCTCGAAGGCCAGTCGCTGGATAAACGAATGGCCGAAAGCCGGCTGCCGGTCCCAGAAGCTGTTCGGATTACCAGCCAGATCCTGGAGGCCCTCGAAGCCCTGCACAGCATCCCTATCGTGCACCGCGATCTCAAACCCTCCAACGTCTTCCTGACGCCACACGGGGTCAAGCTGCTCGATTTCGGTCTTGCGCGCGCGGCGGCAACCGCACGCTGGGGCAGTGCAGACGGCACGCGGACGGCTGACACGTTCACCGCATCCGGCACCATTGCCGGCACACCGCACTACATGGCGCCGGAGCAGGTTAGCGGCGAGGAGGTAGGCCCGGCGGCGGACATCTTCGCGGTCGGGTGCCTGCTCTTTGAGATGCTCGCGGGCAGACGGGCGTTCGATGGCGCCAATCTTGTCGATGTGCTGTACGCGGTCGCGCATCACAACCCGCCGCCGCTAGCCGGATCCCGGGACATCGAAGCGCTCGATCACCTGATCCGCCGTGCGCTGGCCAAGCGCCATGAGGACCGGTACGGCTCGGCTCGCGAGATGCTCGACGCGGTCAGCGCTGTGCCCCTATCCGCCGACGCAGCGGCTGGGGTGGTGAGTCGAACCGTTACGCGCTTAATCGCCCTCCCCTTTCGTGTGCTCCGGAAAGATGAGGAGACGGACTTTCTCGCATATAGCCTTCCGGATGCGATCAGTTCCTCGCTTTCGGGAGGCGACGGCATCATCGTACGTTCGAGTCTGCTCGCCGCGCGCTTCGAGGGGCCTCTCGATCCACGGCGAATCGCAGTCGAGGCGGAGGTGGATGCCATCCTGGTCGGCTCCCTGGTGCGTGCCGGGGATCGCCTGCGGCTCACCTGTCAGCTCGTGGAAGCGCCCGGCGGCACGGTGATTTGGTCGGATGCCGCGATCGCGTCGATGGAGGACCTGTTCCAACTCCAGGACGAGCTGTCGCGGCGGATCGTGCAGTCGCTAATGGTCCCGTTGAGCGATCGGGAACACCGCATTCTCCGGCACGACATACCAGCCACGGCTCGGGCCTACGAATATTACTTGCGCGCAAACCAGGTCGCGGCGGTCCGGACGCTGGATAACATACGACTCGCCCGTGACCTCTATGCCCAGTGCCTGGAGGAGGACCCGGAGTACGCACCGGCCTGGGCGCGGCTTGGACGAGTCTACCGGTTCATCGAGAAGATCGGCGAAGATGCGGAAGAGAACCTGACCCGGGCCGGCGAGGCGTTCCGCAAGGCATTCGAGCTAAGTCCGGACCTTCCCCTGGCCCACAACCTGTATACCCAGATCGAGTGCGACCAGGGTGACGCGCTGCAGGCGATGATGCGGCTGCTGCAGCGGGCGCGGTTCCGTCGGAACGATTCGGACCTGTTTGCCGGCCTCGTGCAAGCTTGCCGCTATTGCGATGAACTGGAAGCTTCGGTAGCCGCACATCAGCGCGCCCGTCACCTGGATCCCCACATCGTCACGAGTGTCCCGCACACGTATTTCCTGCTTGGGGAGTATCACAAAACAATCGAGTGTTACGGAGCCAAGGGCGGCTACTACCTGGACTGCGCCGCTCTCGTGATGCTGGGCGAGAAAGAAGAAGCCCTGGCACGGCTGCGGGCGCGGGAGGAGTCGGGAGGCGCAACAGGTTCGTTGCGGGCGATCATGCAGTCGCTGAGAGCGTACCTCGAGGGGGATCGCGACGGCTGCCTGAGGGCCATCGAGGCCGGCGAACCGCTGACGCGGAGAGACACCGAAGCGCTCTTCTACGAAGCGCGGCACCTAGCGCAGATCGGGCAGGGCGCGCGCGCTCTCGACGTCCTCTCGCTGGTACTGGACAGCGGTTTTTTGTGCGGATCGGCGCTATTCCGGGATGCGTGGCTGGCGCCGCTGCGCTCGTTGCCGGGTTATTCCCAACTGGTTGGGAGGGCCGATGAGCGACGGACCCGCACTCGCGCCAGCTTCTTGGCTGCAGGTGGCCCGGAACTCCTGAATATGACTTGACGCCGCGCACGACAAAAAACAGAAACATCCCTTTGCACGTCGGACGCTGGCGGGGCCGCGCTTCAGCGGTAGCTCAAAGGCCGAGGCGACGATCTCAGCCGGCCAGGGGGGCGTCCACGCCGCCCCAGAGATTCATCGTATTTAGTTCATGGCGACCGCAGGCTTTGAGGTAGCCGAACAATTGCGTGCGATAGGCCGCGTGCGCGCAGAGGACCAAGTTCACGATAAACGCGCCGCGGCTGGTCTTGCGGCCCAGCATGTCGATCTCGGTGCGAAACTCATCTTCAGACCATCCCTGGAGGAGTTCGGCGTAAAGGCACCTCTGATTCTCAACCGCGGTGAGGACTTGGTCGAAACTCGCGCGACTGGCCGCGGAAAGCGCTGCCTGCCATGCCGCGCCGTCGAATACTCCGGCCTTGGTGAAGGCGATCATGGTCGGTCCCATGGCACTCAAATACTGGAGCAACTCGATTATGCTCCGCTGGTTGGGTGTCGGCCGGTAATCAAGTTGAGCGGGATCGAGTTTGCCGGCCAGGTGCAGAAGGATGCGAACCTCATTCTGGAGCGATGCGATGAGTTCTTCTCTCGTGAGTACCATCCGGTCTCCTCCTTGCTTCCGATCGCCCGTCAGTATACCGAACATTGCAGGTGGATCGTTGCCTGTTGCCATAGCTGCGATGAGGTCCGTCGCCGTGTGCACCGCCGATCTGAACCCCCGCTCGAAATACCGTGCTGCTCCTGAGTCACGTTAGATCTCTATCGGAAGCGCCCCGGCGGATGATCGCGGGTGGGCAGGAGGAAGGTCTGGCCGGGGCGGTTCGGATCGAGTCGTAAGAAGGAAGCGGCTGGCGCGGCGCGCCGAGGTCTACGAGCTATGGGTTTTGAATGCCATTTCTGCGGCCGCGGTCTCGAGGAGCGGGAGGACACGGCGGCGTGGAAGGTGATGTATGCTGCCGACGGCGCTCAAATCTGAGGCTGCCAATCCGCCCGGACAGTCGCAACCAGTATCTGATCCAGCGTGCAGGCACTCGTATAGCTGGGCGTCGCTGGGGCCACGCCGGCAAGCCCATGATGACGCGATGCTAGGAGCTGTCAAGGCGGCCTACCGAACGGCAGTCACTCCGGCAAAGGTCACCGGCTGTAATCTTCTCGATGACTCTCATTGGTCCTTGGCAACGAGGGCAGAGCCAAAGGACCGGCACGGCGACGGAATGCGCCTCAGCCGGTGGGATCGCAACCGCCAATAGTGTGCGGCATATGGGCAGGAATACCCCGCGCCGCCGGTTGGCCAGGAATCCGAAGTACCGGATGCGGGGGAACCCGCGTGGCAGCACGTGCTGAAGGAATCGCCGCAGGAACTCTTCGTGGTTTAGAGCCATGAGGCGGCGCTTACTGTGATGGGCGTAATCTTTCCACTGGAACGTGACCTGCTCATCCGTGAACTCAACGAGGCGGTGGTTGGAGATCGCGACGCGGTGGGTGTAACGGGCCAGATAGTGCAGCACATGCTCCGGGCCGCCGAAGGGCTTCTTGGCGTAGACGACCCAATCCTGGCGGAACAGGGTACGGAGGAAGGCGGAAAACGCCTTGTCCGAGGCAAGCGCTTGGCTGTGGCCGCAGAAGACGAGTTTGCCCTGTCGATTGACGCGGCGCAGCGCGGCGATGAACTTCCCCCGAAAGACCCGGCTCAGCACTTTCACCGGCAGGAAGAAGTGATTGCGCGCGCGGATCCAGTGTTGATGGTCAGGCGACAGCCCACCTCCAGGTACAACACAGTGGACATGAGGATGGGGCAGCAGCGTCTGGCCCCAGGTATGTAGCACGCTCAGGAAGCCGATCTGAGCGCCCAGGTGTTTGGGATCGGCGGCGACCTCCAGAAGGGTTTCGGCGGTGGTCTCGAACAAGAGCTTGAACAGGACTCTCTTGTTCTGCCAGATGAGCGGAACCAGTTGGTGCGGCACGCTGAAGACGAGGTGGTAGTAGCCGACCGGAAGCAACTCCCGGCTGCGGGCGGCCAGCCATTTGTCACGGGCGTTGGTCTGGCACTTCGGGCAGTGGCGATTGCGGCAGGAATTATACGAGATGGCCTGATGGCCGCAGCGATCGCATTGGTCGCGGTGCCCGCCCAGTGCGGCCGTCCGGCAGCGTTCGATGGCGTGGAGCACTTTCAACTGGGGCCAGGAGAGGGATGCGCCGCGCTTGTCAACGAATCGCCGGCCAGACTTGCGGATGATATCGGCCACCTCCCAGGGTGGCCGTTTCACGGATGGCTGTTCTCCGTTGGTTCTGGATGTTTGGTGAACTCACGCAGCGTGATCTGGTCCAGCGGGTTGAGGGCGGCGTGGAGATGGCGCCGCGAAAGATGCAGGTAGATCGCGGTGTCCTTGAGGCATTTATGCCCCAGCAGCAGTTGGATGGTGCGCAGATCGGTGCCTGCTTCCAGCAGGTGCGTGGCGAAGCTATGCCGCAGCGTGTGCGGGCCGATGCGCTTGGTGAGGCCTGCACGGAGTGCGGATTCATGGCACGCGAGCCAGATCATCTTGTCGGTGATCGGCCGCTCCTCTGTCGTGGGCTGCACACGACTCGCGAAGAGGCAGACGCGGGGCTTGACCTTTCTCGCCCGCCAGTACTGGCGCAGGGCATCAAGGACCTTCTGGGTTAGCGGCAGTTCGCGGTCGCGGGATCCCTTGCCTTGGTGGACATGAATCACCATGAGCGCGCTGTCGATGTCGCTGAGTCTTAGGGTGGCTGCCTCCATGCGCCGGAGGCCGGTGGCGTAGAGCAGCATCAATATGGTCCGGTACAGCAGGTTGGGCGCGGCTTCGATCAGGCGGACGACCTCGTCCGGACTCAGCACGACCGGCAACTTCTTGGGGCTCTTCAGCAGGGGCAGGTCATCGAAGTCCGGGCCCCGGCGTTCCAGCACCTTCCTGTAGAAGAACCGGATCGCACCCATGCGCAGGGCGATGGAGCCGAGAGATAGCCGCTTCTCTTCCAGCAGGTGAAGTTGATACTGGCCGACCTCCTCGGCCCCCATCAGATCCGGGGCTTTCTGGAAGTGCCGGGCGAACTGCTCGACGGCGAGGATGTAGCCGCGAATGGTGTCAGCGCTGAAGTTGCGACGCCGGAGTTCCTCCAGCATCCGTTGACGAAGTGGGGTCACAGAATCTCCTTTCTGTGACCTCGACGCTACCGCGGTTCAAACCTCCGAACACGCACGAGACTGCGTCCGCCGCGCCAGCGGCTTAGTTCTGACGGGCAAACCGGAAGTTGGCAACACAAAACTAACCGCCAACAGAGGCAAGGTCCTGGTATGTGGCGTTTTCGGAAACGATGTCCGCGAACCGCCGCCCTCGCCTGTTCCGGTTAGATCGTCGGCCATGGAATTGGCCCGACGCGGCGTTCTGGGATGTCGGGGCGAGTTTCAGACGCAGACCGTAGCCCGCAAGCCCCGACCCAACCTGTGTCCACAATTCGGGCTCGTCGGGGGAATTTGTGGGTGAATCGGTGGGAGTAAACCCTCCCGCACCGCGCGGGGGGTTCGCCGCGGCGGGCCTCTGAAAACCAAGACCTTTCTA
>Ga0209777_10002339_pt1 | contig 25163 bp, 21 predicted proteins | sample FrelakmetHBP12HB_FD_187147 | JGI IMG/M metagenome (GOLD analysis project Ga0209777, IMG submission 187147) | Freshwater lake sediment microbial communities from the University of Notre Dame, USA, for methane emissions studies -HBP12 HB (SPAdes)... | ecosystem: Environmental > Aquatic >... | reverse complement strand
GTCGGACTAACCGCTTATACGTGCTCGGGTGTAATCGCAGCAGTCGCGCAAGCATGGCCACTCCTTCCTAAAACGAGTATGCCACACCGGCATGCCTTATGTCCCTTTAATTATGCGCGGCTGTATATCAGCTTGCAGCTAACAGCTTTCGGCTCTCAGCTATCAGTTTTCAGCAACGGAGCGCGCCTTCGGCACAGTCGGGTCACGCAAGTCAGAAAAGTTTTAGTCCTTTTCTTTCCTGTCAGTTAAGTTCCCGGAGCGGGGTGGAGCGGCGGGCATGCCGCGAAACTAAAGCCGGAGTGTGCTCGACGCGGGGAGCCCGAGCCTCTTATGGCCCTGGCTCCTTTTTTCCGGGAGGGTTCCATGTTTGCTCGCGGCTGGCTGGTCCTGCTGACGGCGCTCGTAGTGGTGGCGGCGATGGCGGCGGGTCCCGCGCTTACGACCATCGAAGACAGGCTCTACAAGGCCGACGGGACGCCGTTCCAGGGTTTCCTGCTGATTGAGTGGCAATCGTTCGTGGCGCAGGACTCGTCGAATATCGCCACACAGCAGCTCGCGGTTCCGGTGGTCAACGGGCTGGTGCACACGCGGCTGGTGGCGAATTCGACGAACTCAAGCTACACGGTGCGTTACACGAGCGACGGCAAGATTCAGTTCCAGGAGGTCTGGGTGGTGCCGCAATCGACGGTGACACTACGGTTGAAGGACGTGCGGGCGGCGACGACGTCAGGCGGCAGCACGGTGACGCCGCCGCAGCAGCAGACGCAGGTGCTGGAGTCGGACGTAGCGGGGTTGCTGGCCGACCTGGCGACGCGGCCGCTGAGGGCGGCAACTTATGCACCGTCGAGGGCCGTGTACATCGACCCGACAGGCGCGCTCGACGCGGTAGTGGGCAACCTGACCGACTGCGTGCGCGTAGACGGCACGTCGGGCGCGTGCGGAACGGGAAGCAGCAGCAGCTCGGGACCAGGCTTCATTGACGGCGAGACTCCGGCCGGGCTGGTGAACGGGTCGAACACGGTGTTCACTCTGGCGAACCAGCCGAGCCCGGGAACGAGCCTCGCAATTCACCGGAACGGTCTGCTGCAACTGCAGGGCGCGGACTACACGCTCACGGGCAACGCGATCACGTTCGCAACGGCTTCGACGCCGCAGGCGAGCGACCTGCTGGTTGCGAGTTACCGTCTGGCGGACCCGGGGAACCCGACGGGGCAGGCCGGGGGCGCCCTTACAGGCACGTACCCGAACCCGTCGCTGGCACTCGGGGTGATCTCGGACGCGAACGTGGCGGCGCTGGCGGGGATTCGCGAGGCGAAGCTCGCTCTGAGCTACCCGACGCACTCGAACTCGAACGACCCGACGGGCGGGCAGAAGGACGCGCTGACGGGAACGGCGGGCACTCCATCGGCGACGAATCGGTACGTGACGGCCCAGGATTCGCGGCTGAGCGATGCGCGGGCGCCGCTCGGACACGCGCTGCTCGGCAACTCGCACTCGGATACCACCGCGGGGACGCCAGTGCGGGGCGACCTGGTGGTGGCGCAGGGGAGCTCGCAGGCTGCGTGGACGAGGCTGCCGGTGGGGCCGGCAAACCGGTGCCTGATGTCGAACGGGTTCGACGCGGTGTGGAACACGTGCTTGTACACCGGGTTTACGGCAGGCGCCGTTCCCTTCGTGGATGCGAGCGGGAACCTGGCGCAGAACAGCACGCTGCTGGCGTGGGACAACACGAACCGGAAGCTGTCGGTAGGCAACAGCAACGGCGGCGCGACGCTGTATGTGTGGGACTTGCAGGCATCGACAGGACTGACGACGCTGGTGGTTCGGGCCGGGCAGGGGCAGGCCACGAGCCCGCTGGCGCGGTGGACGGACGCATCGGCGACCGACTTGGCGCGGGTGGAATCGGACGGCCGGGTGGTGGCGGCGTCGGTGCGGTCGAGCACGACGGCAGGGCGGGCTGCGTGGCAGGACAGCGGAGACAGCACGGACCCGTCGAGCCGACCGGATGGAGACGCGTGGTACAACAGCACGGCGCTTTCGCACAAGACGGCGGAAGGCGGGCAGACGCACACGGTTCCTGAGGTGCTGTGCAGCAGCACGGGCGTCAACACGACCTCGACGGGGCTGGTGCAACTCGGCTCGTGCACCGTGCCGGCCAACCTTCTGAAACCCGGCGACCGCGTCGAGGTGCGGTTCGATTACACGCACGAAGGCTCGGCGACGGGGTTCACCTTCGAAGTGCGTTGGGGCGGGACGGTGGTGATTTCGCGATCGGCCGCAGCGAGCGAGACGGCGGTGACCGGCAGGGCGAATGCCGGGGTGCACACGAGCGGATCGCAGTATGGTGTAGAGAGCTGGGGGTCGGCACTGGCGGCGGCATTTGCAGCGGGCACGGCGCCGGACTCTCTTGCGGGCGCGATCGTGGTTTCGTTCCTCGGGAAGATGGCCGGGACGACGACGGACACAGTGACGCTGCGGAACTTCACCGTGGTGCGGTATCCGGGGCAGCAGAACCCGTAGGCGGGCAGGCGGCCGGTGAACCGATGGCGGCGGCCCAACGTGACGGTCCCAGGCGGCGAGTGCCTGGGGCACGGCTTCAAATCGACACTCAGCGCTTCCCTTCCCGACCGGAAGAAGCTGCCGGCCATATTCATCCCCGTTTCACTCAGTTAGTCCGCATCTCTCACACGCCTGTCTGTTGCGACGCACGATATGGGTGTCGAGAGTAGAAGGTTGGCGCTGGTCACGTGCGTCCAGGCATTCGGAACGACAGGCCAGGAGGCCGGGCCCTGGAGTTTCTACATTTTTCAAGCTCGCAGGGCGAAAGATACCAGCCCACGGCGTGAGCCGTGTGGAATAGCGTGTCAGGGATAGCGAGCCCCGGAACGGGGCGAAAGGCTGGTCTCAGCCCCAGAGGTCGCGCACATCTCGTGCTATGCCATGCTTCCTCAGGAATGTCAGGAATTCCTCTTGTGAACGACACCCGGCGATGGTGCTCTTGCTGCGCCGCGATGTAGTCCGTCACATCGGCCGCTCGCGAGCCACTCACGGTGAAGGCGCCGTATCCGGCCTGCCAGCCGAACCGCTTGTGCTCCGGAAACTGTTCGTGTACCGAGCGAGACGAATTGGTCTTCACGACTCGCAGCAAGTCCGCTATCGATTCCGTGGCAACGACGTACACAAGTAGATGAACATGATCTGCCGGACCATGAATGATCAGCCGAACACCCTTTCGTTCTCTGACAATGCCGGCCATGTACGGGAACAGGCGGGCGGCAAGCTCTGGTGACAGGTCAGAGGCGCGGTCCTTCGTGGAAAAGACGACGTGAAGGAGCAGGGAAGCGGAGTTGTGTGGCATTGACTTACGCCCCGTTCCGGGGCTGGGTGGCCGACCGATGTGTTCCCAACGGCTTGCGCCGTGGGCTATCATCTTTCGCCCTTCGGGCTTGGTGGCGGACGGGCTTGGTGGCGGACGGGCTTGGTGGTGGACGGGCTTGGTGGCGGACGGGCTTGGTGGCGGACGGGCTTGGTGGCGGACGACTCCAAGATTGTGGACCACGAGGCGCAGAGTTCTCACCAAAAATGTTGAAGTCCAGCAACAGGCCAGGAGGCCTGTCCCACTTGACTTACGGCTTTCAAGCTGCTCGCTGAGTGGCCCGAACGGGACAGCTTCCTTCTCAGTACTTCTTCAGAAATTCCGTGACGCCGGACTGCTGCGCACTGGTCACCGCGATGCATTGATCGACCGACTCGAGCGTTTGCGCCAGAATGCGGGGGCCGCCGCTCGCCTTGCCGATGCGCTCCTTGAAGAACCCAGCCACTTCGTTGCGGTGCTGCCGGTCGCAGAAGGCGCGGCCGACAAGCGGCAGGTAGGCGCTGTAGTCCTGATCCACGGCATGGGGCAGCACCTGGACGAGCCGGTCGTAGTTGGCGCGGACCAGGTCGAAAGGGATGGCGCGCGCGCGCGGGTCGTCTAGCGGGGCGATCAGAAAGCTCAGTGCCTCGCGGACATCGATCTTCTTCTCGAGGAGCAGGTCGAAGTTCTGCTTGATGATGGCGGGATCGCGAAACGCCGACATGCCTTCGATCAGGATGCCGCGCTGCCGTTCGTCCGTGGTCTTGGCGAGCTCAGCGGCGATCCGGTCATAGAGCGTCCGGCCGCCATGGCGCGCGGCGGTGTGCATTATGCCGCCGATGCTCTCCATGGGGACGGCGGTGTGGTCATCGAGCCAGCGGCGGGCCAGTGTGGCAGCCTCGGCGACAAGCACTTTGTCCTCGCCCTCGTTAGCGACCATCGGCACGATGGAGGACCGCAGAAGGCGAACGTCGTCGCTCTCTCCGGGCTCAGAAATCCAGCCGAACTGGCGCGCGCGGGCGCCGAAGATCGCCTCGACGAACCGTTCGTAGTCAGGGCGCAGGCCGTCCGGCACCAGGTGGCTGTTGAGTCCCGCGACCACGCCGGCGGTCATAGAGACGACCTGGCGGGTGGGATCATTCGCGAACTCAGGCACGAGGCGCAACACCTCTCCCGCCTGAAGCTGGCCACCGCGGAAGAGAGCATCGGCATCACCGACGATGCCGATCCGCTCCTCGGGAGTGAGCGGTTTCCCGGCGCCCGCCACCAGGCGCGTAAGCAGCCCGCCGCGGTAAAGCGTGCGGTAGTAGCCAGCCTCGCCGGCGTTCAGATCGACCCAAGCCGGACAGGCCGCGGCTCCTTTGATGGCGATCTCGCCCGAGGGCGCGGTGAACAGGGTGCACTGCGCGGCTTTGGGAGCGGCGTCGGTGCGGAGGCAGACGGGGATCTGCCAGACCTGCGCACCTGGCGCCTTCGATCCGAGAGGCAGGTAGCGCTGCTCTGTGAGAGCGATGGCGGGAGGTCGGCCCGGGGAGCATTTCAGCTCCGCGGTCAGCAGCGGAACGCCGGCTTGATCGAGGAACGTGGAGAACACGGGAGCAATGTCGCGCTTCGCGGCGGCGCCGATGGAAGCGAGGAAGTCAGCCGCGGTGGCATTCCCATCGGCGTGCTTCTTCAAATAAGCCTGCACGCCGCGACGGAAGACATCCGGTCCGATCCACTGCTCGAACATGTAGATGACAGCGGCTCCCTTGCCATAGGTGATGTTGTCGAAGGCGTTCGCAATGTCGTCCCGGGAGAGAATGGGCTGGCGGATCTTGCGCGCGCTGACGAGGCTGTCGGTGTCCATGGCGTACTGGCGGCCCTCGGCGGACGAAACGTCGATGCCCCACGCAGGCTTCCACTGCTGGACGATCTTCTCCTCCATCCATGTGGCGAAGGCTTCGTTGAGCCAGATGTCGTCCCACCAGGCGGTAGTTACTAAGTCGCCGAACCACATGTGCGCCATCTCGTGCGCGGCCGTTTCCGCGAACCCGCGCTGGCGGTTGATGGTGTCCTCGGCAGGCGCGGCGAGAATGATCGTCTGGCCATACGTGATGAGACCGGCGTTTTCCATGGCGCCGAAGAAGAGCGGCACCGCGACCTCGTCCAGCTTCGGATAGGGATAGGGTATGCCGAAGTAGTTCTCGAGCGCCGTGAGGATCTGGCCGGAGACCTGGGCGGCGTACTTGGCCTGCGCGGTCATGCCGCGCGGCGTGATGATTCGCAGCGGCACCTTGTTGACGCCCGCTGTGCCGGCATCCACCGCCTCGAACGGGCCGACTGCGAGAGCAACCAGGTAGCTGGGCAGAGGCCGCGTGGGTGCGAAAGCGACCTTCTTCATGCCGTTCGGCTCGTCCGTTTGGGAGAGGACCGGCGTGTTGGACAGCGCCATGTGCTCGCGCTTCACGTGGAGCGTCAACTGCCACGGCACCTTGAAACCGGGCTCATCGAAGCAGGGGAACACGTGGCGCGCGTCGATGGACTCGAACTGAGTGAAGGCGTACCAGTCGCCGCCCACCTTGTTCTTGAAGAGCCCCGCACTGCTCTGCGCGTTCAGCTTTCCGTGCCAGGTCACGCGCAGAGCCGCCTTACCCGCGGGCACAGGGGAGGTAAACACGAAGCCCGCGAAGGCATCGCCCGCGGTGACCACCTTCGCCGGGAGCGTCTGCGCGCCGGCAATCAGGCTGGCCTGATCGAAGGTCAGGTCTACGGCATTCATCCAAATCACGGCCGTGGGCGTTCGAACGTCGAGCCCGATCTCGATGGAGCCGCTGAAGGTGTCCTTCTCCGGCACCACCGTGAGCTCGGCGAAGTACCGGACGGGACGGACGGCGTCGCCGAGGCGGAAGGCGGGAGGAGCGAGAGTCTGTTGTGCGAGAAGGGCGGCGGAAAAGGCAAGCGTTACCAGCGGTGTGAGCTTCATCGAGGTCCCTCCACGAGGATTCCTTCATTGTAGGCAAGGACAGTGGCCGGCGAGCGTGTTAGGGATCGGCAAGCTCCGGTGACAGCTCAGAGGCGCGGTCCTTGGTGGAAAAGATGACGGGAACGAGCAGGGAAGCGAAGCCGTGTGGCATCGACTTACGCCCCGTTCCGGGGCTAGGCCAGGTGGCCGACCGATGCGTTCCCAACGGCTTGCGCCGTGGGCGAGTATCTTTCGCCTTTCGGGCTCGGGGCGGACGGGCTTGGTGGCGGACGACTCCAAGATAGTGGACCGCGAGGCGCAGAGTCCTCAACAAGAATGTAGAAATTCCAGAGAGGGTTCCGCCGGGGGAACCCTCCATTGCAGCCGCAGCGGCGGGACGCCTGGGGGGAATGTCAGGCGGCGGTGCCCGCGCAAACTGCGGCGGCAGCAAGGGGCAGGACCTGGGCCTCGCGCAGGCGACGGACGACGCCGGGCCCCAGCTCGACCGCCCGCGGCCCGGCATCGTCACCGGCGCGTATCAAACAGCGCGCGCCGGGTTGCACCGGGTGGGAAGCCGGGAGTGTGGTCTGCACGATCAGGAATTTCGGCGCCGGCCCGTCACCGGCCCGGAGGACCCTGAACGTGAGGACCACTTCCTGGGTGCCATCCGGGGCCGGCGGGGCAACGTTTTTGAAGAGGATGAGCGTGCCCTCGAATACCGAGCCGGCGCAGGCGCGCACTTGAGGCCCGGCATCAACGTAACGGCGGACGGCCTCGAGCGCGGACACTGCGAGACGAACCAGCGCGGCTCCTTTTGCCATCACGCCGTTTCGTCTCATGTACCTTTGGACGATAGAACCCCAGCGTTGGTTCCGTATTCGGATCGGAATATCTTAATGGGCTCAGGACGGCCGCTAATGAACCAGGAAGACCGTGGCGGAGATGGCGGAGCCGGCCAGGGCCACCAAGACTCCTGCCGACCAGAAATACGTGCGGCGGGTGAGCAGGGCGAGGGAGGAGAAGACAATGGCGATTTCGAGGAAGATTTCGCCCATATGGAGGCGGAGCGCCTGGCGGCCGCGGATGGAGCTCTCTTTCTCGAACTCACGGGCCTTCTCCTGGATCTCGTCGGTTTCTTTCTGATAGCGCTCGATGTTGGCGGCGTATTTCTTGCCCATCTCTGCCGCCGCAGACCCCGCAAAGGTCCCGAGCATATCGCGGGCCATCTCGGACTGGTAGCGCCGTATGGACTTGCTCTGGTAATAAGCCCACTGATCCGACGCCTTCTGCTGCGCCAGAAGCTCCTCGGTCGTAGTCAAGTGGCCGTAGACGGACACCAGCGCCAGGACCGCGGCGGTGATGGCCATAGTGGCGCCGACCTTCCGCTCGAACGGTGCGCGGGCCTTCTCTATTGCTTCTTCGAGTTCGTGTTCGCCTTCCATGGATGACTGTGGTCCCCTAATCCCCCGGGCACGGAGCGCTTTACTCAAAGTATCATGGCTGCCATGGGCAGCGAGCAGACTGGCACGTTCACCGAGACCGTACTTGGAAGAACCGGATTGCGCGTGGGGCGCCTGGGGGTTTCCGCCAGCTACGGCGTGCCGGCGGCGGCCGTGGAGCAAGCGTTCGAGCGCGGCGTAAATTACTTGTATTGGGGAAGCATGCGGAAGGGCGCGTTCGCCGACGCGCTCCGCCATCTCGCGCCGCAGCGGGAGAGGTTTGTTCTACTGCTGCAATCCTACTCGCGGATCAGTTCTCTGGTCGGCTGGAGCGTGGAGCGCGGGCTGCGGGCGCTCGGCATGGATTACGCGGATGTCCTGCTGCTCGGGTTGTGGAACAAGCCCGTGCCGCCGCGGATCCTGGACGCCGCGCGGCGTCTGAAGGAGCGCGGGCTGGTGCGGCACCTGGCCGTGTCCTCGCACAAGCGCTCGTTGGTTCCGCAATTCGCGGGGGGCCAGGACTTCGGCGTCGTCCACTTCCGCTACAACGCGGCGCATCCGGGCGCGGAGAGCGACATCTTCCCCCACTTGCCGCCGCAGGCCGAACGCGCCGGACTGGTGGCCTACACGGCCACGAGCTGGAGCCAGTTGCTGAAATCGAAGAAGATTCCGGCCAGCGAGAGGCGGCCCACCGCGGCCGACTGCTATCGCTTCTGCCTGACGCGCCCGGAGGTAAACGTCTGCATGACCGGCCCGGCGAATGCGGAGCAGATGCAGCAGGCGCTCGAAACGCTCGACCGCGGCCCGATGCAGGATGACGAGCTGGCCTGGATGCACCGCGTAGGGCGCGCGGTCAGCGGCAAGTAGGGAGCGCGGCGCTCGTCAGTTTTCAAGACAGGACACTCCCGCAGATCGGCGCTACAGCAGGCGAAAGCAACTGGCCTTTCGCACATCACATAACGAAGCGGAATGTTCGTGCCCTTCGCGCCGCACCTGGGGTATGTTCAAGAGCATGCGTGTTGAAGCTGGACTCGTCCTCCTTTCTGCAATAGCCCTCGCTGCTCCGGGCCCGACCCCTTTGTGGGTGCGAGGCTATTCGGTCGTCCCATCACCTCGCCACGTCCGGCTCGCAACGGGCGATACCGCCATCGATGCAAGCTGGGCCATCGATCCCGGTTCCGCCGGCGAGCGCCACATCGCGTTCCGGACGCTGCTGGCCGATTTCGCCGATCTCCATTCCCTCGCCCTGCGCCGCGCCGGAACCGAAACGAAACGAATCACCCTCGCGATCCGTCCCGCCGCCGTCACAACAAATACCGCTCCCGAAATCGACAAGCAGGCTTACCGGATCACGATTGCCGGCGACGGCATTCAGATCACCGCCAACGGGGATCCTGGCCTGCTGTACGGCGTTGCGACGCTGGTACAGCTTGCCCGCCGCGATTCCGCGGGCCGCCTCACACTCCCGAACGGCTCCATCGAAGACTGGCCCGACCTCCAGCTCCGCTTCCTGCACTGGGACACCAAGCACCATCAGGACCGCATGGAGACGCTGAAGCGGTTCCTCGACTGGTCAGCCCGCCTGAAGATCAACATGATCGGCTTCGAGCTAGAGGACAAGTTCGAGTACCCGTCGCACCCGATGATCGGCGCCCCCGGCGCGTTCACGGCGAAGGAGCTCCAGGAGATTGTCGACTACGCATTGGAGCGCTACATCCAGGTGGTCCCGCAGGTGCAGGCGCCCGCGCACATGGCCTATGTGCTGAAGCACCCCGAGTTCGCCGAGCTGCGGTCGGACGGCTCGAACTACAACATCTGCACGTGCGACCCGCGCGCCATGGACCTGATCTTCTCGATGTATGAGGACGCGATCCGCGCCACCAAGGGTGTGGACTACTTCTTCGCTTCAACCGACGAGGTGTACTACGCGGGCAACTGCGCGAAGTGCGGCCGGCCGTATACACCTGAGAACCGCAGCCTCGCCTGGGTTGACTTCGTTCGCAAGGCACACGACTTCCTGGCGCAACGCGGCCGCAAAATGCTGCTCTGGGTTGAGTTTCCTTTGGTCGCCGAGCACGTGAAGATTCTGCCGGAAGGGCTGATCGACGGCGCTCCGGGCAGCCCGGCCTACCTTCCGTACGAACGGGAACGGAATATCCGCCAGCTCATCTACACGCCGGTCCAGGGCGCGGAACTGCTCTTCCCCAGCTATTTCACCGACGGCGGCGAGAGGGGCCACCTCGATTCCGTTCTCGGAGAGTACTCCGCAGGCCGCGCGCTGCAGGGACAACCCATCGGAGCATACGGCGCGGCGTGGGACGATTCGGGCCTCCACAACGAGACGTTCTGGCTCGGCTGGTCGGCCGTGGCGCAGTACGCCTGGTCGCGCGCCGCGGCACCTCTCGACCAGCACGTTGCCGAGTTTATGGCGCTCTATTACGGGCCGCGCGTCACGGGCATGGTGGATGTGTACCGCACTCTTCAGCAGCAGGCGCGCGCCTGGGAGCGGATGTGGGAGCGGATTCCTTCCAGAGTGATCACCTATCGCTACGGCAGCTACTTCGGGAAAGGCATCGGCACACACCGAACCGACATGACGCTTTCCGCGCCGCTCGTCAACGATCTGCCGGACTGGTTTCCGGATCCCTTATGGTCCGACCGCTACAAGGACTGGATCGCGGAGGCGAAGTCGCGCGCTGCGGAGAACCAGCGGCTCATCGAAGCGCTTCAGGCGAACTTCGCGCGCGCGGGACACAACCAGTACAACCTGGAAGTGCTCGCGGCGCTGTCGCGCTTCATCGGCCATCACTGGCGGCTTTTTGCCGACCTGGAACGCGCGGAGGGCCTGATTAAACAGGGGCAGGGCCTCGCGCTCGACGACAAGCCGGCGGATGCCGTGGCGCAACTCGCCGCGGCATGGAAGGTGGTGGACGATCTTCAGCGGGAGGGCCGCACGGTGTACGAGCAGCTCAGGGCCGTGTTCGAGAAGAGCCGCTACCCGAAAGGGCGCTCGGCGGGCGACCGCGATTTCGTCCACGTCTTTGATGACGTGAAGGACCATTTCGCCGACCGGCGCGCGGACCTTTCCTACATGACCGCGCCCGAGGAAAGCATCGGGCTCGACCGGTGGAACAAGGAACTGGCCTCCATGATCCGAGCCTATGCCGCCACCGTGAACGTGCCCGTAAAGGATCTGCCGGAATGATTCGCGTTGCCGCACTCGTTGCGCTCTCCGCGACGAAAACGTATTGAAGGCGCTGCGAGCGTATTCCCGGTTATCGACCTGACCGAGCTCGAAGATGGGGCGCCTCGCGTTCTGTTGCGGAGCCCGGTTCGGCCAGCGTATCCTTTGGCAGAGCACAGAATAGGAGTATGGCGGTGGAGAGCGGCATTCAGATCATCGGCCTGATCGTTCCCGACGTCGCGGATACGCATTTTTCAAAGATCGCGGCCGGCGTGGCGCACGTACTGCAGCCGAAGGGCTACTCGGTGCTGATCTCGAACTCGGAGGGGAACGCCGCAGCGGAGCGCCACGCGATCGACCTGCTACTCTTGTGCGCGCAGGTGAATGGCCTGATTCTCGCGTCGGCGCAGCCGCCCGAGGAGACGGCGGTGTTCCGCCGGCTCGAGAAACACGAGGTGCCGTACGTCCTTGTGGACCGCGATTTTTCCGGCGTGGATGCGCACTGCGTCGCCGCGGACGACGAGGAGATCGGCGCCGTCGCCACCGAGCACCTGATGGCGCGCGGCTGCCGGCACATCGCCTACATTCAGGGGCCGGAGACTTCGGCCAGCATCGCGCGGCTACGAGGGTACATGGCGGCGCTCGGCGGGCACGGGCTGCGGGCCGAGAAAGGCTACGTGGCGCGCACCGGCAACGACGACCGGTCGGGCCGCGCCGCGATGGGCAAGCTGCTGGCGCTGGCGCCGCGCGTGGACGGCGTGTTGTGCTTCAGCGACGCGATCGCGGTGGGCGCCATCAAAGCGATCCTGGAAGCGGGACTCGAGGTTCCCGACGACATCGAGATCATGGGCGCAGGGAACGTCCACTACTCCGATATCCTGCGCGTGCCGCTCTCGACCATCGACCTGCACAGCACCACCATGGGCGAGCTTGCCGCGCAGGTGCTGCTCGAAGTCCTCGAGCACACCGAGCCGCGCCCGGCCACGAAGGTGACGGTTCCGTTCGACCTGATTGCGCGCGAATCGAGCCGGCACGTGCCGGCGTAGGCATTGGGACAACGTCGCGTCTTTCGCGGGGCGGTCCGCGGAACGGCGCGGGATCGCCTGCCCCCGCGTGGGCCGGCCGGGGGGCCGGCTGCGGGCGAGGGCGCCCGCCCCACCTGGGCTCGCCGTGAATGCCGCGCAGTTCATCGCGTGCGGCGTTAGCTGCGATCCGGTTTCGGTGTCTGCGCAGTGCTGGCGGGCAGCGGCGGTTTCTTGATGTACTCCGCCGGCAGATCACCGGTCAGCGTCTTCAGCCACGTCACAATCGAGGCGACATCGGCCTGGGCGAGCGGCTTGCCGGTCTGGTATTCGGACATAATGGCGACGGCCGACTCGAGCGTGGGCACGCCGCCGGTGTGGAAGTAAGGTCCGGTCTTCTCGATATTGCGGAGCGACGGAACTTTGAAGACCGCCCGCTCGGCTTCCTGCCTGGTGATTGCGGCGCGGCCCGGATCCTGATCCTTCTTCCACGGCTTCACCATGCCGAGCTTCTGATAGGAGCCGCCGCCCACATACGGCCCGTTATGGCATATGGCGCAGCCCGCATCCACGAACTTGTTGAAGCCGGCTTGCTCGGCGGCGGAGAGTGCGGTCTGATCGCCCTTCAGGAACTTGTCCCAGCGTGAAGGCGTCATGAGCTTGCGCTCGAACGCGCCGATCGCGAGCGCCATGTTGTCGAAGGTCACGGGGTCGGCCGGACCGGGAAACACCTTCCTGAACGCGGCGACGTATTCGGGGATAGACTTCAGCACAACAATCACGTTTGCGGGAGCGGGCATCGCCATCTCGACCGGGTTCATCACCGGCCCTTTGGCCTGCTCTTCGACGTTGGGCGCGCGGCCGTCCCAAAACTGCGCCAAGTGCCCGGCCGCGTGATACACGGTCGGCGAGTTGCGGGTGCCCTTCAGGCCGCGGTGACCGGTGGAGGTCGGCTCTCCCGGATCGATGCCGTACTTGTCCAGCTCGTGGCACGTGTTGCAGGAAACCTCCTGCGACTTGGAGAGCCGGGGCTCGTAGTAAAGCATGCGCCCGAGGTTGATCTTGGCTTCGGTCAGCGGGTTCGATGCCGATTGCACGACAGCGGGCAGCGGCGCGAACATCTTCAGCGCCGCGGTCTTTATGTCGGCCGCCTGAAGACACAGCAGCGAGGCGGCAGCAGGCAAAATGAGCCGTTTCATGTCCGAATGTCCTCCTGGGATCCAACATATGCCGGACCGTAAGCTGCTGCAAGGGGTGCTATAACTGCAATGGAAAGATATGTACAACCATCCCCTAAGGAGGGCATAACTCATGAGGCATCTGGCGATCGCAGCATCGGTGCTGCTGCTGGTTTCGGGAGCCTGGGCGCAGAAACGAGCCGAGACCGAGCTGAAGAATGCGCAGGGGCAGGATGTGGGCACAGCGACGTTCACACAAGCGAACAACGGCGTGAAAGTGAACCTGCAGCTCCACGGTCTGCCGCCTGGCGAGCATGCAATCCACCTTCACGAGACGGGCAAGTGCGAGGCACCGGACTTCAAGAGCGCCGGCGGACACTTCAACCCCGAGCACAAGCATCATGGCAAACAGAACCCAGAGGGAAAACACGCCGGCGACCTCGACAACATCACGGTGAAGCCGGACGGAAAGCTGCGGATGAGCGTCGTTGTTCCGGGAGTGACGCTCGCGGGCAACGCAGCGAACTCGCTGTTCAAAGAAGGCGGCACAGCGCTGGTGATCCACGCGACGGCCGACGACTACAAGACGGATCCGGCGGGCAACGCCGGCGCGCGGCTGGCCTGCGGCGTCATCACGCGCTGAGCGTTATATCTCCGGCACCACGGCGGCCGGGCGCACGGGTGAGGCGGTGCCTCCGCGGATTTTGAGCGGCAGCGCCACGAAGAGAAACTCGTGCACGCGGTCGCGCGCCAGGGCTTCCAGGTTGAGGCATTCGAAGAGGTGGATCCCGCACTCCACGAGCAGGTGGATGTGCACGGGCATGGCGGGATCGGGCACCTTTTCAAACGAGAGCGTGTCAGCGCCGGCGGCGAAGATGCGGCGGGAGCTGAGCCAGCGCCCGCCCTCCTCGCCCGGCCCCGGCGCCCGCCCGCCGGAGTGGTAGCGGACGGGGTCGTCCCAGAAGCGCGCCCAGCCGGTGCGGAGCAGAACGACATCACCCGTTTCCGGATGAACGCCCGCTGATTCGGCCGCGCGCTCGAGGTGCTCCGGGGTGATCAAGAGGTGCTCGGCCAAGCTCTCGACGCCGAGCAGCCCGGCGATATCCAGGAGGATTCCGCGCCGGAACACGGGCGCCACGGTATCTATGGAGAGTGTCCGAACCCCGCCGGTGAACGACTGAGCGCCGGCCACCGCCGTGCCGTCGTGCAGCCGCCCGCCGCGCGAGAAATGGCACAACGCATCCATGTGCGTTCCGGTATGCCCGCTCATCGCGATCGCATCGCTGGCCGAGCCGAACGCGGCCGCAGCCGGATGCTCGTGCGTCAGGCTGAACAGGAAGGGAGGGTGCGTAGGGTAATGCGGCATGCCCGTGAAGTAGGGCTGGCCCAGGTCGTAGATCCGCGCGCTCCCGATCAGATTCAAGAGTTCCCGCATAGACCCAGTCTCGCGCGATGAGGCCATACCGCGGCTGGTCCCGCCGGGGGATACTGAATAGTTATGCCCTTTGCTTCCATCCCGGAGGCCATCGAGGAGATCCGCGCGGGCCGCATGCTCATCGTCGCCGATGACGAGGACCGCGAGAACGAGGGTGATCTCACGGTGGCGGCCGAGAAGGTGACGCCGGAAATCATCAACTTCATGGCCACCCACGGGCGCGGGCTCGTCTGTCTCGCGCTGACGCCGGAGCGCTGCGACGAGCTGCATCTGCCGCCGCTCGCGCCACGCAACACGTCGCGGTTCGGCACGGCGTTCTGCGAGACGATCGACGCGCGCGACAACGCCACCACGGGAATTTCCGCCGCCGACCGCGCGCTGACGGTCCGTGTGGCTGTCGATCCGAAAACGCGCCCGGCGGACCTGGCGCGGCCGGGGCACATTTTCCCCTTGCGGTCCCGCGAGGGCGGCGTGCTGGTGCGCGCGGGACAAACCGAGGCGGCCGTGGACCTCGCCCGCCTCGCCGGACTGCGCCCGGCCGGCGTGATCTGCGAAATCATGAATGACGACGGCAGCATGGCCCGCGTGCCGCAGTTGCTCGAGTTCTGCGAGAAACACGGGCTGAAGATGATCTCCGTCGCCGAGTTGATCCGGCACCGGCTGCAGCACGAGCGTTTCGTGCGACGCGTGGCGGAGGGCCGCCTCAAAACTCCACAGGGAGAGTTCCGCACCATCGCCTACTCGACCTCGACCGGTCCCGAGATGCACCTGGCGCTGGTGCAAGGCGATGTGGCGGGGCGCGAGAACGTACTCGTGCGCATGCACGCGCGCTGCGTCTACGGCGACGTCTTCGGCGCAGTCACCTGCGAGTGCCGCAAGATGGTGGACGCCGCGCTGGCGCGCATCGCGGCCGAGGGTGCGGGCGTGTTCGTCTACCTGCACAACACCGGACCGGGCATCGCCACCATGGGCGGAGAGAACGGGCAGCCGCAACTCGCCACACATACGCCGGAGATGAAGGCGGAGACGGAGGCGAACGGCCACAGGCTGCTGCAGTATGAATCAGGAATCGGCGCGCAGATCCTGTCCGACCTGGGACTGCGCACCATCCGGCTGATCACCAATCACGCGCGCAAGGTCGTGGGTCTCGAAGCGTTCGGCATCCGCATTTCGGGCAGGGTGCCGGTGTAATGTCCTGAGCGGGCTAAGGAACCTGGACCCCGTCTACGTGGAGCAGCCAGCCGTGGCCGTCGGGCAGGCGGCCGTACTGAATTCCCTGCAGCTTCTCGAAGAGCGCCGAGGCAATGGGGCCGGGAGCCTTGCCCTCTCCGACCGGAAGCGCGCTGCCGTCCTCGCGCTGGAAGCTACGGATGCCGGTGACCACGGCGGCGGTTCCGCAGGTCATCGCTTCGGTGATCCTGCCGCTCCGGATACCGTCCACCAGCTCCGCGAGCGGGTAGGCGTACTCCCTCACGATCAGGCCCATCTCCTGGGCCAGCACGAGCACGCTGTCGCGCGTGACGCCCGGCAGAATCGTATCGTTCAGCGGCGGCGTCACGAGGCGGCCGTCCTCCACGAAGAGCACGTTCATGCCGCCCAGTTCCTCGACGCGCTGCCCGGGCGTGGAGTCGAGGAACAGCACCTGACTGCAGCCCCGCCCCGCTGCACGCGACGTCACCTGCAGCGTGATGGCGTAATTGGCGCCGGCCTTGATGTTCCCCGTGCCGCCTCGCGAAGCGCGCACCACGGTTTCGCATAGCAGCACGGTCACCGCGCCCGCGCCCGCTTGGAGATCCGGGAAGTAGGTGCCGGCCGGGAGCGTGATGACGCAGAACACGAACTCATGCGAACTCGCCACGCCGATGTAAGGCTGCGTGCCGAACATCACCGGCCGCACGTAGAGGCTTCCGGGGTAACGCGGGATGTACTCGAAGTCCGCGCGCACGAGCTGCTGAATGGCCCCGATGAAAACAGATTCCTCCACGCGGGGCATCTGCATCCGGTCAGCCGAGGCCTGGAACCGCCTGGCATTCATCCCGGGCCGGAACAGAGCTACGCCGCCGTCCGGCTGCACGAATGCCTTCAGGCCCTCGAAGATCTCCTGCGCATAGTGCAGCGTGAGCGTCCCGGGATGGAGAGAAAAGGACTCGAGCGTGGCGACCTTGCCCTCGCCCCATTTCCCGTCCGCGTAGTCCGCAACGAAGAAGTGCGGGTTGAAGATCTTCCCGAAGGGGATCTTCCTCGGGTCGAGCGAGGCCGCCTTCACGGCTTGATTGGTCAACTGGTTGGCAACAGGCATCGGATTCTCCATGCTACGTCACAGCGGCCCGGACCGGCGGCGGTGGGCTCGCGGCGGGACACGGAGCGTGCGCTATACCCGGGGCCTAGCCGACTCCCTTACGGTCGCGGGGCGGTAAGCGTTCGTTATATCCGAGGCCTAGCCGACTCCCTTACGGTCGCGGCTCGGAACGGATTCGGTCGCGGGGCGGAACGGATGCGGGGCGGAACGGGGCGCGCCGGTGTCGAGATAATACATCGAGGAGGTTCTCTACCCGACATGGGACTGATCGAATACGCTGACGCCAGCCCGGAAGTGCGAGCCGTCTATGACGACATCATGGCCGCGCGCAAGGCCGACTGGGTAAACAATTTCTGGAAGGCCATCGCCCACGACCCGGCGACACTGAAGCGCACGTGGGAGGGCATCAAGCAGATCATGGCGCCGGGCGCGCTCGATCCGCTGATGAAGCAGATGATCTACGTCGCGGTGAGCGCCACGAACGGCTGCGCCTACTGCATCGCGTCGCATATAGCCGCCGCGCGGCAGGCGGGCATGACCGACGAGATGTTCGGCGAACTCATGGCCGTGGTCGGCATGGCGAACGAGACCAACCGACTGGTGGCGGGCTACCAGGTGGAAGTGGACCCGCAGTTCAATGCCTGAGCGGCCAGCCCGAGAATGGCCGACGATCCGGTCAAGGCGCGCACGCCAGATTTCAGACCCCCGTACGGCGCCGGCTCACTGTACCGCTGTGCGGTCGAGGACAGCCCGGACTTTTTCTACGAGGTGCCGGGCGGTGTAAGGCTTCTCGATGAATCCTGCGATTCGCATACCTTCGAACAGCCTCAGCGCCTCCTCTTCCGCGTAGCCGCTCGACACTAAAACGTCGAGACCGGGCCTGATCGCGAGCAGTTGCGGAAGCGCCTCCGGTCCGCTCATGTCGGGCATGCTGTAATCCAGAATCAGAAACGAGACTTCGCCGGCGTGCTGCTTCAACAGATCGATGGCCTCGGCCCCGGAGCCCGCCGCCAGCACTTTGCACCCGCGGAATTCCAGAGCGGCTTTGGCCAGGTTGCGAGCCAACTCTTCATCATCGACCACCAGCACCGTACCTTTGCAGTTCAGATCCTGGTCCGGCTTCTCCCGGCGTTGTGCCGCGCCAACCCGCCGTTGCGGAGACATGGGGAAAAGCAGGAGGAAGCGCGTGCCCTTCCCCGGCGCGGTACTGACATGAATCGCTCCTTTGTGCCCGCGCACGATGCCGGCGACCGCGGCCAGACCCAAACCGCGGCCGTGGAACTTCGTCGTGAAGAAAGGATCGAAGATTTTCGCTTTCGTGGCCGCGTCCATTCCACAGCCGGTGTCCCGCACATCGAGGAAAACGTAGCTGCCGGGCTCCAGGTCCGATCCTTCCAGCTCGCGGATAAGCGTTTCGCTGACGCTCCTGACGCCGGTCTGCACCGTGATCAAGCCCGCGTCCTGGCCGATCGCCTCGGTGGCGTTGATTACCAGGTTCATGAGCACCTGGTGGATCTGGCTGCGGTCCGCCTGGATGGCGGGAAGTCCGGGCGCAAGATCCAGTTGGATGGCCACCTTTTTCGGCGCAGTTGAACGCACGAGGTCCGTGACCTCCCGAACCACATCAGACAGATCCACCGGCTCGACCACGACGCGGCCCTTGCCGGAGTAGGCGAGCAACTGCCGGGTGAGGTGCGCCGCCTGCTCGCCCGACTTGATGATGCGGTTCAGCAGTTCCTCAACCGGGCTAGCCGAAGGCAGGATGTCCAGGGCGAGGCTGGCATTACCGATGACACCGACAAGCAGATTGTTGAAGTCATGCGCGACTCCTCCGGCAAGCAGGACGATGCTCTCCGTCTTCTGCGCCTGCCGGAGCCGCTCCTCGCCGGCGCGCAAGGCCTCCCCGGCCTGCTTCATTTCGGTGATATCGCTGAAATGGATCGCAAAACGGCCCGGGGAGGGGCTGTAGGCAAACACGCTGTAGTGCCTGTTGGTGTCGCGGCTGTACTGGTCGAACCGCACGGACTCGCCGGTGAGCGCAACCCGGCAGTACGTATCGATCCAGACCTGTTCCAGATTGGGCAACACCTCCCGCATCGGCCTGCCCAGAATCTCCCGCGTCAATCCGCTCTGCCGCTCGAAGCCGCCGTTCACCTCAATGAACCGGAAGTCGATGGGCGTGCCGTTCAGATCGCAGATGGCTTCGCCAAGGGCGAAACCTTCCTGCATGGTGGTGAAGAGCGTCCGGTAGCTCTCCTCGCTCTCGCGCAGCGCCTGTTCGGCATGCTTGCGGCGGGTGACATCCATGAACGCGCCGACACAGCCCCGGACCTGCCCCGCTGAATCGAGCAGCGGGCTGGCGTGGCCCAGCATGTGGATGCGCCTTCCACTGGGCAGGAGCACTTCGAGTTCGGAGTCCCGAGTGTCTACTCCCCGCGAGGCGGCCTGCTGCATCGGCAGCTCGAGTGCCTCGAGTTCCCGGCCGCCTTGGAAGAAGCGCCGTGCCGAAGTCACATGCGCCGATACGTTCTCCCCGGCCCCGGCCTCATAGAACCGGCCCGCCATCCGGTTGCCGGTGATCTTATGACACTGTGGATCTTCCGCCACCCAGATCGCGACGGGCGCGACGTCCATCACGGTCTGCAATTCCTCGACCCGCTCGCGCAACTGATCCGCCAGCCGTTTTCGCCGGGTCACGTCGCGGCCATAAAGGTTTGCGTACGCATGCCCGGCTATCGGAGCGACTACGAAGGAATAATCCCGGCCGCCAATCAAGGTCTCGAGTTCCGCGGGTGTGCTCTGCGCCAGAGCTTGCCCGACGGCACGCCGGACAAACTCCGGAACCACCTGGCCAAGCTCGCATTTCCACTCCGCAAGCAGTTCGTTCGAACTGGGGTTTGCATAGAGCAGAGCGCCGTCATCGCGGACGCGCAGAACGGGCGCCGGATTCTGGTTCGGGAACAAGGCAGTAGCGTCGAGTTCTTTTTCCGCCTGCCTGCGCTCGGTGAGGTCGGTTACGAACGAATAATAGAGCCGCCGGCCCTGATCGTCGTGGGCCAGATGGACGAGCAGTTCGACCGGCACCCGCGTGCCGTCTTTGCGGAGGTACTCCTTCTCATACCGGACCGGCCGGCCGGTGCGGTGCAGTTCCTCCAGCCTGGCGGACTCCACTTCGCGCCATTCGGACGGCGTCAGACTCACCGCCGAGTTCATGCGCTGAAGTTCATCGCGGCTGTAGCCGGTGAGGCGCTCGAACGCGGAGTTGACGAACCCGATTCTGCCGTCCGGGTAACCAAGTCCGAAGGGCTGATCGGCTCCCTCCAGCAGACCGGCGAGAAGCCGATCATGCTCCTCGCTTACGCGCAGTTCCTCCTCGACGCGCTTGCGTTCGGTAATGTCCTGGTGCACCCCGATCAATCGAACCGCACGCCGCTCGCCGCCTTCGCCCTCGAAAATGGCGCGGCTCTTCCCCGAAATCCAATGAACGGAACCGTCCGGCCAGATCACGCGATACTCCGCTTCGGGCAGATCCGGCGAATCGATCCTGAGCGACGCCTCCGCACTCTCGCGAACGCGTGCGCGGTCCTCGGTGTGAATCGACTCCAGCACTTGCGGGTAGGTGATCTCCTGATCGGCCGGCAAGCCCCAGATGGCTTTGGCCCCGGCGTCCCAGAAGCACTCGCCTGTTGCGGGGAGGAACTCCCACGTGCCAAATCCCGTGGCGTCGAACAACAAGCGAAGCCTTTCCTCGCTCGCCCGAAGCGACTCCTCAGCCTGCTTGCGCGCGGTGACATCCCGCGCCACACCGACCAGACGCGCCGTACGTCCGTGGCCATCGACAACCCCGTTGCCCTTGCAGAACAGCCATCGCGTGGATCCATCTTCGGCGGTGACGCGGAACTCGGCTTCGTACTTCGCTTCGCCGGCAATCGCCCGCCGGATCCCGGCGGTGACCCGCTCGCGGTCATCGGAGTGCAGCCGCGCTGCCCAGTCCTCGATCCGGGGGCGAGCACTGTCAAACCCGAACAGGGCCCGCGTTCGCTCGCACGCGGTCACGAGGCCGCTCTCGAGATCGAACTCCCACGTGCCGATTTCCGCCGCTTCAAGCGCGAGCTCGAGCCGTTTTTCGAGAACGTTTGTGGCGGGCCGCTGCGCATCTCCGTCAGGTTCCTGGCGGACGGACGTTTCGCTTCGCGGCGATCCGGCCTGCGCGCCCTGAGCCGCAGCCGGCGGGTCCTGCACAGCACCCTCCGGTGAAGCCGCCGGGGGAACTGGAACGCCCACCGGCGGCGTTCCTTTGAGTCGGTCCGCGCCGGGCAGTTCTTCGTCTCCCTGGGGCGGATGCAGGCGGCGCTTTGGCTCGGAGTCAGCCACGTCAGATTCACCTCTGGAACGGGTTAAAGACGTTTCATTATACTCTTGTGCTTGCAGTTCGACCGGATCTCGATTAATCCGGACATCTGCCACGGACAGGCTTGCGTGAAGGGAACGCGCATGCCGGTGCATCAGATCGTCCGCATGCTGGCAAACGGCGATACGGTCGAGGATCTGCTGGCTGCATACCCGTACCTGTCCCGCGAGGACGTCATGGCTTGCCTCGATTACGCTGCCGGCCTGGCAGAGGAACAGGTCACGCCAATCGAAGTCGCCAATCTCTGACGAAGGCGCGTCCTCGTCCGCCAGCCCGTCAGAACAGGATGGAAGGCAGCCAGGCGCCCGCAGGTTCGTTGTAGAGCCCGATTGTCATCAGGGTCATCGGCTCGACCACACGCAGCCCGTTCTCGAGGCACCATCGAAACAGCGCTGCGTTGCGCGTGGGCACGAGAAGGCCAGGGCCTCCAAACGCCTCCGCCGATGCGATCAGAGCTTCAACATCGCGGTTGGTCTCCGCGACGGCGTGTGCGAAGAATGCCAGGCCGGTGCCATAGCCCGTGATTCGTCCTTCGCGCTCCACAACCACTGCCGTGCCCCGCAGGATCGCCTCAGTGAGTTCTCCGCCCCGGTGGTGACCATGGACCTGCATGGCGATGCGGTTGCACTGCGGCACATCTGAAACTACTGCCTGACGCACCGGGTATCCATCGATCTGACGACGTAACGCCGGCCCCTGCATGACCGAGATGGGCTCGCGGGCGACAAATCCCAACGTGGTATACAGCGAAAGAGAGCGGTTGTGAAAGGCAGCCTGGATCAGCCGCACCCCGGCCGCATTGCGCTCGCGCGCCCGGTCGAGCACCGCCTGCATCAGCATCCGTCCGACGCCTTGATTTTGGGCCGCCGGGTCAACTGTGATCGGGCCAATTCCGGCAACGGTGCCGCGTTCGTCGAGGCAGTTGCTGCCCACAATCCGGCCTTCCGACTCGGCGACGACGCAGTAGAAGCCTGGATGAGAGAACACCATCGAGAGCACGCCCACCGCGATTTGGGCATCAGGGAAATCGGGTGGAAAGGAATGGTCTGCATTGATCCGGCGAAACGCTTCGTAACAGATCGGCCCGCAGGCTGCTGCATCCTCGGGTCGAGCGTCACGGATCGAAATCGGACGCGGCACTGCAGAAGCCATCCCCTGACCAGACATGGTCAACCCCTCCTGGTCCGAGGCTAGTGCAGGAGATGGCAAACTGTCAAACGTGGCTACGCGGCCCGAGCCATTTGCACCGCCGCACGCGGGAGGACGGGACAGAACCCGCGGCCTGGCCGACTCCCTTACGGTCGCGGCTCGGAACGGGAGGGGATCGCGAGATCGTGCGTTGCGGTAGATCCGCAGCCTGGCCGACTCCCTTAGGGTCGCGGCTCGGAACGGAACAAGGGTTGGCGGGCTGGGCCAAGCACATCGTCGCGTATGGCACGGTAACCTCCACGAGCGGACGCCGTCTGGCCCCGCTCACTCCCCGTATAGAGCCGCCGCGTTGTCGTGCAGGTAGCGCCGTGCCATGCGCAACGCCTGGTCCTCGCTGATTTCGTGCAGCGCGGTCATCCGCGCAAGCGCCGCCGCCAGCGCCGAGCGCGTGGACTTCACCGCCAGCCAGTAGCACTCCTCGGCGCCGAGCGCGTCGTTGAACGGAAACGCGTCGGACCCGAACAGGATCTTATCCGGGAAGATCTCGAGCCAGTGCTGGAGCACGCGGCTGAACTCCGCCGGGAACAGCAGCGGAATAAGGTGACAGACGGATTTTCTTTCAGGTCACACCACAGGACGTGAAGGCGCTGCTATATATAGAAGGGCGGCACCGATAAGGACTGGCGGCTGAGCGCGGCGGCGCGCCGGCGCTCCCTTCAGAACGTCTTCGCCCAGGTCTCCAGGTCCTTGGCCATTGGCTCGCGCACTGACACATACTGCGGGTTGGCGAACTGGTTGGTGTGCTCGCGCGGGTCGCCCACCATGTCGTAGAGCTCGTTCGGGCCCTTGCCGCCGTCGCGAAGGACGAGCTTGTAACGCTTGTCGCGCGTCATGAGCGCGTTCCCGCTCTCGCCGTACACCTGGTTATCCCACGGCCGCTTCTTCGGCAGCGGCGTATTGAGGACGGCGTGCAGGTACGTCGCGCCCGGGAATCCCGGCTGGCGGAAGATCTTCTTCTCGCTCGAGGGCGCGGGCGCGCCTCCCGGAAGGGGCGTGCCGGTGAAATCGCAGAGCGCCGGAACGAGGTCGTAGGTGGAGGCGAACTCCGGCCGATACGATTCGGGCGGGATGTGGCCGAGCTGGTGCCAGATGAGGGGCACGCCGATGGTCTCGTCCCAGAAGTTCACGGGATCGGTGCCGGCGCCGTTGCCCCAGCGCCCGTGGCGGCCGAGCAACTGCCCGTTCGTGGCGGTGAGGATCACGACCGTCTGGTCGCGCAGGCCGCGCTCGTCGAGTTTCTTGAGCAGCGGCGGGATCTCGTCATCGAACTCGGTGACGGCGGCGGCGACGCTGCGGATGATCGGAACAACGTCTTTCAGCGCGTCGTTCGCGCGCACGGCATCCGCCCGCGGCGTTTCCCACCCGATCTTTTCGAAGCGCACGCTGGAGTACATGTCCGCGTACTTCTTCGCGACCTCGTTCGAAAGCGTGTGGTTCACCACGAGGAAGAATGGCTGACCCGGTTTCTGTGAATCGAGGAACTTCAGCGCGTTGGCCGTGTCGCCGCCGCGGGCAAGCGCGGCGAACTTGAAACGGCGTTCTGCGGCCGCGGCCTCGCCGAGTTCCCACTCCCCTGCCCATCCGCAAACGTAGCCCGTGGCATCGAGCGCATCGGAAAGCATCGGCGCCTTGGGCCAGGACGCGGCGGGGCCGAGCTGGCGAGGCGTGCGCCCGGTGAGGAGCGTCATGCGGCTGGGCGCGGGCTCGGGCGTACACGCAAAGCTGTTCTGAAAGCGAGTGCCGCTGCGCGCCAGGATGTCGATGTTCGGCGTCCGGATTTCCTGGTTGCCGTAGCAGCCGAGCATCCAGGAGCCGAGGTCCTCGACGGTGATCAGAAGAATGCTGGGGCGGGGGGCCGCTTTTTTGCCGAGCAAGGGCAGGGCGGCCGCGGCGCCTGCAAAAAGCTCACGACGCGTAAGACGCACGGATGATCTCCTGGAACGCTGCGATCAGTCGAGGACGACGGCCCCGGTGCCCGCAATCTGGTAGACGGTTTTCCCGCTCTTGACGCCGGCCGGGTCGAACTTGCGTTTGTTCGCCTCGGCCTCATGCTTCGCCTGGGCGATCACCTGGTCCTTCGTGAGCACCTGTTTTGTGAACGTGCCCTCGGCGACGATGGTCTTCCCGACGGAGTCCTTCGGGAATACGATCTCGCCGTCCTTCACCTTGATCCGGACGCTCTTGCCGGTGGGCGAAGCGAACTCGGTCCAGCAGCCCATCATGCGGCACACGTCCCTGACGGTGCCTCTCACCTGGACGGTCTTCCCGACGTAGTTGTCGGGCGCGGCCAGGAGCTGGTCGATCCCCGTGGTCTCCTTGAGAGCGAGGGGCTTGCCCAGCGGCGTCTCGGCCAGCGCCAGCGAAGCCGCGGCCAAGATCATGATTACGAATAATCTCATTGTGGTCTCCGCGAAACTTCTATCGTACAACGCTATCGGCGGCCGGCTCGTCAGCGGCCAGCTATAGGCTGTCGGCTATCGGCGGTCAGCATTCAGCGAAAGGGAGAGGCCGTACGGCGGTGGTGGTAGAGCGGCTCGGTGCGGGAGGGGATCGCGTGATCGTTGCATTGCGGCAGATCCGCGGCCTAGCGGGAGTTTACAAGTTATCAGCGAGTTTCGGGGCAAGCCGTTCCTGCAGAATGCTTTGCAGGCAGTGTTGGGTATGACCTAACGGGTTGCGGGGACGAA
>Ga0209777_10002338_pt1 | contig 25164 bp, 19 predicted proteins | sample FrelakmetHBP12HB_FD_187147 | JGI IMG/M metagenome (GOLD analysis project Ga0209777, IMG submission 187147) | Freshwater lake sediment microbial communities from the University of Notre Dame, USA, for methane emissions studies -HBP12 HB (SPAdes)... | ecosystem: Environmental > Aquatic >... | reverse complement strand
ATCAAGGTAGGTTGCATTGGTCGGCAGACCAACCGCCGTCATTGCTGGAATCGTGCCGTCGGGATCGGTAGCCGAAGCGATGAAGTTCAGGTTCGCGCCTTCATTTACGCCCCGCGGACCGATGGCGGCCAACACTGGCGCCCGATCAACGTTGGTGACCGTGATCGCAACCACTTCGCTGTCGGCCAAGACGCCGTCGGAAGCAATGAAGGTCACGTTGTATACACTGGCTTGCGTAAAGTCGGGACTGAAGTTGAAAGTGCCTGTACCATTGAGGTTATCAACATAGGTGGCATTGGTCGGCAGACCAACCGCCGTCAGGGTCGGCGTAGTCAAGTCCGGATCGGAGGCCGAAGTGCTGAAGATGAGAATCGCACCTTCGTTGACCGATTTCGGACCGATAGCCGCCAACACTGGAGCCGAATTACAGTAGCCTAGTCCACTCTGGCCGCGGACGTGATGCGCTTGAATTTCGGCGAGCAACAGCGTGCGGTTGTAGGTTGCCAGTTCATCGAGAACACCGTCATAGTAGGAGAAGGTGCCCGAGTCAAGCCAGCCGATGTTCAAAGAACTGCTGGAGGCAAAGCCGGTCGTGAAGGCCTGAGTGGCAGACCCTTCCGAAACGCCGTCGACATAGACGTCGGTGATGCCGGTCGTGCCGTCGCGTACAACGGCAATGTGATGCCAGAGGCCGTCAGTGACTACCGTCGAGCTCCAGACATCAAGGGTTACGTCGCTCTGCAAATGGAACTGAATCTGCCCGACATGTGGGGAGGTACAATCAATGCCCACCCACCAATTGATACCGACATCAGTTCTTCCGACAATCACTTCCGTTTCGGAACAGGCGGCCGATTTCTGCATCCAGAATTCGATAGCGAAACTCTGCGCCGTGCCCCAGTCAAGAGTGCTGCCCACGGCAGCGTCGACTCGGTTCGCGCCGGTCGCACCACCGAACGCAAGCGCACCGGCTACTGTGCCGGTCGCCGCAGTCGGACAAGTAGTGCACGTGGCACTGGTGGCGCCGACAGTATCCTGATACGGCTGCCCGGCCTCGCTGAACTTCCAGTAATGCGTCATACCTGTCGGACATTGCGCCTGGACTGACGCTTGCCCGAGCAGGAGAACCGCGAAGACAATCAGAAAAATCATCTTCCTGTCAGTCGCCGAGAATCTCCTGATATCTCTATGCAACCTCACGTTGACCTCCATATGTATGGAATAGAATCATATTTCGATTTCGTGTCGAACTAGGACTACCTTGAGCGTAACCCGCAACTCTCATGGATTCCGGATTGTACATCTGATTCGTCCTTTCGTCGACCTGCCAGTTGAAACCACCTATTATTCTTTCGACGGAGTAGACTTTTTCCGCTATCTCCGCCCGCAGAGATTACTTCAGCAATACCATCCTCTTTGTTTGCGACTGATCACCGACCGTCAACCGATAGAAATAGACACCTGAAGCTGCAGACTCACCATCCTGGTTAGTGCCGCGCCACTTGTAAGTGTATTTGCCGGCGGCCAGTGGCTCGTTGATGATCGTGGCGATCTTTTCACCAAGAAGATTATAGATAACCAATCGCACTTGCTTATTGACAGAGCCAGAGCCGACCGCAAATTCAATCGTCGTCTCCGGATTGAATGGGTTGGGATAATTTTGATTAAGCGTAAAGTCGGTCGGTAATATGGAGCCCAGACCCTTCACTGGAATACCGATTGCATTGGGATCGGACAGTACCACGGTGTTGATGTGCACATCCTTGCCTTCGTAGGTCAACTCACTCGTTGCGGCAACCGGGAGCTTGATCATCGTTCCGCTTCCAGCCGAAATGCGTGAGTTGGATGTGGAACGCGGATAGAGTAACACTACGAGCTTCCCTTGACCGTCATCCCGGTATGTCAAATACAGTAACGCTGACTTGTCAGTTGTCTGCGGAGTCAAGAACTTCACCTTATCCGGATTGTAACCGATTTCCACCTGCACTCCGGCAATATCAGTCGGAAACTCGGCGTTTACGTCGATAACGTTGCCGGCAACGACGCCCTTGTCGTCTCCCAGACGCACGATCGCCTCCTTACCACTCCATTGCGGCATGTGCGCAGGCGCAGAACCAAAAATGATATTGACAATCGCCACTAGATCGATGACGTCCACCGTTGCATTTTTGTCAACGTCGGCCGCATTGAACTGTCGTGTCGTGAAAGTTTGACGGCCGATGATATAACTGACGGTCACGACCGCGTCTGCCACATCCACCCGACTGTCGCCGTTGACATCGCCAAACTGGTCTACCACAAAAACACCGGTGGTATCGAATTTCAGTTTCACCGAGGCGACCCCCGGATTCGGGTTTGTCGCTTCCCAGGCGCTCTCGAAGCGAATAGGTGAGTTACCGGTGGGAGCGTCGGTCCGGATCGTTGCCCAGAAATTGAAGATCGCTGTTCCGGAGGTTTTCGCTCCTATGCGCTGATTGTCTAGCCCGAACGCCACGACGCGTATATTCCCCGGAGAAACACCGACGTTGTCGTAAATTGTGAAGTCTGTTAGTCGTTCAGTCGGTACTAGTGAATCGATGATGATAACATTGTTGTTATAAAGGAAATCGAACTGCACACCGTAGGCATCGCTCAGGTTGTTTAGATTGACAGGGATCGCCACCCCGGTGAGTCCCGGAATTCCGCCGGAAATCTGGCGATACGTTGTCGATGATGCCGAATACAAGATGTCTTCAGTAGGAGCTGGCGCGCCCACATTGATGGACACGGTGCGTACCGGATCGGCTGGAGCGCCGGAATCGTCCTCGCACGTGAATATGACTGTGAAGTTACCAACCTGTGAGACATTAGCCCAAGTGAAGGTGCCGGTTGCCGCACCATTACCGGTAACCTGCCCGCTACTGCCAAATGTCGCTCCGGCCGGAAGTGTGCCTCCACGGTTCGCATACAGAGTAATTTTCTGAGGCGAGTCAGGATCGGTTGCCGTAACCGAGAAAGGGGGGATTGTCGCACCCAGTTGCACGTTATAGGTGGTCTGAGAAATAGCATTGATGACCGGCGGGTGATTAGTATGAACGGGTGGTATGCCAACCGTCAGTGTCCCAGAGACAATCGTCGGATTTATCGTGGCCAGACCAAATCTGTCGGTGTATTCGCACATTTCATACTGTCCGGGAGTGTCGGCTGGGTTATATATCCGAATCTCTGTAGTCGTACCATCGGGGAGCCCGGCCTTTACCTGCAATTGGAACTGTACTAAGACTCCGCGTCCCTTCGGATAGTAGATTGCGCTATGAGCGCCGGCGGCGAGCAATCGAGCGTGTGTGGAGTCTGACAAGATCATCTGTAGTGGAACCCAGTCGAAGACACCAGTTACTGACAAACCCCGATCGGCGAGAGCGACGCTGTCGTACGCGTTCGTCCCATCCGACTTGGCTACGAACTTCACAACATTCGTGTCGATCTGGAAGAACGCCGCAATACCCATGAGCGTGCTGTCATTCTTTATCAGCAATTGGACAGGCACGATACTGCCGGCCGCTGCCGTAAGGTCGACTACCTTGAAAGTGTCGGCCGCCGAAATCTGGCCCATTGCCGGCGTCAAGCAAGCGGCGAAGACCAAGATTGTCAGAGTGAGAAACAACTGTCTTAGCATGTGACTACCTCTATTTCTATTTGTAGAAAAACTTCTTTTCGTATCTAAAACATAGCTCACATCCAGATCAGACGATGCCGCCGGCGGCAACACCTGCGCCGCAGAGTGACATTCCTTGTAGACTTGATTCTTCGTCTGATCCTCCTTCACTTTAGCAACACCATTTTTCTCGTCAGTTGCTGATCGCCGACGCGCAACCGGTACAAATAGACTCCGGATGCCAATGGTGCTCCCGTGTTATCGGTTCCGTCAAACCTGACGGTGTGTCTTCCAGTCGGCTGGTTACCTGTGAACAATACTCGGACTCTCTGTCCGAGGCAGTTGTATACTTCCAGAGAAACATCCCCGACCTTTTCCAACGAGTACGATATGACCGTCTCCGGATTGAACGGATTGGGACAATTCTGTTCAAGAGCGAACTCCTCGGGCAGAGCACCGCCTGAAGCAACACTGGTCAGAGCTATGGGAGTGCCGTTGGCGTCGACAATTTCCTGTGACACCAACTTCGTTGACGAATTTGTTGTCAGTCGGAATAGGCCATCTCCGTGGGCGGCGAACGTGTTGCCGTGAGAGTTCAAGACCAGAACCCTCAGCAGACCGCCGTCGCAAGCTGAACGCAATTCCATATCGGACAGCACAGGCAGTGCTACGCAATTTACCGGATCGTCGCCCTCTATGCGGAAAGTCATCAATGCGCCGGCGACTTCTCTGTTGCTGGTAAGCTTATAGACTAACCCGTCGGCGGTAGTCTCTAATTCGGATTCCGCATTGGCCGTCCCAGCAGAGGCGTCGATCTTTGATACGTCGCCGACAATGATGCGAAGCAAATAGACCAGATCTCCGATCGTCCCCGGCGAGCCGTCTTGATTGACATCACTGTTGACCCAGCGTACGCCATTAAGAGGGTAATCGATCGGGTTCAGGAAGTAATTTGTGAAATAGACCGCGTCCGCAATTTCCATCGGCACGAGATTTAGATTCAGATCCCCAATTAGGGCATCATACTTCTTAATCAGCACACTACCTGAAGTCAAACTCACTTGATAACGGGGCAGTATAATTCCGTCCGGTAGATAGATGATATTCTCAGTATTGCTGAGTGAGTCGAGAATTCTGAACTCCACGCGCGAGAACTGCCCGGCAAGATTGGGATCAGGACAAGTCGCAAATCGCAAGTACGCAACCGCACCATCGCCCGGAGGCAATGGATTGCTGCCGGCGATGGCTGGGTCCGAGTGACCATTGAGGAACAACCTACCGTCACCAAGTCCCTGGGCCGCGAACGGATACCAACTCTTGGTGCGAATCGAGTCGGGCATGAATGATAGGGGAGTCAACAGTGACGGATCATACTCGATCAGCAGATGGAAACCCGCAACATCCACGCGATTGTGCAAATTGATCGGAATCGTCACGACTTCGTTGGAGAACGCTTGCTCGTTGGATAGCGACAGCTCGATCGGCAATGTCGGCAGTAGTTTCACTGCGACTTGCTCGTGAGCTGTGCCGCCGGATTCATCCATCGCCACAATGTCAAGACCATAGCTGCCGGAATCGGCGAGACTGCTCTCCCAAATGATGTATCCGGGATTGCCGGAGTGTATTTGTGCTCCGAGTGGAAGATTAGTTACGGAAAAGGTGATCGACTCCAGATCAGGATCACTGGCCATCAGCGGGATAAAGACTGAATCACCGGAGAACGTGGTGACTGAGCCGCTGGTACTGATCTGGGGCGGTCTATTGACGTTGATAACCTTGATGGGCACATCCATCTGCACCGCGATGCTGCCGTCGGTAGCCACAAAACTCGCAACAAAAGGCGAACCGGAAGCCGAACCCGGTCCGAGATACGGTATCGTCCAACTGAACGTGCCAGTGCCATCACCGTTGTCCTTGAACTTTGCCGACGGTGGTAGCTTCCCGCCATACAGGCGAACGGCACTGCCTTCGGGGTCGCGTGCTGTCACGCCGAACGAAAGGGTCTCGCCCTCATTGGCAAGTTTGGTTGACACCGGTTCAAATTCCGGCCCCGCGTTATTGGCGGCTGCCCGCAAATTGCCGGCGACGAAAACCGGGAATATCGAAATAGACTCATGGACCGAAAGCTTGCCGTCTGGACTGATGATCTTGCTCTCCACCGTCACCGTGTCCATAATCCCGTAAGGGTCAGACTGGCAAAGTGTTCGCGCCGGCAAAGCCGCCACGGTCAGCGCCAGCATGAGGCTATATATAATGAGTCGCTGCAGAATCATGACCTTTCCTGTCCCGTTCCGGGCACAATCATCTCTGTGATCCACACAACCCTTTTGAGCAACATATGTGCCAATGTCCGACCGGAGGTGCCGGAATCACCGCGAGGACAGCTTTCCTCGAGCGACGAATCGTTCGCAAAGCAACTTTCTGCAATCAAATAAGTTAATCCGTCTGGCCGCCAAAGGGCGTGCACTGAAGTACAAATAAGATGCGAGTATTTCGAAAGTGCGAATACGCCGTGTTGCACAGCGTTCAATAATTGTGTGCAATCTCTTGCAATCATTCCTAACGACTCACAGTCTCTGCCCTAAACAAAAATAGCCTGGCAGACGAATTTCATGTGTGCGTCACTTTGCCAAGCTGGATCAGTCACATCGTTCGTAAGCCGTTAGAAATTCAGTCTTTAACTACCTCCGGTCTCTCTTCTTTAGACTCTCTCATTTGGTTTAAGATATGGGGAGATTTTACTCTCCCCATATCCATAAGAAAGATATCCCCGATGGATTACTTCATCAGCACCATTTTCTTGGTGTCGGAGTATGAACCGGCATTCAACTTGTAGAAGTAAACACCGGACGGAGCCATCGAAGCATCCCACTCAACAGAGACATTACCAATGTTGTTGCCGCTGAAGTTCTTCACCAGCTGGCCAGCAACGTTGTAAATGCTCAGCGTCCACTCGGACTGGTTCGGCAGAGCAAAACCAAGCTTCGTGGTCGGGTTGAACGGGTTGGGAACGTTCTGTGATAGCGCAAACGAGGTCGGCAGAGAGATCTTGTTGACGCGAGCGCTGAGCATGTTGCCATAATAATCGGCAACTTCAACACTCTTAAGCTCAACATTACCACTCACCGTGAACAGCTCGTTAGTGCCGGAAGCAATACGATTCGACAGATTGCTCATACCGGAGTAGACAAGCACTTTCAGCTCGCCATTAACTTCGCCAGAACTAACCTGCATGTTCGTGTTGCTAACAACGTCGTAAGCACCGTTGATCGCAAACGTTGCATAAACGGCGCCAATCTCGCTACCAGACACGGTCGAAACCGAACCGTTAGCAAAATTCACCGTCGCACCGCTTGCAAACGGAGACAGCTTCGTGTACGGCATAGCATCACCAACGATAATGCGCAGCAAGTAGACCAGATCGCCAACCGTAAGCGGATGACCGTCAGCGTTGACGTCCGTAGCGGCAACCTTGCCTTGAACTCTTGAAGCAACATAAGGATCGTCGTAGAATGCAGTTATACCTTTGAGGAAGAAGTTGGTGAACAGTACCGCGTCCGCGATTTCGTTGGCAATACCGTTCAAGTTGATATCTCCACGAGCGTCGATTGAGTCGGCGCAAGCGATATCAACACCACCGTTCCAGAAGTAAATATTCTCATACACCGGCTTGTTAACATTGGCTTCGCAATCGGGTACGCAGAAACCACCGTATATGATACCATTCACATTTGGATAGTGTTCGCAAGGGATGAGAACCGAATCAAGATCCAGTCCGTCCCATTCAAAGGTATGAACGGCTTTGTTCGCCGCAATGTACAGCTTGTTACCAGTCGGGTCGGAGAAAGAGTTGTCACTGCAATCAAGCCAAGCAAACCCTACCTCTACGTACTGGCACTCGTAGTTACGGTCATTGGTGACATAGAACTTCAAATTGGCGATTTCACCATAGATATCGAAAGGATCCTTCGTGCCACCGCAACCCGGATGGTTCGGACCGTTGTTGGTCTCGGCCAAAGCCACAAGCCTCAGCATACCAGACGGACACGGACCACCGCAGTTGCCATCAGCACCGAAGCGGTAAGTGAAGTACTCCCATCCAGAACCATTCTTAGCGCAAGGCTGCAACGGGGCGCCAATTTCCGCGGAGACAAAGCTCAAAGCGGACCCATCGTAGTGGATCAAGAGGTTGTAACCGGCCAAGCTCAACGCGGAGCCAGACAGATTGATCGGCACATGGGTGTAAGTACCCTGGAACACCAAACCAGGATAATCGTGGTGCGGACCGACGCCGAGTTTTTCACCCAGCTTCGGGATCTTCACGATATTGAAACTCGTAACCTCAATGTTGAAAGTACAAGTAGTGAAGCCACCGCACACGTCTGTCGCGGTGACAGTGAAGGGGAAAATGCCGACAGCTACCGGGTTGAACGTGAACACGCCACCAGGGATGGTGGCGCCAGCGCTGACTGACCAAACCAGACCAGCCGCGTCACCCGGATCAGCATCCGTAGCAGTAAAGAGACGCGTGTAAGTGGCGCCCAGTCCGGTTGACAGATTCGCGGCCGGACAGTTGGTGATGACCGGGGTGGCGTTCGTCCAAGTAATATCGAACGCATAGTCCGCCGTTCCCCCCGCCGGGCAACCGTTGTGGGCTGTCACTACGACATGGGTCGTAGCTTGAGGGCAAACACCCGGAACCGACAGCACGCCACTGCTGGGGTCAATCGTCGCTCCAGCAGGTGTGCTCACTACGGAGAAAGTCAGTGGACCAATTTCACCCACATTGGCAGTGAAATGGAAAGTATAGCCGGCGTGGCTAGAAGACACTGCAAAACCCGGAACGTTCACGAAGGACGGACCTACGCACGGCTGTTGGTCACGGTCGAAGCAAGCGGCATGAGCCCAATCAATACCAGGATCGGCCGAGCTAGTGGTTGGCTGACCCTGGAAGTTCGGATTAGTCTCCTCAGTGGTTGAGGCGATTATTTTCCAGGCGCCTCCCGGTGGAACGAAGACCGGCCTAATGCAGAAGTGACCCGCAGCCTCTAGCGGTGGAATACGGACCTTGACGCTGTAACCAAGCGTCGAAGTGAGGTGAACCGGAACATTGGCAGGAGCATTGGGCGATGCACCACCAAACAGTATTTCGTTGCTCGCAAGACAAACAACGCAGAAATTGTTTGCGCCACCGAAGGTTGGGAGGAAGTTACCATGCTCCATCATGTACTTATCAACCGGTAGCAGATCATTGGGTGGCAACGTTTCTAAAGTGTCAGCCGGAACTGTGCCGTATTCATTGCCGGAACCGACCAATCCATGCACAAGCGAGTAAGGAAGGCCATCGTTGTTAATTTCGAAACCAAGCGACATACCTGACAGTTTCTTCGAGTTGGTAACCCAGAACTCGAGAATGTTGTCCTGTCCGACGAGCATCTGTGGCGCGCCGTTCGGCAAAACGCCATTGATCCTAATTGATATGTCACCGGTAATGGCAAACGCGCTCGCTGTGAGAAGAAGCATAAACAAAAATATCAGAACTAAACAATTGCGTTTCATTCTTAGCTCCTTAAAGGTTGTTGAAACGGATCAGGGTTAACACTCACCCTGAACTCTGTTGTAGTCCAAAGGCCTTGAAGAATCTCGCCTGTAGCGAGCCCTTCAGACCGGTGAGATCAACAGAATGACGCACTTTGTGGCGGATTCTGTCTCGTCTCACATGGTGGTTGAACGTTTAAGCCTCTTCTTCTCCTTAAATCCTTCTCACCTCCTTCCACTTTTTTCTCCTTCAATTTCCATCATTCTCAATATACTTTTCTAAGACTCGTGTTAATTTTCTGTCAGAAACCGGCGCGCCTAAGGACAATGCGGCGCCCCACCTCCGGCAAATATGTAACTTATCAGGTACACGGCATCCGAGACGTCGACCGTGCCATTACCGCTAGCATCTCCAAGACCGGTCGGAAAGCCGCTACAACTCCCCGGAGCCTGACCTCCGGAAAATATGTAACTTATCAGGTACACGGCATCCGAGATGTCGATGATTTGATCGCCGTTGGCATCGCCGCATTGGCAAGGGGGACCGCAAGTAAACTCGTCGGAGCCGTTTATAAACACCAGCCTACTGTAATCGATAGACGCACACCGCATATATTCCGTGAGACACAAATGTTCCGGCGGCCAAAACTCTGTACAGACTTTATAGTCGGCACTCCAGGTTTTGCAACACCCGTAAACGGCGAGTGTGTCCAAGACGTAGTTGCACCCGATTCTCTCAGACCTTTGATTCACGAAACTCGACTGGTGCGAGTCCATCTGCACCGCGACCGTCATAACCGGCATATTCGCGCACACGGAATCGGCCTCAGTCGTTTCCATAATCAGTTTCAGCAAAACACCACTACCCGGCGGAATCGGGTTAACAACAGGCGGCGATCCATTGTCACATATGCCTGATATTTTCACCAGGCTGGGTATAGAGTCCACGACTTGCGCGTCAAAAAACTCGAAACCCCCAGACCTCGTGCCAACCGTGTCGAACTTGGCGTACATTACCCCGCCCCGTACAGAATCCATTCCGAATCGCAACTGCTCCGGCCGATTAGACCACACGTACAAAGTAAAACCTAAAATTGAATCACTCACGTTCGTCATATACACCGGAAGCACTATGTGCCTATTTATGTGGTGATCCTGGAGCGTAGTTGAAATATCGCCAAGCTGGCAAACCACCTCCACACTGTTGGGCGCAGTCGCAACATCACTGCTTGCAAACATCACACCTAGCGGAAAGGTGAAGATCAACGCCAGTGAAATAAAACGCCATTTGGGGGCCATCAAGCAACCTCCTTGCTATGAGAAAAGAGTTACATTACCGTTACTTCTTTAATCGGTAGCTGTTTGGCCTTTATACAGTCTCCGCCGTGCAAATTTAGGTCTGCGTCGCCTAATACTGGTAAGAACCTAAGTCTAAATGTTCGAGTCTGCGATGCGCCTTGACTTGGGACTCAACACGCATCCGGAAGTCTTCGTTTACGAAGTATGATAAAGCTTCTTAATGCTTCAATTCAAATTGGTGAAACTCAGCGTTGTCAATTCTCGCCAGAAGTTATAGTTAGCAACAAACTTGATCGCTAAGACCTTGTGTTCACTTCGATGCAGAATATAAGCCCAGGGGCACGCATTGTCAATAGGAAAATTGGTTTCGGCCGTAGTTTTTTTTCGTCTCTCCAATTCCAGACGCACCGATCTCCCACTCCCGTACGGTTGCGGTCGGCAAGCCGCTACCGACGAACGCTTCGCACTCCCTTTTTGGCTGGTTCGAGATCAATACTGTATAGTATTTGCACAGGCAAAAGCAGGCAAAAAAAGAGGCCGAAGCACAGGATGCCAAATCTGAGAGGGGGGCAGGAAACTCAAATTTGGGACAACACCCTACTTCAGCCTTCTAATTCCTGAACACAGTTTAACATGCATTGTTCCAAAATGCAAGCGAAAAATTGCAAATATGGCGAAAAAAATGCCAGACCAATACCTGTCGTTGCAACTCGTTGCCAAATAGTCGCTTCGGCGGACAGGTCTGATTTGTAACTCTATACACAGTGACTTAGCGAAGATGCTGCTCTCGCAGTTGCTCAATTTCACCGGTTGCCAGACACACCTGAAATCAGCTGACTTTACGCTGCCGAACCTTCTGCGAAGCCACTGTCTGACAGCTAATCGCCACATGTAACTGATACTCAATCCTAAGACGAACAATCTGTCTGGTGTGATGAAGGCCTTCAAGCGGGATTTCTCTATCGGCAAACAATCGGTGCACCAGCTGGCCGCATCTGGCAGTTGCGATTTTGGGATGATATCATCAGAGACCAATCAAGATGAAGGTCAAGCCCCTAGTAGGCTTAACCTACGAAACTTCTTCCACCCCCCTCCGTACATACATCCAAAACCGCGAGTTTACATTCACGTTTGTCGCTGAGGATAGTATGAACAAGTTCCTTCGATTGATAGCAACGCTGACGCCGGCGCTTTTCGTTGTGCTTCTGACAGGAGGAGACACGAATGGATACGGCCAGTCTAAGTCGCAATTGTTGTTTCGAACAAGCGGCGACGCGTTTACAATATGCGCCTGCGAATCGCGGCAGGAGGTATTGCTAAGCAAATACGGCCGCTACGACACGACACGCCTCACTTCACTGGTGACCCTGGCCCTGCTTTCGCCCATCGATACGCTTGTCATCACACCGGATGCTGAACAGATCGAAGTGATTATTGCCGGTCCAAGCGACACGTTGTACGAGCTATTCATCTACGCCGATAGCAAACTGGAAGCCCTGCGCAACTTCAGCATATTCAACAGCAGTCCGGCATCAGGGATTCCTAAGTTTACTTATGCTCCGCCATCGGAGTCTCTCCTTGTGCAATTGCGAAATGAATACAACCTCGATTCAGTTTCGGGTACAGGCGATGACGTCAGCCGGATCATGAACTTGCTCCACTGGGCGCACACGATCGTTCCGCACGACGGCAACTCCAAGAACCCCGATCCGCGCAATGCACTCAACCTGATAAAGGTCTGTCGCGATGAAAAGCGTGGCGTCAACTGCCGAATGATTGCGACCATCCTCAATGAGGCCTTCCTGGCCGAGGGTTTTAAGTCGCGCCACGTCACCTGCATGCCGCAGGACACCGCCGATTCTGACTGCCACGTCACCAACATGGTCTATGTCCCGAAGCTGGGGAAGTGGATATACGTCGATCCGACCTTCAATGGCTATTTCATGGATGAAAACGGGGAGTTACTAAATCATTCCGAGGTGCGTCAGCGCATGATCGAAGGCAAACCACTAGTTCTCCCCGACGGGCTGGATTGGAACGGAAAGCCCAAGGATAAGCAGGAATACCTTGCCTACATGAGGAAAAACTTGTTCCGCTTCATTTGTCCGGTGGGGAGTAACGCGGGCTATGAATCGCGTGGCGATCTGCGCCAGTGGATCTATCTCAATCCCACGGGATACGATTCGACACGCATCGGCAGAACAGACACGTCAGGCACTAAGCCGAAGTTTATCGACTACTACACCGATGACGCTGACTTCTTTTGGGCAAAACCGTAGAGCGGCAGGTCAGGCCCCAAGTAGGATTGACCTGCTGAGAAGAGAAAATCAAGCCGCCAGGCTCCGTGCGCCTGCCGGTTCTTGCCATAGGGGAAACAACGGTGGAGATTAGTTAGCTTTGGTTCTGGTCTTATAGGTCGAGATTCGAAACGGCAGATATGCCGGACAGATGCCGACGAAGGCAGTCAGTACCGGCAAGACACCAATTACGCCCCACCAGCTTTTCAGCGCAATTCCCAGAACTAACATCGCCAGTCCGGCGAGAACGCGAATGATCCTATCTGTCGTTCCAATGTTGCGATGCATTTTGATATCCTCCTGTAATCGTCACTATCTATTCGACTTAGCCCGGTTGATTATCATTCTTGCAAGCCAATTACCAATAGAAACAAAACAGACCCACATTTGTTCCCTTCCAAGAGTTTTGATTGGGGTTCGGTTTCTGGGATTCTGCTCGACCCTTGAAAGGATGCCGTGCGGGCTAACTTGGTTTCTGCCCTTCAGAAACCGATTGACATCCGACCGGCGAAAGAGGTGTGTAGCTGCACTTTGGAGCGACTTAAGACAAGGTTTTCTCGCTATCTCGGTGCATTGAATAGCCCGTGATATCGTGCGGTGACATAGGCCGTCAGCGTCGAGGGCCTAGCGGCACGGTCTTTCCGCATACCCCACACCCTGGCCTTCTCTCAAACGTCACAGTCTCAAAAGTTAATGTATCACCGCGGAAGATTAGGAGAGCATTCGAAACGGGGTTTTTACCAGTCATCAAATAACGCAGCGCCAGCGTCGCCTGAAGAGATCCGATTACACCAGGCAATGCGCCGAACACTGGTGTTACCACGGGACTTTGCAGCTCCTCGGACATGAGGCACGCCAGGCAGGCGGTTTGCGGTGGATTGAACAAACTCAACTGCCCCAACCATTCATTTATCGCCCCGTAGACAAAGGGGATATTGAGATCGAATGATGCCTTGTTCAACTTCAAGCGGTCAGAGTGATTATCCAGGCCATCGATTATCAGATCGCAGCCCGAGGCCAACCCGCTGACGTTAGCCTCGGTCAGCTTGTCCGATACGGCCTCAATTTCTATTTCGGGATTCTGTGCCGAGAGCCTCCTTGCCACCAAGGCCGCCTTGGGCTTGCCGATATCCTCGGCGGTAAAGAGAATCTGGCGATTCAGGTTGGATTGCTCAACACTGTCGCTATCGCATATACGCAGATGCCCTACTCCGGCCGCGGCCAGATAGGTCGCACTGATCCCACCCAATCCTCCAACACCAACAATCAGAACGCGAGCGCTCTTGAGCCGCTCCTGGTCCCAACCGTCCACGAGGAGTTGACGTTGGTACCTCTCAATTTCAGATTTCGAGAGGGACATGGGATGAAATTCTCAACCGCCGGAAACGGGCGGCTGGAGTGTAATTGTTTGGCCGTTGGACGGCTTGAATGATAAGTCCGTCATCTTGCCATCAACATGAATAAGGGCGACATAGGCGGAATCGACCGAAATATCCTTGAGGATTTCGGCGATTGTTTTCTCGCCATCGACCTCGACCTTGCGGGTGTAGTGATCGACATCAGGCTTAAGCCTTGCGCGAAGCTGGCCTCCGGCTCTAAAGTAGACTATCATTTCTTACTCCACGAAGAATGGGTGTAATTCGGACCCAACACCGCTTCATCTAAAATGCCTTCGGCTTATATCGTTCGCCGCGGACAGCAGGAATGCCATTGGGCAGCGGTTTTCCCAAGAGCCCGATCTTTTCGATGTTATCCGCCGCAAAATCGAGCTTCAAATCATGTAACACCTCGCGGCTGGGATTGCCGTCACTATCCCACCCACGGCAGGCGTAGTATTCATCGAGCATCGTCTCGATCTGTTCCTTGGTCAGCCCCTTGCCGGCGCTGGGGCCGGTCGGAATCTTGTCCTCCCAGGATCGCGCCGGTGGGTAGTCGAACGTGCGGCCGTTAGCCTTGTTGCGTTCGAGATAGTGGCAGCGCACCAGATTCCAGATCTTCTCCGAAGTTTTGAACGCCTCGGCGGCATCGATATTCCACCCAGTGATGTGATTGAGCGATTCGACAATCTCCTCCGGCTCAATATCGAGTTCGCCCCAGAAGAGGCGGCAGATGCACCAGCAGTCGAACAGCGGCCGGACATGTTGCAGGTAAACCACTACCTTGGCGCGTCCCTCGACTTTGTCGCGCCCCTCGGCCATGTCGACCGTGATTGTCCACGAGCGGTTGTGATGCGCGCCGATATCGCAGGTCATATACGAAAGCAGCATCCCCGGAGCGTAGCGACCGTCATACCCTGACATCTCCTGCCCCTTAACCTGCATGGCAAATTTTTCACTGCCCCGTCCAATCTTCTCCGCGGCTCGCTTGGTACCGCCGGAGAAATACTCGCCGATCCCGCGGCGATGCACCATCATGTCGACAAAGTGTTCGGTATCCTCCACTGAACCCCAGTTGAGCGTATGCCCTTCGAGATCGTCGGTGGTAATCAGCCCGCGCTGAAAGCACTCCATGGCAAACGCCACCACGCCACCGCCCGACATGGTGTCCATGCCGACATTGTCCATCAGCCAGTTCAGGTAAGCGACCTGGTTGATGTCGGTCATGCCGAGGTTCGAGCCGCACAGCGCGCCAGTCTCGTATTCAGGGCCCTCGAGATAGACCGTTTGCTTACCCGGCAGGACCGCCTTGGTATACTTGCCGCAGTTCATCCAGCATCCGAAACAGGCTTTGTGCGTGATGAGGCACCTGTCCACCAATGCCTCGCCGCTAATGCCCTTGATGTCCTCGTAATATGTGGTCTGGAAATTCCGAGTCGGGATGACCGCGTTGTCGTTCGACCACTCGATGAAGAATGCAGTGCCGTATTTTTGCCACGGAGCCATGTTAGGATGAGTCTGCGTCCGTTTGATGATCGCCGTTACTTGTTCGGTCAGCTTGTTGAGATTGTAGACGTTGATTCCCCGGGTACCTCTGACGGCGATCGCCTTGAGCTTCTTCGAACCCATGACAGCCCCTTGCCCGGTCCGTCCCGCTTGGCGGCCGAAATCGTGGGTAATACACGAGAAGCGAATGCCATTCTCGCCGGCCGGCCCAATGGTAGCGATCTCGAAATCCTCGCCCAGGTCTTTCTTCATTGCAGGCTCGCATGCCAATGACCCCATGCCCCAATACTTGGAGGCATCACGAAGCTCGACCGTATCGTCATCGATAAAGAGATAAATCGGCTTGGGGGAGATGCCAGACATAATTACCATATCGTAGCCAGCAAATTTGAGGGTCGGGCCCAGATGGCCGCCCATGTTGGAATCGCCGTGGCCATTGGTCAGGGGGGAGACCGAGCCGAATTCAATCTTGGCGCCCGACGGGATAAAGCAACCGCTCATGACCCCGGCACTCATGATGAAGAGATTCTCCGGCCCCAACGGATCGGCGTCGCGTGGGACTTCGTCGTAAAGAATCTTGGCGATCGCGCCGCGTCCTCCGAACCATTCGCGCATCAGCTTCTCATCGGTGGGATATCTTTTGATCTCTCCGGTGGTAAGATTAATACGCAGTGTCGTGCCGGCCAGTCCCCTGGAACTCGTAAAGCCGTTTGCCATTACTTGCCCACCTTTACCGGTCTGGTGACCATTGTGATTGCGCCGGTGTTACATAGCTCGGTGCATTTGAAACAGTTGTCGCAGATAATGACGTGCTCCAAGCCGCGATGCTGGAATATCACGCCCGGTTTACAGGCCGGGATACATTCGCCGCAATTGGTGCATTTTTCTACGAGCACGATATAGGCACCGTCATCGCGACGGTAGATAGCGCCCTCGGGGCAAACCTCAATACACTTACCACACTGTGTGCAGACCTTGGGCTTGTACACTCCCGGCTGCGGGAAATGTGCCTCGATTTTCAAGCTGGCCTTCTTGGGATTAGTTTCACCATAATGGCTGATAGCGCAAATTTGCATACACAGGCGGCACCCGCTGCACTTGCCCGATATTACTTTAATCCTCTTTATTTCCGTCACGTTTTTGAATACCTGCTGCATTACCTAATATGTCTGCCCGGCAATCCAGATAGCGGCCACGAGCACGACAGAAACGATTCTGAACGCGATGGCCGGCATCCGCAACTTACTCAGCAGGGCATTGGGTTGGATGGCATTGCCCAAGTAATATCCGAGATGTATGGTCACAATCGAGATCAGCGACGCGCTCACGGCGTCGGAGAAAAGGAACGAGCGAATCCCCGCCCAACCCGCCGAGGCCCATGACCCATCGCGCAGAACGTACGTGGCGACGAGTGCGAAAATCGCATATGATGCGTAGACTATGATCGGCGCAGCGATTACTCTAATTGTCGGGCTGGAATCGAGGCGTTCTTTGAAGGCCGAGTAGGTGAAATCGAAGACTATCCCGTTGATCATCACCGCCGCGAACTGGCAAGGAAAGAAGTTGCTCGAGGCGGTCTTGAACAGGCCGGCGATCAGCGCCATGACAACAACCGAGCCGGGGAAATGGACTAGCCGCTTGGAGGCGTAGAGAATTATGATTCCGAGGCCAAAGAGCAGGGCCGATTTCTGCGGCATCCCCATGGCACGGAATAGGTCCCGTCCGAACAACTCCAGCGCGCCCCACAGCGACCCGAAAAGAAGCACGACTAGGATCTTTTCATATTTGCTCATGCTTTGCTCCGGCAATAAGGGTCCATGTCTCTATTGGCCTGCACTCATCACCTCCGAAATTCGACCACAAGAACTCGCGCCAACCTGCTCAATATCAACATAATCTCCCTTTTCGCAAGCACAAAATGAGCTTTGTCCTACGTGTCAACTGGCCAGCCCATGCAACCCCAGATCGGGTACCAAACAGCATGCCCTCTGCTAACGGGCCCACAAAAAGAAGACGCGAAGTGCACACCATTATTCATGATTGCCAGCCACAACGATGTGACCTGACCCTATAGGACTAGACCAGGTCATGAGTCATGGTCTGGCCGTTCCAGAAGGGGCTTCTTTCATGCCCAGAAAGCGCCTGGCGGTGGAGCAGATAATCGCCAAGCTCCGTGAAGCTGAGGTCTTCTTGTTTCGAGGGCTCCAGTCGTTCCCTCTGGCCTTGCGCCGATCTCAATTGCAGGAAGAATATGAGGTTGCTGAAGATCTTCTAAGCGAGTTCAGCGGTCGACTACGCGAGTGCTGATAGCATACAAAGACAGTGACACTTATTCGAATGCCACCGAAACCCGTTGACATTCAGACGGCGAAAACGCTATCTTCCTGCGATTTGGAAGGGCTGTTTGTGTGAGAGAAATCACGGTTTCGCTGCTCTTGACAATCGTTTTCTATGTCAACAGCCCGACGATCGGCGCCGAAGTGCATCTGCCGTTTGGCGGCACCAAGGCGACCGGTAATGGCCATCGCGAAGCGGGAATTCAGGCGCTCGACGTCTTCAGCGAGTGGAAGTCGTGTTACATCGACTTCTCCGGTACGCTGCAGCGGGCACAAATCGACGCGTAGGCAAACAACTCAACGGAATAGCGAGTTTGAGGTAATATGAGTTCATCCCCGCACACCGGGAATATCGTCAGCAACCGGATTCGCAGCTATTTTCTGCGCGTTCTCTGGTACGCCTCCGCAATCTGAGCATCAAAGGTGACTCTGTGTTGATGTTAACGGTCTATTGGCGTGAATATTATTAACTTATCGGAGGATAGAGGATGGCAAAGAGACGAATCTTGATCATGGGAGCCGCAGGTAGAGACTTCCACAATTTCAATACCTGCTATCGCAACAACCGAAGCACCGAAGTGGTGTGCTTCACAGCGACACAGATTCCGGATATCGCGGGGCGCAAGTATCCGAAGGCATTGGCAGGAAAACTCTATCCTAAGGGCATACTGATCTACCCCGAGTCCGAACTGCTGGATCTGATCCGCAAGCATGATATCGACGAAGTCGTTTTCTCCTATTCTGATGTGCGGCACGAGTACGTCATGCACAAAGCCTCCGCGGTGCTGGCTGCCGGTGCGAATTTTACAATACTAGGAGCCAAATGCACAATGCTCAAGTCGACCAAGCCGGTTATCGCCGTGTGCGCCGTACGTACCGGGGCCGGCAAGAGCCAGACTACCCGGAGAGTCTGCGAGATTCTCAATGAGTTTGGTTTGAAGGTCGTAGCCGTTCGTCATCCAATGCCGTACGGTGATCTTGCCAAGCAAGCCTGCCAGCGGTTTGGTTCGTTGGCGGATTTGGTCAAGCATCAGTGCACTATCGAAGAAATGGAAGAATACGAGCCACATATTGCCCGCGGTCAGGTGATCTATGCCGGCGTCGACTATGAGAAAATTCTTCGGCAAGCCGAGAAGGAAGCGGATGTGGTCGTTTGGGATGGTGGTAATAATGATCTTTCGTTCTACAAATCCGATCTCTACATCACGGTCGCCGATCCTCATCGTCCGGGGCACGAGCTGGAATACCACCCCGGCGAAGTCAATCTGTTGATGGCCGACGTAGTTGTCATCAATAAGATTGACACGGCGGATGGCGATTGCATCGAGATAGTGCGCTCCAATATCCGTGACTCTAACCCCAAAGCGACGATCATCGATGGCGCTTCTCCGATCACAGTCGAAAACCCGTCAGTAATACGTGGCAAGCGCGTGCTGGTCGTCGAAGACGGACCGACGGCGACGCATGGTGAAATGCAGTACGGGGCCGGTACTGTCGCGGCAAACAAATATGGCGCTGCGGAGTTGGTTGACCCGCGCCCGTATCTTAAGGGCACTTTGATCGACACTTTCCGTAAGTATCCTGAAATTGGCACGTTGCTTCCCGCGATGGGTTATGGCGGCAAGCAGGTCAAAGATCTTGAGGCTACGATTGCAGCAACTCCGTGCGATTCCGTGATCATTGGCACACCAATTGATCTGCGCCGGGTGATCAAGATTAAGCAGCCGTCAACGCGTGTCGAGTACAATCTGCAAGAGATCGGCTCGCCGACACTGAATGATGTATTGGTTGATTTCGTAAGCAAGATGCAGAAGGGTAAGAAGAAGAGCAAATGAGCAGGACGGCTGTCATTGCGCTGGGTGGCAATGCCATCACTCGCAAAGAGGTCGAGGATACAATCACGAATCAATTCGCCAACACGCGCAGCTCTCTGTACGGGTTGATCGAGTTGATTCGAGATGGTTACAATATCGCCGTCACACACGGCAATGGCCCGCAGGTGGGCAATGCTATCCTGCGGGTCGAACTGGCACGGGGTAAGGCGCCGATTTTACCATTGGGTATTTGTGTCGCCGACACGGAGGGGGGCATGGGTTATATGATCGGCCAGTCTCTCCAAAACCGTCTCTATCGGGACAACATTCAGCGCGAAGTGGTAACCATTATCACACAGGTAGAGGTTGACAAGGACGATCCGGAACTTGCCAATCCCAGCAAATTCATCGGCCAGTTTTACTCGGAGCAGGAAGCGGTTCTTTTCCAGACCGAGCGTGGCTGGGTCATGAAAGAGGACTCCAATCGAGGCTGGCGGCGCGTGGTGCCATCACCGATTCCCCAAAAAATCGTCGAAGGGCGGATCATTGCCCAACTTGTTGACAGCGGAGTTATCGTTATTGCTGCCGGTGGTGGTGGAATCCCGGTATACGTGGAAAAGGACGGCACGTTGGAAGGGGTTGATGCGGTGATCGATAAGGACCGGGCATCGGCGCTTTTGGCAAACCAGATTTCCGCTGAAATGCTGATTATCCTTACCAACGTCGACAAGGTCGCGCTCAACTTCGGCAAACCGAATCAGAAACTGATTGACGAAATGACGGTCTCCGAGGCCCAGGAATATCTGCGGCAAGGACATTTCCCGCCCGGGAGTATGCGACCCAAGATAGAGGCCGCGATAGATTTCCTGCGGAACGGCGGAACGAAGGTTGTGGTATCTTCCATCGAAAAGGCGGCGGAAGCGGTGTTCGGGAATGCCGGCACCGTTATCACGCGCGGGTGAAATGGTCGCACCACTTACTAAACCGTTGATCACAGCCATCACAACACAGGGGCAACTCTATGAAGTTGGCGGCGCTGTTCGCGACTCGCTGATCCCAGGTCAACCGGCATCCAAGGATATCGACTTTCTGGTCGCGGGTATTCCCTATCAAGAACTGGTTTCGATTCTGCGCCGCTTCGGCAGAGTCGATCTGGTCGGCCGGTCGTTCGGGGTGATCAAGTTCACGCAGCACGCCTCAGCAGGCGTCTCCCCAGAGACTTTCGATTTTGTCCTTCCTCGCAAGGAATACTCCACCGGTACCGGACATCGCGATTTTGAGGTTGAATTTGATCACAATTTGAAGGTTGAAGACGATCTCGGCCGCCGGGATTTCACTATCAATGCCATTGCGCGCAGCGTCGCGACCGGAGAAATCGTCGATCCGTTTTATGGGCAACAGGACATCCATGCGTGTCTGATTCGCATGACTTTTCCGAACTCCTTCGTCGAGGATCCCTTGAGGATGTTGCGCGCTATACAGTTTGCCGCGCGGTTCAATTTCGAAATTGAACCGAAGACGTATGCTGCGATTTGTGAAAACGCGGCGTTGATTAAGAGCGTCTCCGCGGAGCGCATCGCCGAAGAGCTCAACAAGCTTCTAATCAAGGCGGGCAAGCCCTCGGTGGGACTCATCCTGATGCAGAAAACCGGTATGCTGAGCCATCTGATTCCGGAACTGGAACTCACCGTCGGTGTTGACCAACCGGGACCGTTTCATGCTCATCCCGTATTTGAGCACTCCATTTTCACCGTCGATGCTGCCCCGCGAAGTCTCACGGTGCGAATGGCGGCGCTGTTTCACGATGTCGCGAAGCCGCAAGCCAAGCGGGAAATAGAGGGAGGCGCCACATTCTACGGACACGAAGACTACGGCGCCCGGGTTGCCCGCAAGGTCTTGGAACGGTTGCGCTACTCCAACGATTTTATTGATCAGGTAGTCACGCTCATCGACAGGCACATGTTCACTACCGATGTGTCTGATAAGGGAATGCGCCGTTTGATCCGCAAAGTAGGGCAGGGTTTAGTCTTCGACCTGCTTGATCTCCGTCGCGCCGACGTTGTCGGGCAGGGGAAAGGGGGCAGAACCGACGACGTAGATGAGTTTGAGCAGCGCATTCGCGAAGAGCTGGAGCGCAAGCCCCCCTTTGGGTTAGCCGATTTGGCGCTCAACGGCAACGATCTGATGCGTGAATTTGGATTGCCGCCGGGGAAAGAGATAGGCGAAATTCTCAACCACCTGTTAGAGCTGGTACTTGATTTTCCGGAAAAGAATAGCTACGATATACTGCTTGAAGAAGCACGGGCCTACTTGAAGGCTAAGGCATAGAAGAAATTTGAGGAGCCATAGATGAAAATTCACGAGTATCAGGCAAAGGAGATTTTTGCCTCTTTCGGTATTCCGGTTCCCAAGGGCAAGATTGCGTTCTCGGCAGATGAGGCGCGCAACCTTGCCGCTGAAATCGGGAGACCGGTCATGGTCAAAGCACAGGTACATGTTGGCGGGCGCGGCAAAGCGGGTGGAATCAAGCACTGTGCAACGCCGGATGAAGCTTACAGCAATGCCGAAAACATCATCGGCATGAACATCAAGGGATTGATCGTTCGCAAAGTGCTGGTGACGGAAGCCACAGATATCAGCCATGAAGCCTATGTCGGCATCATCGTCGACCGCAGCGCCAAGAAGCCGGTGATCATGGTTTCGGCGGAAGGGGGTATCGACATCGAGGCGGTTGCCGCCAAGACACCCGAGAAGATTCACAAGCTGCACGTTGATCCGATTCTGGGGATGAAATCGTATCAGGCACGGCAGTTGGCTTACAAGGTCTATTCCAATCCCGAGACCGCCAAGCAGGCGGCCGGCATCATTTTGAAGCTGTATCGCTGCTTTATGGAAGCGGACGCTTCGCTGGTCGAGATTAACCCGTTGGTGACGACGCCGTCCGGCAATGTCGTGGCACTCGATGCCAAAATCAATCTGGATGACAACGGTCTCTATCGTCATCCCGATTATGAGAAGATGCGCGATGTGGCTCCGCAGGAAGAGTCCGAAAACGAAGCTCGCGAAGCGGGGCTATCCTTTGTTGGTCTTTCCGGCAATATCGGTTGCGTAGTCAATGGCGCCGGACTGGCGATGGCGACGATGGATCTGGTCAAACACTATGGGGGTGAACCGGCGAACTTTCTTGATATCGGCGGTTCGTCCAATCCGGAGAAAGTAGTCACAGCGATGCGAATCATCCTGCGCGATTCCAATGTCAAAGCGATTCTCTTTAACATCTTTGGCGGTATCACCCGTTGCGACGACGTCGCAAACGGCATTGCCAAGGCAGTCTCCGAGTTTAGGCCGTCGGTACCGATTGTCGTGCGCTTGACCGGCACCAACGAAACCGAGGGGCGCGCAATCTTGGCGCACGCGCAGATTCAGGGTGCGGAAACGATGGTCGAAGTGGTCACCAAGGCAATTGCACTAGCCGGTGTGGCTTAAGCGAGGAAAGGAACAGCACATGGGAATCTTTGTAGATAAGAAAACGAGAGTGGTGGTTCAGGGAATCACCGGTCGCGATGGATCATTCCACGCGCGGCAGATGAAAGAATATGGCACCGCCGTAGTCGCTGGTGTAACTCCCGGCAAAGGCGGCACCGGTTTGGAAGGCATTCCGATATTCAATAGCGTCGCCGAAGCAGTAGAAAAGACCAAGGCAAATACGTCGGTCATCTACGTTCCTGCCTCGGCCGCCGTGGATGCTATCTATGAAGCTGCGGACGCCGGTATTCAAGTCATTGTCTGCATCAGCGAGGGTGTTCCGGCGAACGACATGCTTAAGGTATACAACTACCTGAAAATCAAGGGAGTGCGGTTGATCGGTCCCAATTGCCCGGGTGTTATCACGCCGGGCGTCACCAAAGCCGGTATTATGCCGGGACAGATCCACAAGAAGGGATCGGTCGGTGTGGTATCCCGCTCCGGGACGTTGACGTACGAGATCGTTTACAACTTGACCGCCAAGAAGATCGGTCAGTCAACTTGTATCGGCATCGGTGGCGATCCGATTATCGGCACCAACTTCATTGACTGTCTGAAGGAATTCCAAGATGATCCGCAGACCGAGGCGATTGTCGTGATCGGCGAGATTGGCGGTAGCGATGAAGAGGATGCTGCGGCCTTCATCAAGAAATATGTGACCAAGCCCGTTGTTGGTTTCATCGCCGGGTTGACGGCTCCCGCCGACAAGCGGATGGGGCATGCCGGCGCGATTATCTCCGGCGGTACCGGTACCGCGCCGGAGAAGATCAAGGCGTTCGAAGCGGTCGGGGTTCCGGTCGCACAGACTCCGGCGGAAGTCGCTGATTTGGTAGAAAAGAAGCTGGCTGCTTTGTACAAGAAAAAAGCAGCGAAAAAAACGGCTAAGAAGACGGTCGCCAAGCCAAGGCCTGCGGCCAAGAAAAGCGTGAAGACCAAATCGAGCACGAAGAAGGTAGTCAGAAAGGCGGCTCCAGCGAAGAAGGCCAAAGCTACCAAACCAGCGAAGGTCAAGAAGAGCAAGTCGAAGGCAAGACTGAAGAAGAGATAACTCACTGTTGATAGATTCATCCGGTCAGCGGCGACTTCGGACTAACTTCGAAGCGCGGCGCCGTGAAGACCAAGGAGATTATTTAGATGCCGGATACACCGGGCGAAAACGAGCGACAGGCAACAGAATCAACTTCCAGCAGCGGTGCTGGACCGTTGACGATTTACTTCCACTGGTGTAAGGCGTGTGGCATTTGCATCAGTTTTTGTCCCAATCAAGTGTTCACCTCTGACCGAGACGGCAAACCGGTTATTTCCTATCCTGACAAATGTACCCAGTGCGCTATCTGCTGGCTTCATTGTCCGGACATGGCCATCGTCTCTAATGAGAAGTAGGAGTGCTGCTGAATGGCTGAAAATATAAGACTAATGCAGGGTAATGAGGCTGTGGCTGAGGGGGCTATGATCGCTGGTTTGCGCTTTTTCGGTGGCTACCCGATCACTCCTTCCACCGAGATCGCCGAGATACTGGCACGACGGCTGCCGAAAGTCGGTGGGAAATTCATCCAGATGGAGGATGAGATCGCGTCAGTGGGAGCGATCATCGGCGCGTCGCTGGCAGGTTCCAAATCAATGACGGCGACGTCAGGCCCCGGCTTCTCGCTAATGGTCGAAGGTATCGGTTACGCCTATATGGCGGAAGTGCCGACGGTTATCGTCAATGTCCAACGCGGCGGTCCGTCCACCGGCCTGCCGACGAAAGTTTCGCAATCAGACACTATGCAGGCGCGCTGGGGTACACACGGCGACTACATTGCCATTGCTCTCGCGCCGCAGTCAGTTCGCGAGACA
>Ga0209777_10002337_pt1 | contig 25205 bp, 22 predicted proteins | sample FrelakmetHBP12HB_FD_187147 | JGI IMG/M metagenome (GOLD analysis project Ga0209777, IMG submission 187147) | Freshwater lake sediment microbial communities from the University of Notre Dame, USA, for methane emissions studies -HBP12 HB (SPAdes)... | ecosystem: Environmental > Aquatic >... | reverse complement strand
AGCTTGCGCAGTCCGGTTATCAATTGAATCCCGCGCCGGGCTGCATTACCGGGCATATCTTCGTCACGCATGGCGCGGATGGTGGCCACTCCCGCCGCACAAGCCACGACGTTGCCGCCGAACGTCCCACCGTGTGAACCGGTCTGCCACTTCTTCATCAGGTCAAGACGGCTGAATACTCCTGAAAGCGGCAGGCCCGAAGCGATGCCCTTGGCGACTGTCATAATGTCGGGGACAACCCCGAAGTGTTCCTGGGCGAACCATTTCCCGGTCCGGCCAAATCCTGACTGGACCTCGTCAAAAATAAGCAGGATGCCGTTCCTATTGCACAATTCGCGCAGCCCCTTCATGAACTCCGCCGGTGGGACAACGTATCCGCCCTCACCCAGCACCGGCTCCATTAAAATGGCAGCGGTCTCGGCTGGGGAGGTCTGCGTGAGCAGCAGCTCTTCAAGCGCACCCAGGCAGGATTCAGTAGCCTGAGCCTCGGTCCTCCCGAGTTTAAAGGCATACGGGTATGGAGTCACAAAGATTCCGGCCGGGAGCGGCTGGTAGCCGGAGCGGTAGATGGTCTTGGATGTGGTCAGGGCCATCGTCCCAGCGGTGCGCCCGTGGAAACTGCCCGAAAAAACAATGATATTGGTTTTTCCCGTTGCGGCGCGCGCCAGTTTGACCGCTCCTTCCAGCGCTTCTGCCCCGGAGTTGCTGAAAAAGTATCCATCGATGGAAGGATGTACAACCTTGCGCAGTTCTTCGATCAGCTGGAGCATCGGTTTATGGATAACGATGTTCGCCTGGGCATGTATGAACAGACCGGCTTGCTCGCGGATGGCTTCAACGACCTTTGGATGACAGTGACCTGTATTGGTCACGCCAATGCCGCAGGTGAAGTCGAGGTATTTTTTACCGTCCAAAGCATAGATATAGCAGCCTTCAGCGCGTTCAGCTTGAATCGGGAAGATACGCGACCAGACAGGGGACATGTGGGGGAAATTTTCTTCGTAGAGAGACATAGTATTCACCTTTGCGATTAGATTAGGAGATTGAGTTTACTAGAATCGAATAAAGGAGAAAAACCCATATTATCATATCGAAAAAGTTTTCAAATCGTTTGCAAAAGAAAACCAACGGGGAGGGTGGACCCTCCCCGTGTTATTTCTTAAGCGGGCAGGTAGTCTGCAGCCCATTCGATATCTAACGCTTTCAAAGTCTCCCGGGTGGGGATGCCATTATTGGTAAAACCAGCCAGTTTGTAGTACTCATCTAGGGCTGTTTCCATCTCTTTGCGCGTGACTGCTATCCCTGCTGTGGGGCCGGTACCCTCCAACGGTTCGTAGAGCTTCTTGGGCAGCTGGTCATCCTCGCGGTCAAAGCCCTCGCGGGCATTGTACGTCCGCATCAGGTCCAGGCGGCGTTTGCCGACGGTCATCAGTTCATCCACGGTTACATCCCAGCCAGTCACTGATTTAACCATCGCGGCCGTATCGTTCGGACCGTACAGGCACCAGGTGGGACCGTAGACGAATTGGCATAGTTCCAGGGTATCCATCATGCTATAGAAGACTTCGGTCAGGTAAGCAAAGCGCACCTTTTCCGGCGTCAAACTACGGGGCGGTTGTGGTTCACCAAGCTCCATTTCTTTGAGCCTGTCCAAATTGAATTGGGCAACGCCCTCCTCGTAATAAGGATCGTGCTCGCTGGACTGGTGGTCTGCCCCGAAGGGATTGACGGCGTAGATCAATCCCAGTGAACGCTTGGCTTGCGGCATATGCGCCGGCGCTTCCTGGTTCTTGATCGTCGTCAGGCATTCGTCCGCCCCTTTGCCCCAGAGCAGAGCGGCGCGTGCTGATCCTTCAGCCAGGATAGCGCCGAGTTTGCCAGTTTTCGTTACGATCTGCTGGAGGACATCCAGCATGGCATCGGCGTTACCGAAGCGCAGGTCGATGCCGCCGGTATCCTCTTTGGTGAGGATGCCTCGCTCGTAGCATTCCATGGCAAATGCCATGGTCGCGCCGCAGGTAATTGAGTCGATGCCATGCATGTCGCAAATCTGGTGGGCCTGGGCAATAGCCGCCAGGTCGCTGATGCCGCAGGAGGAGCCAAACAGGCCAATCGTTTCATACTCCGGACCACCGTAGAGCGGATCGAACTTGTACTTGCCTTCTTGGATCTCCACTACACGTTTACAACGCACCACGCATGCGTAGCAGGTATCGCGTGCTTTCAGGATCGTCTCAGCCATCTTTTCGCCGCTGATGGGTTCTGCATGCTCGAACTGGCCTTCGGTATAGTTACGGGTCGGAAGGGTTCCGATCATATTGTTGAACATGACTACCACGGCAGTGCCGAATTTTGCCAGTCCGTCCATGTCAGGGTTGGTCTTGACGGCATCGGGACCAGTCCTGTTCAACGCCACCATGGCCTTCTGGTCGGCGACAGCGGGCTTGGCTTTGCCGCGCACGACGATGGCTTTGAGGTTCTTGCTGGCCATGACCAGCCCCATGCCTGTGCGCCCGTTCATGCGGTTTGACATGTTGACAATGGTGGAGAAGCGCACGCCTTTTTCAGCCGCCGGTCCAACCTGCATCACCTGAGCCTTTGGGTCACCGACTTCCTGCTTAAGCAGCGCATCCACTTCGCTGGTGACCTTGCCCAGTATGTGGGATGCGTCGTTTAATTTCGCTTCGCCGTTGATGATGGTCAGGTAAACCCATTTGGGGCTTTTGCCTCGGAAAACAACGCCATCATATCCGGCAAATTTGAACTCGGCTGGGAAAAACCCGCCTGCTTGCGAGTCGCCAATCGCTCCGCTCATCGGGGACTTGGCATTCACGTTGATGCGGCTCAGCCCGGAAATACTCGCGCCGGTCACCACGCTGTCAAAAACGGTCAGCAGGTTCTCGGGTCCAAGCGGGTCCGCACCTTTGGGGACTTCACGTAGGATGTAGTACAACGCCATGGCCGAACCGCCCATGTACTTGCGGTAAAATGATTCGGGTGGAGTCTCCACCTCCATCTTACCGGTGGTCAAATCAACATGCAGAATCTTGCCATGATAACCAAATGGCATAAGAACCTCCTTGACCAGTAACAAATGGGTTGATGACTGAAATAATTATAGAGCATTTCTGTTCCGGGTCCCGATTACGGAAAAAAGTTCAACCACAGGATCTTTTAATTAGATAATCACATTTCCTTGATGCTGTAGGGAAATCCGTAATCTGCCATCTTGTTCATAAAGGGGAGCGGGTCAAACGCCTCCGGTCCAAGGACGCCCGTTCCTTTCCACTGACCGTGCTCCAACAGATCCCAGCCGATAACGGCGTTGAACGCCGTCTGGGCCACGACCGCCTGACAGCCCCACTTCTGCATGCACTCCGCATTATCAGCCACCTGGTACAGATAGACCTGATGTGACTTGCCGTCTTTCACACCCTTAACCCAGGTGCCGGCGCTGGTCTTGCCGAACATTCGATCGCCTAAGTGAGCCGGATCAGGCAGACATGCGGCCACCACATCGCGGGGTGCAACCTGCAGGCCTTTAACCTTGATAGGCTCCTTATTGTCTAGACCGAGCATGTGCAAGGTCTTTAGTACGCCTATGAACTGGTCGCCCAGTCCATATTTGAAGGTAACGCGCTTCGTCTTGACCCAGCGTGGGATGAGCAGGACCTCTTCGTGCTCGACATTGACGACTTCCACCCTTCCGATCCCTTCAGGGAATTCAAATACCTCTGGTTCAGAGAAGGGCGGAGTGGTGAACCAGCCTTTATCCTTTTCCCAGATCACAGGAGGGTTCAAACATTCCTCGATCGTGGTCCAGATCGAGAAGTTCGGTGCGAACTCATATCCCTTGACTTCGATGTTGGCTCCGTCCCGGATTCCGATCTCCTCGATCTCATCGAAGAGATGGTCTTGGGCGTAGCGGGCAAAGACATCCGCCATCCCTGGTTCCACTCCAAGACCCACCAGGCATAGAATGCCCTTCGCCTCCCACTGCTTGGCGCGTTCGAACTGGTAGTCCCCCAACTTGACGCCGCACTTTTCGAAGGGTTTCTCGGGGTGAGGCGCAGAAAGGGTCATGGCCATGTCCATGTAATTGCAGCCGACCTTGTAAGCTGACTCGAAAATTGGGACGTTAAAACTCGGGTCGCAAGCGTTCATGACTAGGTCCACTTTGTATTTCTTCGCCAGGATTTCAATCTGCGCTGATTTATTGGCATCGACGAACTCCACCGGGAATCGTCTGGTGTCTCTCAGTTTCCCCTGGACTTCCTTGGCACGTTCCAGGTTGTAGTCTGCCAGGACGACCTGCTTGACCCATTCCCGCGGTTCGGCAATACGAGCGATGGCTTCCCCAACCCCTCCGACTCCGACCAGTAGCACTTTCATAACGCCTCTCCTTTTTTAATTTAACAGTCCATTTAGATTGACGCGCTTTCCACTCATCCTTGGATTGTAATCGCTCATAGGGAAATCGCATGAGCGGATACCAAATTTAAGATTCGTCTTCTCCCGGATCTGACCGGATTAATTGCACCTCGAAAAGACAGTCAGACCAGTTCCTGCAATCGATCGGAAACGTTTATTTTGCTTTAAAATCTGTCCACAGGCTGTCGTACAGGGTGGTCGCAGTTCCGACATCGATGATTGGTTTTGCATTCGCCAGGAAAGCATCGGAGGGGTTCGTGCCCGAAAAGGCCATGTACGATGCATAGAACGTCGGATCGGTGGTTTTCAAATAATCGAGGGCTGCGGCGTTCGGATTGGAATACGGGAATTCCTCGGAGATCAGGATGCTCTGCGCCGGGTCCAGGATAAAATTAAGGAACTTCAACGCGGCATCTTTGTGGGGCGCGCCCTTAGGGATTGCCAGAGTATCGAACCAGATCCCACAGCCCTCGGTCGGGCAGATGTACACCACGTTCGGGTCCGAGGCGAAAGCTAGGGAGGCATTCCCGTTGTAGACCAGCCCCGCCCAGGCTTCCCCGCTGATGATCGAAGTCTCCGGGGTATCGCTGTCAAACTTGAGGATGTTCGGTTTCAGTTCGATCAGTTTCTGTTCAGCCTGTTGAAGCTGGTTGGGGTCGGTAGTATTTCGGTCATATCCCAACACCTGCAGGACCATACCCATGACCTCGCGCTCATCATCGAGCATGACAAGCCGACCTTTAAACCTGGGGTCCCACAGGTCGGCGTAGCTCTTCGGTTCAAAGGGTACTTGGGTCTTATCATAGATCAAAGCAGTCGTTCCCCATTGATAAGCGATCGTGTATTGATTATTCGGGTCATAATCCCGGCTGATGAAGCGCTTGTCCAGATTGCTGAAATTGGGGATCTGGGTCATGTCCAAGGGATCAAGCATGCCCTGCTTGATCATGATTGCGTCCGTGTAATCGCTCGGGATGACCACATCATACCCGGAGGCTCCCGCCTGCAGTTTGGCCAGCATCTCTTCGTTGGAGGAATAGGTATCGTAATTCACCTTGATGCCATATTTTGCGGTGAAATTATCCAGCAGTTGCTGGGGGATGTAGTCCGACCAGCCGTACAGGTTCAACACTTTGGAATTTGACTGCGATGAGCCACAGGCCGGCAAAATCATCACCAGCAGGGCTAAGAGGGTGATCAACCGATAGAGTTTCATGTCTTCTGCTCCTTTCGAAATATGGCCTTATGCCCTGCGGCTCTGGGCAATCTGGCCAATGGCCAATATTACAAACACGATCAACACCCACAGAGCTGACAGCGCATTGATCTCTGGGGTGACCACAAACCGCACCATCGAATACACTCTCAAGGGTAGAGTGGTTGAGCCAGGGCCAGCAGTGAAATAGGTAATGACATAATCGTCGAGCGATAGCGTCAAGGCCAGCATCGCCCCGGATAGGACCCCTGGCATGATTGTCGGGAGGGTCACCCGCCAAAAGGTCGTCAGCTCATTGGCCCCCAGGTCCATGGCGGCCTCGTCGATGGCGTTATCGTAGCCATGCAAGCGCGCCCGCACTACCAGGGCCACGAAGGGGATGTCGAAAGCGATGTGGGACAACGTGATCGTCACCAGCCCCAGCGTGAAGTGGATCAGGACAAAAAACACCAGCAGGGAAATACCCATGACAACTTCCGGGATGACAATCGGTATGTACATCATGGTTTCGGATGTGCTGTACAGCGGGAAGTGGTAACGTTGCATGGCCAGGGCCGCCATCGTCCCAATCACGGTGGAGACCAGGGTCGCAATTGCAGCGATCATCAAGGTATTCCTGGTGGCCAGCAAGATTTGCTGATCCTGGAACAGGACTTTATACCACCCCAAGGTAAATCCCTCCCAATGGATGTTCAGCTTCTGTGAATTGAACGAGAAGATGATCAGCACCAGGATCGGGACATAAATGAATAGGTATGCCATGAAAGTATAGACGCGCAACCAAAGCGCTGGTTTTTTCTCGCTCATACCAGCAGCTCCTCGCCAAAACCGGCTTTCCGCGTGTAGTACAAAGTGAAGACCATTGTCAGGAGCATCAGGACCATCGAGGCCGCGGCACCGAAGGGCCAGTCTCGGGCGGTCAGGAACTGGTTTTGAATGACATTGCCAATCAGAATCGTCTTGGCGCCCCCCAGCAGATTCGAGACCACGAACATACCCATGGCGGGGATAAAGGTCAGGATCGTCCCTGCAATCATCCCCGGTACGCTCAAAGGCAGGGTGACCCGCAGGAAGGCTCGCCAGGGTGGCGCGCCCAGGTCGGCCGCGGCTTCCAACAAGGAATTTTCGACTTTTTCCAGCGAGGTGTACAGCGGCAGCACCATGAACGGCAGGAATTCGTAAATCATGCCGATCATCACGGCCGTCGGCGTATAAAGAAGGTTTAAGGGACCCCTGGTTATATGCAATCCCATCAGTATCGTATCTAAGAATCCACCCGAGCGCAGGATCATCATCCAGGCATAAATGCGAATGATGAAATTCGTCCAGAAAGGCAGCAGGATCAGGAAGAGCAGCAGGGATCGCGTTCGGGCCGGCGCACGGGCCAGATAATATGCCATGGGATAACCGATCAATAGGCATAATACGGTAGTCCCCATTCCTACGGCTAACGAGAAGAGCAAGATCTTCCCGTAAAGAGTGTTGAACAAGCGGGCATAGTTCTCTATGTTGAATTTAAAAACGATCTGACCATATTCACCGCGCGACAGAAAGCTCAACCCGGCCACCAGGAGCAGGGGGAGCACGATCATCAGGAATAAATAGATATTCGCTGGAGAAATCAGGAACAAGCCCTGTGCAACCCGATTCTCACGTAATGCTCGTACCAACGAGAATTTTCTCTTCAGGCTTTTGGGTTCTGGGGCAGTTGTCATGACACATCCTCTGGGAGCACTAGGGTGTTCTCAATGGGGATATAGATCCTGACCGCGTCCCCGGCAGAATAGTAGGCATTCGGATCCAAGGTGGAGATCGAGTTCTGCTCCCAGGCCCGCATGCGCAGGCTCGCTCCCAAGTCCAGAACCACGCGCGTATCCGATCCTATGTAGGCGGTCGTTACAACCTTGCCGTTCAGCAGGTTCTCTGTACCACGCAGATCCCTGACCTCTTTTCCGTCGTCATCTGCCAGCCGCACCTTTTCAGGCCGGATTGATACAGCAACCACCTTCCCGACCGAGAGCTCGCCCTGCGGAATCCCGCTGATCTCCTGGTTTAAAGAGTTCAGTAGGACGGTGACCCGATCCTTCGTCAGCGTCTTGATGACTCCAGTCAGGAAGTTCGTCTCACCGATGAAGTCGGCCACGAAACGGCAGTTTGGGCGCTCGTAGATCTCGACCGCACCACCGATCTGCAAGGCCTTGCCTTTGCTCATCACTGCTATCCGATTGGACATAGTCAAGGCTTCTTCCTGGTCATGGGTCACATAGATAAATGTGATGCCCACTTGTTCCTGCAGTGCCTTGAGCTCCAGCTGCATTTCCTTGCGCAGTTTCAGGTCGAGCGCACCAAGCGGTTCGTCGAGTAGGAGCACCTCGGGTCGTTTGACCAGGGCACGCGCCAGCGCGATCCGCTGCTGTTGGCCGCCGGATAGTTGTTTGGGCTTACGACGTCCCATACTGCCCAGCTTGACCATCTCCAGGGCCTCACCTACACGTCGGTTGATCTCCTCCTTGGGCACTTTCTCCATCTCGAGCCCGAAGGCGATGTTCTGGAAAACGGTCATATGCTGGAACAGGGCATAGCTCTGGAAGACGGTGTTGACTGGTCGCTGATAGGGCGGCGTGTGGCCCATCTCCTTCCCATTAATAATGACCTCTCCGCTGGTCGGCCATTCGAATCCAGCCATCATGCGCAGCGAGGTGGTCTTTCCACAGCCGGAGGGTCCCAGGAAGGAGAAGAATTCACCGTGCTTGATCTCCAGGGAAACATGGTCGACAGCGGTTACCATACTGCCTTCCGGCGTTGGAAAGATCTTAGTGACATCGTGGAATTCAACTGCAATATCGCTTTTCATAAGCTAGCGAGTGGTTCCAGGATTCATGGTATTGCAGAACCAGCCGCATCTCCTTTCAAACCATCCGAACAGTTGCTTCAGTGAGAGTTGGCTCCGGTGCTGGTCGGCATGTGCTTGCTGACGTATTTCACGGCATCCTCCAGACGATCCAGGACGGTATCGATCTGCTCATAGGTGATTACGAGCGGCGGTTCGATCCGCAAGGTCTGGGCGCTTATCAATGTTCCAGCCACCAGCACACCTCGCTTGAAGAGCTCGGCAGCCACCATATAGCCGATCTCAGGCGTCAGGAAGTGGTTCCCGATCAGCAGGCCGCGCCCGGTGATTTCCCGGTAAACCTGCGGATACTTCACAGCCAAGGCCTTCAGCTTCGGGATCAGGTATTCTCCCTTTGCGGCTGCCACTTCCCACAGCTTGTCTCGCAGGGTGACATGGATGGCTGCGATCGCCGCCGAACAAGCGAGCGCTCCACCGCCGGTGGTGGTGGTGTGGATGAACGGGTTCGGGTACATCATACATTGCCATATTTCCTCGGTCGAACAAAACGCGCTGATCGGCATTACTCCGCCGCCCAGGGATTTGGCCACCGAGAGGATGTCCGGGACGACATTCCAGTGATCGACCCCCCAAAGCTTGCCGGTTCGCCCGAGGCCGGTTTGGACCTCATCCGCCAGGAGCAGGGTCCCGTAATGCTTGGTCGCCTCACGGATGCGCGGCCAGAAATCCTCCGGCGGGACAATGCCTCCGGCCTCACCTTGGATGGGTTCCATCAAGACCCCGGCGATGCCGATGCCGATTTTCTTGCAGATATCCAGCTGTCGTTCGACCGCGTCTGCATCCCCGAAGGGGACATGGTAGACCGGACCGCCGTACAGGATGCCGACTGGCTCGCGGTAATCGGCCTTACCAATCATGCTGAGCGAGCCCATTGTCTTGCCATGGAAGGCCTTGACGGCCACAATGAAGCCCGGCTTATGGGTATACATCTTGGCCACTTTAATGGCGCCTTCAATCGACTCGGTCCCACTGGCACAGAAAAAACTGTACTTGATATCTCCGGGTGTAATCAACGCCAGGAGCCGTGCCAGCACACCTCGCAGCGGGTCAATCAACTCCTGGCTGGGCATCGGGGTTCGGTAGTTCAACTGATCCCTGACTGCGGCCACGATATCAGGGTGCCCCCAGCCGTGGTCCATCATCCCATAGCCGCCCAGGCAGTCGATATACTCCCGCCCAAGAACGTCGTGGAAGATCGCACCCGAGCCAGTCCACTCGGTTGCTGCCCAATCGCCAGCTTCAGTAACGGACTTTCGATATTCCAGCCAGCCTTTGTTGAAATGATCAGCGAAGTTGCGCTTCGATTCTTCGATAATCTTCTTGCCTTCCGCTTCCGATATGTCTTTCTTGTGGATGATTCCCAACCAGCGATCGGAATAAGCTAGAGCTTCCTTGATTTTCTGTGACATCGCATCCTCCTCGTTCCTAATCCCAATCAGATACTTCTTGATACCAGGGCTTTCTTGTCCCGGTCTTGGCACGGCTCTTCCACTTACCGGACTTGGGTGTGTCTTCAATGAACTTGAGGAAATAATCCACTTTCTCGGCGATGATGGTGCGATGATTATCGGTGAGCGCCTTCACCCCTGTCATGGCTTCCTTTATTTTCTTCAAGTTGGTTGTAGCAGTATAATAAAAACCCCAATCATCCGAGAACAACTTGGCAATGTATTTGGCATTGATGGCTTCTTTATCCGTGTCACTGACCGGCGCCGCCAGGAACAGCAGCATGGCATCCTTGAGATCTTTGTCATTGATCTGGACAATCTGGAGCTTTTGCAGCATCAGGTCAGCCAGTGAAACGCAGTAAGGATGGATCTCCAGGCGGCCGCGATAGTCAATTGGGTGGTTGTAATCCAGTTTATCGAAGAACACATCGATCATTGGGATTCGTCCACCAAAATAGATGTGACGCGTATTCCCACTGAGCATGGCCGCCCGTTTTTCGAGTTCGTAGCCCTGTTTTTCGAAAAATGGCACGATTTTGCCACGGCACTTGCCGTAACAGGCATAATCAATGTCTGTAAAGACGCGGTCGCCCAGGCGTTCCATCCGGCGGTACAAGTCCACATAATCGGGGAAAAGGAAGTGCAGCGCTATCGGACCCATCGCGCGCAGGATGATCCCTTGTTTCTGCGCCTCGTCGGTAAGGGCTCGCGCCTCCTCCAGATATTCCTCCGGCTTGGGATATTCATCGAGTGGAATGTCTTTTGGAAGTCTGAACACTTTTTGCGGCATCATAATCTGCTCCTATCCAGATGTGAAGACGTAGTCTTTCACTTTTCCTTTTTCCAGCACAACAACCACACCCTTCAGGATACCCTCGGAATATTCACTGCCCGGGTTGATCAGGAGCGACTTACGGACTTTCTGCGCCCCGCGCGATTCGTGGATATGACCGAACAATCCAATCAAGGGCTGGTATTTCTCGATCATCTTCGCGCATGCCCGGCTGCCAACATGGATCTTTCGGTCAGCGGCCTGGATCAGATCCTTTGTCAGTTCGGGCGCTAGATCCAGGGCAAAACCATACGGGGGCACATGGAAGTTAAAGATGGCATTGGACTTATCCTGCACCAAGGCTACCAACTCCTCCATCATTGGCTCCAACTCCTCATCCGGCTTCTCCCGAGGTGTATTCCACGGGGTCGGGTTTGTCCAGCAGAAAGTGATCATCTCGTGGTCGCCGACCATTACTTTTTTGTTGTTACAATTAACAATCGCCGACGAATCCTCAATGATTTTGTCCACTTCAAAATAATCATCGTTACCCGGCGCCATGTAAACCTTGTAAGCGGTTCCCTTCAAGCGCTCATCAGCCAGTGCAATCCATTCCTTCAAGCGGACTAGCATCAGCTCTTTGAACAGGATGTCAAGCTTGACCGGGTCTGCCTGGTACGAATGGAACTCGTCGGGAGTTTGATGAACCCAATAATAGCCCATAAGCTCAATGGTTTTCTTGAGCTTGTTCAAATCCTCTTGTGTGTAGGCTTCGGTATACTGTCCCATCAGGGTGGTATGCCAGCCTCCACCGGCTTTTTCAACGAGCGGTACAAGTACCTTTCCGGTCAAGTCCCCGAGAAGAATTCCGACGTCCACGTTGTAAACTTTTAAGGCGTTCAAGTACTTACGATAACAAGAATTCGAGCCATGGATATCAGTGACAAAAAAGATCTTGATCTGATTTCCCATCAATAACTCCTTCTAGTATGAACGGATTTTGAATAAAGTAAGGGGCGCTGCAGGTACATGCAGCGGCCCCCTTTCAGAAAAGGCGCGCAGGGTTTAGTCAGGCGGCAGTTCGCCGTAGGTCATCCCGACATCCACTCCGGCCTTCTTATTACGAGCTTTCCAGTAGAAGTACCAAAGGATGCCTAGACCCCATACACAGACGTATAGGACCAGCGACCCTTTCACTAGAGGTTGCTCGGCGCTTGGCATAACCCAGTAGAAGTAGAACAGGATCCCCAGGTAGATCAGGTTGGCGATCCCGCCGATGGTGACAACTGGGATTCCCAGGATCTTCCAAGTCTTATATGGGCTAGAATCCCAGATGTGACGAACCTTCTTGACAAACGGGAAGATGGTTGCAGCGATCGCAGTCACTCCAAAGACCGATACAACCTCCATCCCGGTCACAGACAGACCGGTCATGGGGTTCCTCCAGAAGGCATAGGCAGCTATGCCAATTTCTCCTAGGACAAAGCATAGGATATGGTTCTTGACCGGTGTGGCAAAGCGATAGTCAATGTCAGCAAACCACTTCGGACCCATGCGGTCCATGCCCCAGGCGAATAGGATACGCGGGAAAGCCATGTAGGAAAGCGCCACATACCAGATGTTGAACAGGATGAAGGAACTGCCCATCAGGATCAGCAGGAATGGGCTGCGGGTGATAACCGCCGCGAACCCGACGAAGTTCGGCGGCCAAGGGAAGTTGTAGCCCGTTAGGATTGTGCCATTGGTTATGGCATTATCTACGTAGGCAGAAGCGCTCAACCATTGGGACCCGACTAGGTGGTAGAGGGCGGCTGCCAGCCAGATCATAAAGACGGCCGGAACTAACACTGCCGTCAGGTTGGCCAGGATAATGGTCTTATCCGGGCGCTTGACCTCGCCTGCGATAAAGGTGATGCAGTAAGAATAGGCGAAGAGCCAAGACCCAGCTACCATCACCCCTAAGGTATCCCGAAAAGTGAATTTCGTGGCGAGGGTTACCCCGGCGTCTTTCATCATCGCCGTGGCTCCACTAAGGAAGCTGTTGAAATCAAGTGAGCCGTACTGGACCGCTAGCGCGTTCCAAGCATTAACAAAAGTCTGGTGCGAGGCTATGCTGAGGACAATAAGGATCGCCACACCGCCCACCATTGCTATCGCCATCACAACCTTCTGGGCAATGGCGAAGATCTTGATGCCAAACACCAGAAACAACAAGGCAATCAGGTTCACAAAGCTGGCAATCAGGAAATAGTTGACATTAGTGGTCAGTTTGGCTGCGATATCCGGCCTATTTAGGAACTGGAAGACCATCGTGAGTCCTGGGCTAACCGTCCACGGTGCCAGGACAAAGATCCACATGATCCACACAAAGGCATTTCCGAAAGATTCTGCAATGCCGATCAGCGGACCCAGGATGCGGGAATTATAAATATATTCCCCGCCAGATCGCGGCATGCTACCCCCCAAGATGCCCCACACAAGGGAGAAGCCAATCCCGCACAGGATGGCAGAAATGATCGTTGCCCAGATCAAATTGCCCCCTGTATATTGAGAAAGTCCCAAGCTGATCATTACCCACATCGAGACGGTCAAGCCCTGGTTCATAAAACCGACGCCGAAAGCGTCAATGAACGACAGGCCTCTTACAAGGCCGCTGGCCTTGCGAGCAAACGACATTTGTTCAGTCACAGCACTATTCTCCTCTCATCAGTTTTTCTGGTTTGCAAGATTTGCAGAAGCAACAGGTTTGCACTTACTCATCATGAAATCCTCCTCTGGTCCTCCTTCCTCTGGTTAGAATTTTCGTGTCCAATTTTTAGGCCAACGTTCAATAATGACCTTGGTCTGTGTAAAGAACTCAATGGCGTGTTTCCCCTGGCCGTGCAGGTCCCCAAAGAAACTATTCTTCCAGCCGCTGAACGGGAAGAACGCCATCGGGGCAGCCACCCCAATATTGATGCCAATGTTACCTGCGTCCGCTTCGTTGCGGAACTTGCGCGCCACTGAGCCATCGTGGGTAAAGATCGAACCCATGTTGCCATACGTGCCATCGTTCAGGATCTTGATCGCCTCTTCCACCGTCTTGCAGTACATAATACCCAGCACCGGGCCAAAGACCTCGGTGGTGGCTATGATGCCGCCGACCGGTGTATCGGTCAGGATGGTCGGTTTGATGAAGTTGCCGTTCTCATATCCAGGGATGATCGCATTGCGGCCATCCACCAGCATCTCGGCGCCTTCACCCAGACCCTGTTGGATCAAACCCTCGATGCGTTTCTTATCTTCCGGGGTGATAACCGGTCCCATCTGGACTTCGGGTTTGATCCCATAACCGGTCACCCGCTTCGAGGCCGCTTCCGCAAATTTGGGGATAAAGATCTTATCGGCCTCGCCGATCATGATCGCCGTTGAGGCCGCCAGGCAGCGCTGACCGGAACATCCAAAGGCGCTGTCCATCATGATGGAGGTGGTGGTGTCCACATCTGCATCCGGCAGGATGAGTACCGGGTTCTTGGCTCCGCCGGCTGCTGAGACACGCTTGCCATGTGCAGTGCCGCGGCTGTAAACGTGCATGGCAACCTCGGTCGAGCCGACAAAATTGATTGTTTTGATCAGCGGGTGATCGAGGATACCGTTCACGACCTCCGAACCTCCGTTCACTAGGTTGACCACACCTGCCGGGAACCCTGCTTCTTCCATGAATCGGAACAGCCTGACCATCGTGATCGGCACCCGGCTGGATGGTTTGATGACCACAGTGTTGCCGGTGGCCACTGCATATGGAAGAAACCAGAAGGCGATCATGGCCGGGAAGTTGAACGGGGAGATGATACCCGCCACACCCAACGGTTGGCGGATCATCATTTCGTCAATGCCTGGGGCGATGTCTTCCACAACGTCTCCCATCATCAGAGTCGGGGTCCCGCAAGCCACTTCTACATTTTCGATCGCTCGGCGCATCTCACCGCGCGATTCGTCCAGGATTTTCCCATGTTCTTCGGTGATGCATCGAGCCAGATCTTCGAAATTGGCTTCCAAAAGGTCCTTGAGCTTGAAGAGGTATTGGATCCGCTGAGTGACCGGTACTTTGCGCCATTCTTGAAAAGCCTTGTGGGCCATTTGAACCGCTCTATCCAATTCGGCAAGGGAAGAGATCGGAACCTTCGCCAGGATTTCAGCCGTAGCCGGGTTCGGAACGTCACGGAATTTCCCGGTTGAAGATTGGACCCATTTCCCATTCACATAGTTCTTTAGTATCTCTTCACTCATATTCATCTCCTAATGACAGATGTTTATTCTACGTGATTACCTTATCAGTCACTTCCAATGCCTTCTCAACAATCGTCAGCCCTTCATCCAATTGCTCGTTGGTTATGCAAAGCGGCGGGACGACGAATACCACACTCCCCATATTATTAGCCATGATGAAAGTGAACAGCCCGTTTTGCCGCAGCACCTGGCCCACTTCAGCCATCACTGACGGAGCAAAGATTTCCTTCGTTTCGCGGTTGGCCACCAGTTCTAACGCTGAGAACAGGCCAATGTAACGCACGTCGCCCACCGAAGGATGCCGGGTTTTGATGCCTTCGAGTGCCTCACCGAGATGCTTGCCTACCGTGACCGCATTTTCGATGAGATGGTCTTCTTCGTAGACTGCAATGGTTGCCACGGCTGCCGCGCAGGCCAGGGCATGACCGTTGTAAGTCAGACCGGCGTACAGGTATTTATCGTCGAAGAACCTGGCGATCGGCTCCGAGACGATGACCGCGCCAAGCGGCACATAGCCGCTGGTGATACCCTTGGCAGTGGTAATAATGTCAGGGGTGACATCCCAATTATCAACTGCAAACCATTTCCCGGTTCGGCCCCAGCCGCTCATCACTTCGTCAGAAATAAGCAGGATGCAGTACTTGTCGCATATTTCGCGAACGCGCGGCCAGTAGTCATCCGGCGGGACAATCAACCCGTTCGAACCGACCACGCCCTCCATGATGACGGCCGCGATCTTATCCTGACCCTCGTACCGGATTACTTCTTCGAGATGGGAGATGCACTCCCGCTTGCAGGAGTCTTTTTTCTGCCCAAACGGACATCGGTAACAGAACGGATCGAGGAAATGTACACACCCCGGCATGGCGGGCTCGACGGCTAGACGGCGATAATCGCCGGTTAACGCAATGGAGCCGTGCGTTGCGCCATGATAGGAGCGATAACGCGCCAGGATTTTGTGCCTCCCGGTGTAGAAACGGGCGATCTTGATCGCATTTTCGTTCGCTTCTGCTCCGCCCAGGGTAAAGAAAGTTTTTTTAAGATTGCCGGGTGTGATTTCGGCCAACCTTTTACCCAGCAGGCCGCGTGGCTCGGAGGCGTTCCCCGGGTGAACAAAACACAGCTTTGCCGCCTGGTCTTGAATAGCCTTCACCACCTTCGGATGCTGATGACCGACGTTCGTATTCATCAACTGCGAAGAAAAGTCAATGTATCGTTTGCCGTCCGTATCCCAGAAATAAATCCCTTCGGCTTTTTCCACTGGGATGGGGTTTATCTGCCCTTGAACCGACCAGGAGAAAAAGGTATATTCGCGGTTCATTTTTACAATTTCTTGCGAAGTCAATTTTGACAAAGTAGCCTCCAATTGGATTGTAGCTCACGCCCATAGCGTGACCTGCTTTCATACAAGGTTTATCGTTTTACTGCCTTGACCGACTCACGCACCACATTCAACGTGGTATCAACGTCCGCCTCGCTATGGGAGTAGCACAGGAACCAGGGCTCGCGCGGGTCGTGGTCGGGCATTACCCCTCGCTCGATCATCGCCTCGATCAGGGCCAGGTAATATTCCTTCTCGCTCTCGTTCCATGTACGCTGATCAGTGACCTCTTCCACACCAATTGCAAACGAGAACATGGCCGGGTAGCCATTCATGCAGTGTGGAATTCCCGCTTCAGTAAATATCTGTGAAATACCGTTCATAAGCCGTTTGCCGCGCTTTTCGATTGTCTTGAGTATCGGTTCGCGTTGAAGCACTGTCAGCGTGGCCCAGGCTGCCGCAACACCCGGCTTGTTGTTTGTGAACGTCCCACCCTGCGCAACGCCGTGTCCGATAATGGACATGATCTCTCTCTTGCCGCCGAAAGCCGCCAATGGGTAGCCATTGGCAAAGGCTTTGGCATACGTTGCCAGGTCCGGCCTGACACGATAGTACTCCTGCGCACCGCCATTGGCAATACGGAAGCCCGTCTTGACCTCGTCAAGGATCATGACAATCCCGTACTTGTCACACTGGTTGCGGATGAATTGCAGGAAGTCCTTCTGCGGCAGGATGGCGCCGCAGTTCCCCATGCAAGGCTCGACGATAATGGCTGCCACCGTCTCGCCCGCCGCCCGAAGAGTATTCTCCAGGATGTCGGGTGCGTTAAATGGGAGTGTATCAATCATCTGGTTCAACAGGCGCGGGATGCCGGAACTGGACGGGACCGGGATCGGATTGCGCGGATTTCCATACGCCTCCACTGGGGCATAGGTGGACCAAAGGGTGTAATCCTGGAAACCATGATACATGCCCTCGAACTTAATAATGTGTTCTCGGCCTGTATATGCACGCGCTACTCGGATGGCATGCATGGTCGCTTCGGTGCCTGAGCACGCAAAACGGACCATTTCCACACCCGGGCACATGTTGACAAATTTTTCGGCCGTCTCAATTTCAAGTTCGTAGGTCATCGCTGTCAGCGTGCCCAGGTCAATTTCCTGCTTGACTTTCTCGTTGACCTCGTCATAGGCATGGCCCAGGATAATGGGGCCAAAAGCCATGCGGTAGTCAATGTATTTATTCCCATCAACATCCCAGAGATAGGCCCCTTTTGCTTTTTGCAGGTAGGGAGTGATGCCTTCACCCCAGAAACGGAAGTTTGAATTAACCCCCAACGGCATAACCTTGAAGGCTCTTTTCTGTAGTTCGTTGCTCTTTTGCCAGGGAAGGTTCATCATAGTGTCCACTCCAAAGTATTATTTCGAGTTTTCTCTGTGTCTTTCTAAAACAGACCCTCGAGGAATATGCCACTGGTACACATCTTTCAGAACAATCGGTACGATGGACGTTGTCGTCTTGCGCACCCCTGGCATTTTCCCGATCACTTCGGTAACAAACTGGTAGATCTCTGCAGTATCCTTCGCCACCACCTGGATTGAAACATCCATTTCACCGATGGAACAGGCCACGTAAGAAACGCAATCGTATGCCATTGCCTTATGCGCCACATCCATAATGGCGTCAGAGTCAACTTCCAGTACCACGTCGGCGCGTGTGGTCAGTCCAAATGCCTGTGGGTTGACAATTGGACGGATTTGAATCACCCTTTCATTGATCATGCGCTCTATCCGGTAACGCACCACGCGCTCTGATATCCCCCCACCAATGCGGCGCGCAATTTCCGCAGCTGCCAGGCGGCCATCTTCCATGAGAAACTCGACAATTTGCAGGTCTATTTGGTCGTTTTCAGACATTGTCTCAGGTTTTTATGTTTTTTTCCGACTTCCATGTATACTTTACTGGTTTAAACAACAAAGTTCAAGTGACTTATGTCACTTCAGCTCATGATTGAGGGCCATGGGTCTGGAGGAATTTCCTTGACAGAGAGAAACTATGGGAGCACGTTTTTCACAAACTCGGGGTTTGGGGTGTTGGGAATTCCCGTAAGAGAGGGAAAGGGTATAATTCAAATATGAATAACCGCAGCCCACTTGTCATAGGTATTGCTGGTGGCTCTGGATCTGGAAAAACAACCGTCGCCCAGACCATCCTCCAGCGAGTCGGTCCGGACCGGATATCGTTTCTGCAGCACGATGCCTATTACAAGGATTTGAGTGGTCTGCCCCCTGTCCAGCGCGCCGAAGTCAACTTCGACCATCCCAACTCGCTTGAAACCGAATTGCTTACCCAGCACATCCTGCAACTCAGAAGTGGACAGACCGTTGAAGTTCCGATTTATGACTTCTCCACCCATAGCCGCACGGAACGGACCTACACCGTCGAGCCGCGCAGCGTCATTTTGGTGGAGGGCATTTTAATTTTTACCGAGGCAGCTTTGCGGAAACTGTTTAATATCAAGATTTTTGTGGATACCGATTCCGACCTGCGCTTCATCCGGCGCTTGGAACGCGACATCTCGGAGCGCGGCCGGACCATGGAAACGGTTGTCAAACAATACTTGTCCACCGTGCGCCCAATGCACCTGGAATTTGTAGAACCGTCCAAACGATATGCAGACGTAATCATCCCCGAAGGCGGATTCAACGCCGCCGCTCTCGACATGGTCGTGGCGCGAATTGAGGCGATGCTATCATAAGAGCAGATCTTTGCGCCAGCCCTCACTCAGGGCGGGCAAATAGCTCCCCTAGAAAATTTATAAAAAGGATAAAACATGAAACAGTGGAATAAACCCCCGGAATTCGCCATTGACTTGAAGAAGAAATACTCGGCCACCCTGAGTACGGATAAAGGCGATATCGTCCTGGAACTCTTCGCCGACAAGACCCCGCATACAGTCAATAATTTCGTTTTCCTGGCACGCGCAGGCTTTTATGATGGCACCATCTTCCACCGCATCATCTCCGGCTTTATGGTCCAAGGCGGTGACCCAACCGGTACTGGTCGCGGTGGCCCCGGCTACCGTTTCGCGGATGAATTTGATCCCTCGCTTAAGCATGATACACCCGGGATTCTTTCGATGGCAAATGCGGGCCCGGGTACGAACGGCTCGCAGTTCTTCATCACCCATGTTCCAACACCTCACCTAGATAACATGCACTCGGTATTCGGACATGTCGTCTCCGGTATGGATGTACTGCTCTCCATCCCGGAACGTGATCCAGCGAAGATCAATTCTCCGGCAGTAAAGTTGAATAAAGTCACCATCCAGGAAGTATGAATCCAAAAACACGCCTCACCATCCTGCGCATCCTGGCGCTGGTGGGTGTGATAGCCCTCATCGCCGCCCTGTTCATTTTCAGGGAGCAGGTCAAGAAACTCGAAAATTATGGTTATATTGGCATTTTCCTGATCTCCATCGCTGCCAACGCAACCATCATCATTCCGCTGCCGGGTGTGGCCTTTACGACCGCCATGGGCGCCATCTTTAACCCCATTGGTGTGGCAGTCGCGGCCGGGCTGGGAGCCGCCATCGGCGAACTTACCGGGTACATGGCCGGATTCAGCGGGCGGGGCGTAGCCGAACGTGTAGCGCTTTACAACCGCCTGACAACCTGGATGAAAGCTCACCAGAACCTGGCGTATGGGATGATCCTGTTGCTGGCGTTTATCCCCAACCCTCTCTTTGACCTGGCAGGCATGGCTTCCGGAGCGCTCAAGTTGCCGCTCTGGAAATTCCTGCTCGCCTGTGCCATCGGCAAGATTCTCAAAATGCTTATGTTCGCCTATGCCGGTTACTATTCTGTTGCCTGGCTAACCAGATTATTTGGCAAGTAGAGGAAATGAATATGACCAATTACACCAATTTCGACTCCTATCTTGAAACCCACATGGACGAAAGCACTGCCGAACTTTCCCGCTTGGTGGCCCAGCCTTCTGTCGGGGCACAAAACCTGGGAATGCAGGAATGCGCCGCGCTGGTTGCTGGAATGTTACGCCAGCGCGGCTTCGCTACTGAAGTGATGCCCACTGCCGGCGCACCGGTCGTCTTCGGGGAACGCAAGGGTAATGGTGACAAGACACTGCTTTTCTATTGCCACTATGACGTTCAGCCCCCCGAGCCGCTGGAACTATGGGAAACGCCACCTTTCGAAGCATCTCTGCGGGATGGAAAGCTCTTCGGACGCGGCGTTGGCGACGACAAGGGTCACCTAGTCGCCCGCCTGTTTGCAGTGGATGCTCTGCTTTCTACGCTCGGCGAACTGCCCTGCACGGTCAAGTTTATCATTGAGGGCGAGGAAGAGACATCCAGCGTCCACTTGCACGAATACGTGCGCAACAACCTGGAGCGGCTCACGGCCGATGGTTGTATATGGGAATTCGGTGGTGTGGACCACACCGAAACGCCAGTGCAATACCTCGGTCTGCGCGGCATTTGCTACGTGGAACTCTCTGTAGAAACTGCTTCCACTGACGTTCACTCCGGCTTGGGAGGCTCAATTTTCCCCAACGCCGCCTGGCGACTTGTCTGGGCGCTCAATAGCCTGAAGGGTCCCGATGAACGCATTTGTTTGCCCGGGTTCTACGATAAGGTGCGCAAACCATCTCCACGGGATATTGAACTGATGGCCGCCTTGCCCGAGACGGCTGACTTTTACAAAGAGCTGTATGGCGTCAAGTCATTCATCAAAGGCCTGACCGGCGGCGTTGACCTGCGCGTGGAGGAGGTCTTCACGCCCACCTGCACTATTTGTGGGCTGACTTCAGGCTACCAGGGCCCCGGTGGGAAGACCGTCCAACCCGCAAAGGCTTCGGCCAAGGTGGATTTCCGCCTCGTCCCGGACCAGGAGCCTGCGGAAGTGGTTGAACAATTACGCCGCCACCTGGACGCAAACGGCTTCTCCGATGTAAAAGTGGAACAGCTGGGTGGCGAGCCCCCTGCCCGCACCGACCCGGATGACCCGTTCGTGAAACTGGTTTGCGACACTGCTGTGGAGGTTTACGGGGTGCCGATGCGCATCTTGCCGATGGGCGGCGGCTCCGGACCAAATGCGCCCTTCATCCACGACCTTGGACTTCCAGTGGCGACTGCCGGCCTCGGTCACCCGGATGGGCGCGGACATGCCCCCAATGAAAACATCCGCCTGGATTTATACTTGAAACATGCGAAACACATGGCAAGAGTGATGGCGGAGTTCGGAAAATAGATAACTGCAATCAGCAACGATAGGCCTCCGGGTTCTTTGACATCGTCCTTGGAGAGAGAACTCGGAGGTCTTTGTTATATTTGCTGCAATTTGACAGCCGCCGGGAAGGCAGCCGTCAACAATTTTCTCTTACTTCTCCGTTATCGTAATACTCTCAATCATATCCCCGGTAAAAGTGGGATTCTGGGTGGGATCCCGTCGGGTGATGCCGTTGACCACATCCATGCCGCTGATGACCTGCCCAAAGATGGTATAGTCGCTCTCGTTGAGGCCATACGGTCCAAACATGATAAAGAATTGGCTGCCGTTGGTGTCACGTCCAGCATTCGCCATCGCCACCACACCTGCCTTGTCGAAGGCCAGGTCGTTGGCTTCGTTGACAAATGAGTAACCCGGCCCACCCGAGCCGGTGCTGGTCGGGTCACCGCCCTGCGCCATGAATCCCTCCAGTACGCGGTGGAAAGTGGTACCGTCGAAATATCCCTGGCGCGCCAGGAATACAAAGCTGTTGACTGTGATGGGGGCTTTGTCGGGATAAAGCTGGATGACAAATTCCCCGCCTTTTGCCATTTTAACCGTCGCGAAATATTGCTTGGTCACATCGATCAGCATGGGAGGCGCGGCAGAATACTGCTTTGTTCCGGCCAGTTCAGGGGTGGCTCCTCCTTGAGTCGGGATCTGGGGTGTCGAGGTTGGTAACGCGGCCAGCTTGGCCTGCTTGTAGGACACCACTGCCAGCCAGATGGCCACTGCCGCGACCACGATGATAATTCCGATGGTGATGATGCGGGTGTAGAGCTTGCGTTTTGCACGCGCAGCCCGCCGAGCTTCCCGTTTGGTGATGTGGGTCTTTGTCATTGTTTTCTCCTTTTCAATCCCGGTCTTTGTGACCGGTATTGGGTTTTCTCAGGGCGGCTTTTGACTTCTGATATCTAGCGGCCTTCGGGTTTTCCGGGATAGGTTTTGGTTTTTGCGGCCCGGCTGGTTTCTTTAGCGCAGCCACTTCCTGCGGAGTCAGATAACGCCATTCCTTTGGTTTGAGATTACCCAGGCGCAGTTCCCCAATCCGCACCCTGATGATTCGCACCACCGGCAGGCCGGTCACTTTACCCATCTCGCGGATCTGGCGCTTGTATCCCTCTTTCAGGGTGACATTCAGCCAGGCACCTTTGCCATATTTGGAGACGACATACACATCCGCGGGCGCGGTCTTGAAGCCGTCTTCCAGTACCAAACCACGTCGCCATTTGGCTAATTGATCGCCGTCGGGGTGGGTCGCCACTAGCACACGATATTCTTTTTCGTGTTCGTACCGCGGGTGCGTCAATTTATTGGCCAGGTCGCCGTCATTGGTCATCAAGATCAGGCCCTCAGAGTCGAAGTCCAGTCGGCCGACCGGATAGAGCGTTCCTTCCATAGGAACCAGGTCGCGGACTGCCGGCCGCAGATCAGGATCGGTGACGGTGGATATCACACCGCGGGGTTTATAAAGAGCCACATAGATCAGTTCCTCTGCCCCCTTGACAGGCCTCCCATCCACTGTAATCTGGTCGCGTGCCGCGTCGGCTTTATCACCCAGCCCCGCCAACTGACCATAGACTCGCACCCGTCCGGCGGAAATCAATTCTTCGCAACTCCGCCGCGAACCGTAACCGGCGCGTGCCAAAATTTTTTGCAAGCGTTCTTCCATGTCAGCCTTTTAATGCCTCATCATGATTATCGCCATTTTCCACCTCCGGAAGGCTAAGCGGAGGCAGGTCCATTAGCGAGTTCAGGCCAAAGTGCTGGAGGAAATCTGGAGTCGTACTGTACAGGATTGGGCGGCCTGGACCTTCAGTCCGCCCCACCTCCAGGATCAGCCCCTTGCCAAGTAGGGACTTCATCACACCGTCGCTGCTGACGCCGCGCACTGCTTCGATCTGCGGACGCGTGACTGGCTGCTGGTAGGCTACAATTGCCAGAGTTTCAAGGGCAGCCTGGCTCAGGCGGCTGGTCGCTTCCAGTCCGAGGAATCGCTCGATCGTCTCTGCCATTTCCGGCGCGGTGGTTAACTGGACCCGCCCACCGTGTCGCTGGAGACGGAGGCCGCGTGTTTGTAATTCTGCTTCGAGCTGCTTGAGTCCCTCCTCCACCGCTGAAGTGGATATCTCCAGCGCCGTCGCAAATTGCGATGGCGTCACCGGTTCAGCAGAGACAAACAGTAGCGCTTCCAGTGCAGTGGGGATATCCAGTGATGTCGGGTTTTCAGATTCGCTCATGCTATAATACCTCCCATAGGTTTGGAATGCGATGGCCAACTGCCCGATAGGAGAGCCACCGCAAGTTCTAGATGAGAACTTCCGCATTTTTTGTAATCAATGACAGGCAATATTATGGTTAATCGTAAGAATCTGCTTCTCATTGGTGTCTTAACCTTGGCGCTGGCTGTTCTGGCCTGCACCATGAACATCGGCGGACCGGACTACCCGACTCCTGCCATCCCGGTCTCGACCGAGTCGGTGGGCGAACTTCAGTCATCCCTTGAGACGGCGGTCGCAGCCGGAGGAGATTCCGGGCAGATCACGCTGATCTTCACCGAGCCACAACTGACCTCGTTTCTGACCTACAAACTCCAGGCTCAATCCCAGTTGCTGATCACCAATCCGCAAGTGTACCTGCGCGACGGTCAGATCCAACTCTACGCGACCGCCAGCCAGGGTTATTTCGAGGTCACTGCCAGGATCGTTCTGAGCGCCGGAGTGGATGACCAGGGCCAGCTAAAGATCGAGGTGACTTCTGCTGATTTCGGCCCGCTGCCTGTCCCGAATGGGTTGAAGGAAATCATGACTGCCACAATCCTGGAAGCCTACACCGGCGCCCTTGGGCCGGTCGCCACCGGCTTTCGACTGCAGAACGTCACCATTGCTGATGGCACAATGACCATCGTTGGGCAAACAAAATAGCGTTTGGATTATACCAGTAACCCTGATGACCAAAAAACTGCTCTCAATCATTGCAATATTCTTCTTGATGGCCGCCTGTACACCGCAGGTCCAGCAAGAAAATATAAATGTCAGCGTGACCGCCGACGGAGCCAGCCAGAACATCACACTCCCGACCGGTAGCTCCGTCCAGCAGGCCCTCACCGCTGCAAGCGTCAGCCTGTCCCAGACCGACCGGGTGGATCCGCCTGCCTATACCCTGCTGACGGAGGGACTGACCATTACCGTCACGCGGGTGCGGGAAGAATTTGAGACCCAGCAAGTGATCATCCCATTCGAACGGCAGGAACTGCATAATGAATCCTTGCCGGCCGGAGAAACCCGCCTTGTTCAGGCCGGGCAAAATGGGCTGCGTGAAATTACCATCCGGCATGTCTTCGAGGACGGCATCGAAACCGGCAATTCGGTGGTTTCCGAAAATATCTTGCAGGCTGCCATACCGGAGATCGTCATGATCGGCGTTCAGTCGCCGTTTGCTCCCCTGCCTATCCCAGGAAAACTGGCCTATCTTTCCGGCGGTAATGCCTGGATCATGGAAGGCTCCACTTCCAATCGCCGCCCGCTGGTCACCACCGGCGATCTAGATCGG
>Ga0209777_10002336_pt1 | contig 25210 bp, 31 predicted proteins | sample FrelakmetHBP12HB_FD_187147 | JGI IMG/M metagenome (GOLD analysis project Ga0209777, IMG submission 187147) | Freshwater lake sediment microbial communities from the University of Notre Dame, USA, for methane emissions studies -HBP12 HB (SPAdes)... | ecosystem: Environmental > Aquatic >... | reverse complement strand
TGACTGGGATACCACCCCTCAGGTTGTAGCGGTGATATGAGCCACCTCGATGATGATGCTGTCGCTGTCACGACCCGGGGGGCGTCATCATCAATCCCGATGGGTGTAATCTTTGTGCAACAGGTTCTAGCCAGGAAAATGAATACTATGGGCTAAACGAACATGTTCAATGTTGCTGGTGATCGCCCCGCTTGCGAAGTTGATAGTCGGACGGGAGCAACTGAGCGTCTAGGGAGAAAAAGTAATGCAGCAGCTACTTATTGAAGTCCATGATTTAGTTTCTCACAGTGGCAGGCAAGGCTCTGCCATGACAGTGTTTGCCGTGCTCTATCTTCTTGCTCGCAAAATAATGGGCAGGAAAGTGCTTGTCATCTGGAGGGACCCTGGTAAGCCTTACGTCTGGAATGGGCAGTCTGAAGAATTTGGCGAGGAGCCGACGGGAAATAAATCATGAGTTTTTGCCAACCAGCATGTGTAGCATGAAGCACCACAGGCTGGTGTTGGGGCATGCTTGTGGGATATGCACGCAGAATGCCATCGCCGAATCTGGAACCCAAAGGGCGGTTGTCTGAGACACAAGCAACCTTCAATCGGTTATCATTTCAGTTTCTTGAGCAACCAGGCCATATTCTGGCCGAGAGTCTTCATTGTTCCGATTCCTTCTTCGTCCTTTTCCACATCCCCATTGCTGTATCCAATGCCCATATTCCAGTAGCTCGATCCGGGTATAATCATTTCATTCATCAGCATCATATGGTAGATGGAACCGATGGCGTGAACACTGCCTGCTCTGCGCACAGCGACAACAGCCGCCCCGACTTTCCTCTTAAACAGGGTCCCATTCACTTTCGATACCAGGCCAGCTCTATCTATTAGTGCCTTCAATTCAGGTGTGATATCGCCGTGGTACGTGGGAGAGCCGAGGATGAACCCGTCTGCGTCAAGCATCATCCCAAGATATTTATTTAGAGCATCATCATTTTGCGAGCAGCGTTGGTCCTGGTTTGTCAGGCACTTATAGCAGGCCCGGCAGCCATGAATGGGCGTACCGCCTATTTGAACGAGCTCGGTTGCGATGCCCTCTTTCTTTAATTCGTCTAACACTACATTGATAAGCATGCTAGTGTTACCTTTCCTTCGAGGGCTGCCGTTAAATGCTACAACCTCCATAGCTGTCTCCTCCTATGATATCGCGAGGTCTGATCTACGATGATTATAGCCCACCTTAGTTTTGAAGCACAAGCGTAGTATGGCTATAGGCAATAGCCCAGGAAGTATCTGTCAACTCTGAAGGCCACCCCAGCTTCCACACCGTCCACTTGCCCAACACCATTCCCAAGCTCTAAAATTCAAAGCAAAACCCCTCAATTTCCCAAACCATATAAACGCATACACATGTACTGTAAATGCAAATACTTCATATTGTAGTGCTTTGGAGGTGCGTTGTAGTTAAGTATTTGAGTGTAGAGGGGTTGGGATTGAGCTTGCTCCTGAAGCTAAAATGCTCGTAACTCCAAACTCTGTAAGTGGTACCATTCCCGTGGCAAGTCAGACCTTTCTGAAAACCCATCCTTGACAAAATGCCTCGGCTTCACCATAGTCTTACTAGAGCAGGAGGAATATATGAAAGAAATGGTGGCTTATTGTGGTATCGTTTGTACTGAATGCCCAACGTATAAGGCAACCAAGAAAAACGATAACAAGGCCAGGGCTAAGATTGCCGAAGAATGGAGTAGACAATATAAACACACCTTCAAGCCTGAAGATATCAACTGCGATGGTTGCCTGGCAGTCGGCAAGAGGCAGATCGGCTATTGCATGATGTGTGAAATCAGAAAGTGCGGCTCGGATAAACATGTACTGAACTGTGGCTACTGTGTGCAGTACCCTTGTGATAAGCTAAACAATTTCCATGCCCGGGCTCCCCAGGCCAAGGCTAAATTGGAAGCTATCAGAAATACAAGGTAACTGACGAAGAGACTTGATCCTAAGAAGAAGTGGCAGCGACTGGATTTGAACCTGTGACCAAGGGTTACATTCTAGTATCTCGTAGATGAGTCCAGTTTATCACTCCATAGTCGAGCCAGCGTACTTAAATCTTCTATGAACTGGTCTTGGGTCTGCTCCTTCTTTTTCTCGAGTGTCTCAAGTATCTCAAAGGTAAATACCTTGCTGCCAAACGCTTCCCGGTCCTTTTCAAGTCTGTAGTCAAACCAAGAATCAGCTGAAGCCATAAGATTAAAGGCGTTTTGTTTGGCTCGAATGTCAGTAGCATAGTCTAACAAATACATCCCATTTCGTGTATTCGTTACCCTATATATTCCGCCAATGATTTTTCTCTGCTTGTATTCATTTTTGAGTATCTTTTTTCTATCCATATCTGACCTACTATCTCTAGATTGCGACATTCTACAGCGATATGTATACTAGCACAAGAGATAAACGAGGGTGACGCTATAGAAAAGGAGATGGTGTCATGGTTAATGAAAATGGTGTCTCATTGGATAAGCATTGCAAGTCAGTCTATCAGCGTATCAAGGGCAATTGCTGTGATGAATGGAAAAGCAATCGGCTGACTTTTTATGGTTGGTATAAAGACCGATTAGCGAAACAAGAGGTATTATGTGAGTATTGTCATTTACGAGGTGATACCATGCTCCACTATAAACGGCGGTTCAGACCGAATAGGAAAGGCGGTTTTAATAGAGGATTGCATTTAGAGGTAGATAGAAGAATAAGTAAAGACAAAGACGGACCAACGAAATACGAACCAACAAATTGCGTGTTGGCGTGTTATCCGTGCAATAATGCCAAAAGTGACGTTTTTACCTATGATGAGTTTCGCCAGATTGGGGAAATGATATGCAAGGTAAAGAAAGGGTGCTGACGCCTTCAGGTCAATCTCGCAACCCATATAATCGGCTCCCTATCTGGACACTATCGACGAACGAATAGAATGCGACCTAGTCAGAGCGTTAATGAATTAACTGGGAAGCTCGGCAATAATTGTATCCAGGAAGCGCTCCACAATTGATCTTTCAATCACCCTTGTATGTAGTTCATCACTCGCCCTGATTTTCCATTCTTTCGAAAATTTTGAGATCGACCTCGAAAGCTTTTTTCCGGGTAATGGACCTTGCCGATAGGCCGTCTGGTCTTTCCCCGTTAATGGTGGTTTCGATTTTTTTAGCCACTTAGAGTACCCGGTGGGTGTCGCCCCCATGACTAAGAGAGCCTCAACAACATTGTTTTGTGCCGCAAAATTTAGCCCAGATGTTGTTCAGGGACTTAATTGTTCGGCTTCGGGGCAAAGGGAAAGGCAATCTCCTTAAGCTGAGGCTTCATCTGTTTCAGAGTCAAGCTTGGTTCAGGCAATAGAATAGGTTGTCGGAGCGTACGTTTAAGGTGCTCTGACTGCTTCTACCTGAAGCCCACAATTGTTTATCACCAGTTTCCCGTCCATGAACAGAGCAGCTACGCGACTCCCTATGACGTGAAGGTCTGTAAGGGGATTGCCATCAACTATCACCAGGTCAGCTATTTTACCGCTTTCGATAGACCCGAACTCCTTTTCCAATCCCATTGAGTAAGCGCTGTTTATTGTAGCTATCCTAGCAGCCTCAGCACCGTTAAATTGCTTGCCACCAGCCTCCCTATTCAGGTCAAAATCAAAGAGGTTCAATTCGAGGTCCATCATGGCTGGTGTACAAACGAGGATTCCTCCGTCATTGGAAAGTGCCATGCGTGCGCCCTGTTCAAAAAGCAGTCTAAAATTGTCGACACCATAGGAGATATTAGGCGCATAGTACCGGAATAACCGGGTTAGATTGATAATCCCTAGCACTCTGAATTTACCACTTGACATTTTCCTATATGACCTTATCACGCTATCTCTCAATTCCGGTATGTAGTACTCGTCCGCCAGGGTCGTGAATGTATAGGTTTTATCTCTATACTCAGTCAACTGATTCATTTCGGCATGGTTATACCATGGGTCACCTTCGATTTTCCATGAGAGTGCGTATCCCACAGACATAGTGGGGTCAATAACGCACCCTGCAGCTCTAAAAGCATCTACATCTTCTTTGGTAAGATGCGAATCTACAGCCATGTGCGCGAGTGACGAAACCCCAGCTTTTATCCCACGTCGAAAGGACTCTACTGATACATGATGCATCATAGACTTCACACCGCGGCGGCGTGCTTGGTCTGCCAAGGCCTGGAGTTGATTGATTGTCATTATCGTCAAATTTGGTTTGAGGTTGGTCAGACTCTCCCGCTGTTCGCCGATTTTGATGACCTCAGCCCCTCTCTCATCTATAGCTCTGTCTACAGCATCCCTCACCTGTTGCTCACTCGCATTTATGGGGAATTCCACAACACCAGCCTCATGTCTTTCATGGTCAAGTTTAGATACACCTATGGTAGAACCCAGAAGTCGCATCGCTAACCCGTACTTCTCCGCCAGATATGAATTTGGCGGGCCAACAAGAACCGACTGCAGAAAACGGGGACCGGGTATTTTGCCTGCAGAAATCATCTCCCTTAAAGCCCAACTTGAGCGCAAATCCTCGCTGTATGCATCTCTGATATTTGTGATACCGTGAGCAAGGCATTCAGCCATGGTCCTAGCTTTTTGAACCTCACTGAATTTCTTAGAAAGCCTGATATCCCGAATACCGGGAACAAGTGTCGTCACCATCACGTTCATATGACAGTGAGTGTTGAAAAGACCCGGTAAGACGGTTTTCCCCTTCAGGTCTATTGCCAAATCTGGCTTCATGTCTTTAGGTTCACCCGGCAGGCCGGGCATAGCTTTAATCCTTCCCCCCTCGATAATGAGGCTCACTGCATGGCTGAAGTAGGTTCCGTTGATAACATCAAAAAACCGACCATTTTTCAGCTCTATCTTGGCGCCTTTGCCTGGCAGGTGTTCTGTAACAAAGTTGGTCTTGGAATAATCACTCATGGCAGCCTCCTCGCACATTCCCCCTGCTATTCTTTAGAATCTTAAGCTTGTTGCGACATTCTACTGCGAAATGTATACTGGCGCAAGAAGCTCATTCCAATCTAACATCGCACGACCCTTTAAACCTGCAAGCCCTGCACTTGTTAGGGTTTCTGGTTGAGACAGCCTCAATTTCCCCACTGAGTACGTTTTGAATCCTCTCAATAGCCCGCACCGCATCTTCTCTCTGCTCTTTGCCGAAAGCCTGCGCCCAAATGTTCTCTCCGCTGTCTCGATTCCGCAACACTGCGATAATGGGCAGTTCGGGCTTGTACTGCTCCTCAAAGGCCAGACAGTAGCCGAAGGTCTGAATCTGGCTGCTTGGCCATGCCACATCCCCGGGCTTGTCGTCCACTATCAGAATCCTATCTGGCATGAATACGACCTCGTCAATTAGCCCAACAAGGTGTTCTCCCTCCACATAGACTTCCCTAGAAGATAGCACTACCCCTTCAACCTTGGCCTTCGTCAGGGCTTCGCCGATAGGGAGTTCAAGCTCCGCAGCAGCCTTGTGTGCCTCATCGAGTAAAGCGTGGGCCTCTACGCCCTTCTGGACCTCGGGTGTCACCTCGGGCTGCACTCCCTTGACATGCTGGAGGTAAATCTGGTACTCGCAGTAAGCGTGACTGTGAAGCCAACTAACGGGGATTCTGCTGTACATTTACGTTACTTCCAGGGTAGTCGATATGATTGTAGGCTGGGACAAGGTATAAGGCAAGGCGCTCTGAAGACAGCATGAAGCACTACAGGGCGGTGATTTCAGAAGCCCTGCTCTGCAAATCTGCTGGATTATATATGTTCTGGCTTTGCTTTTTACTAGACAACAGGCATTGAAAATAGACAAGGCTGTGCTACTGACGCCAAATGATTCTAGGCTCGTTTTTCAGAGGTATGCGAGAGAATTTGTGTTTGGGATAACCTATCATCATCGTACCTAAGCCAATGTGCCCCTCAGGAAGCCGCAGGGCTTCCATCACAGGGGGGTGAAAAACAATAGCCATTTGAAGATAACCAGACCAGCAGGCTCCCAGACCGAGGGAGTAAGCTGCAAGCTCCAGGTAAGTCAAGGCAATATAGGCATCTACCGCTGCCGAAGGATCCGCCGCAGGCGCATGGGCGATGATTAAATGAGGTGCACCCCGTGTTATTACATCTTCCCCTTGGTCCCAAGCTGCCACCCGTTTCTGCAAATGTAGAAGATCGGCAAGATCAGGCATTTCTTTGATTACCACGCGCATCCAGTCAGCTACCAGCCCAGCAAGTCGTTTGACCTCTTTGGGATTCTCAATGACAAGCCAATATAGGGGCTGCCAATTGTGCCCAGAGGGTGCGTAGGAGGCTATGTCAATTAGTTTAGCCAGCAGATCGCGTGGCACTCCTTTCTGCTTGTATACGCGAATTGAGCGGCGCGACTTTAGGAAATGCTCCACCTGTTCTGAAGAAGGTAGTAAACCTTTCCTTATCGGGATGCAATTCTGCGGCTTCATAGTCGGTATGGCGATGGCTCCGAGCGGACATACAGCTACACAATGACCGCATTTGATGCAATAATCCTCGGCACCATCAATAAGTACGGGAAATGCCCCAGAATCAGCGATCTTTATGAGTCCTCCAGGACATTCTACAGCACACAGACCACAAGAATTGCATTTTTCACGATCAACTGTTAACGTGCTCATTGTCACTTCCTCCTATCCGCTTTTGAATTATCCGTATGCGCCAGGGACTACTTAGCTATGCCTAATATAGCTACGTTTAGCGGAGTAATAGTTATTACCCTTTATCCGTTTTTTCTTTAATAGCCCTTTTCTCTGCAGAACATTGATAGCGTCCCAGACTGAGGCTGGCGACCAGGCATTAATGCTACTTATCAAGTCTTCAAGCGAAAATGCTTTGTCGGGATATCTGCGAAGCAACATGAGCACTTTCTCAGACACAGTATCTAAATCCTTGTCAACTTCCCCAATTGCCATCGGTACGTTGTCCTTGAACTCTTTAGTTATGATTGGTTATCGCGGCAAGATGATTAATGTGAAAGTCTGGAATTCTTGTGTTCTCGCAACACTTGCGACATTCTACTGCGGAACGTATAGTGGCGCAAGTCAGTAACTATACGTCACCTTTGAAGACAGCATGAAGCACTACAGGGCGGTGGGGGGAGGGCAACTTTCACTCAGGGGCTTGTATGGTGCTAGCTGTCGGAGTTTGTGTGGAGGTAGGTGTGGGAGTAGCTGTATGAGTAGACGTGGGCGAAGGAGTGGGTGTAGGCGTTAGTGTTAGCGACAAATCAAATTGACCAGCAGCTGTAGTGTCATACTGGTTAAGATATGGTGAATAAGTTACTGCCGATATCTTGTTCAATGACGGATAAAACTTATATAGCCTTAACCAGCCATCACCGCCACTGGGATAATCCTGATAGTCTGTAAGCAGATTGTAAATCGTATTTCCATTTAATCCTGTAGCAGAGCCGTGGAACTGGCTATGAATATGACCACACAGGACAGCTATTACGTTGCTATGGTATCTTACAATATTACTCCACACCTCTTTACCTGAGGTGTAAGCAGAATCGGTATAAGCTCCGTTGCCATCAATATATCCGTGGGTAATCAATATCGCTTCACGGTCGCTATACTGCGTCAGGGTATCATTTGCCCAAGTTTGAGCACTGGAAAAGAGCGAAGGCGTGCAAACAATGTTCAGCACGATGAAATTCTGCCCCATAGCCGAGAAGAGCTCATAATTGCTGGTGTCACTATTAGAAGGGTAATGCCCACCATACCAAGAATAGCCAGCGAAATCTGTATACGGAAAGTAGCGGTCAAAATACGTTGTGTTACCAGCACCGAAATCCAAATCGTGATTGCCTGGAACCACCGAGTAAGGGATACTTGCATTTCGAATGATATCCATAGAATGCTTGGCTCTCTGCCACTCGATAGTAACTCCCCAGTCATTAGTGAGGTCTCCCAATTGAGCCACGAAGACAATGTTTTGAGCCACAGCGTTATTCGCTATCCACTGAGTCTGGTTATCGAATATCTCTGGATGAGAAGCACTATAGTATTGCGTATCTGGTAATACGGCGATAGTGAAATAGGTTGATGGCGTGATTGTAGGCGTGGGCGTAGGTGTTTGCGTAAGACTAGGTGTAGAACTGGGTGTAGGAGATGGACTTAGTGTAGGGATGATTCCTGGCGACATCGTCACAGTAGCAGTGGGTGAACTTGTCGGAGTCGGCGTAGCTGTAGGTGCTGGGGCTTTGAGGTACGACGTTATGAGGCTGACAACAAGCGCAATCAAGACAAAAAGAGTTATCAGAATTGTTAGATTTCGCATTGGGATTTCTCTGTTAGAGCGCCCTCCACACTAGCATAGCTGAACTAGATTCCTGCATATCCTATCACAACATGGGAAGCGTGACTACTGTACAGGTTCGCAGCATACTACAGAGTTCACCGGTCAGTTTGCTGGATATTGAGCTGAGGACAGCATGAAGCACCACAGGGCGGGGTAGGGTAGGGCAGTTCTATTGCCTTCGATACTTAGAAAAGACATAGTAGACTCCACTGTTGCCGTTTATGTACATAATCCATCATGATACCGAGTGTGTCTCTATCGTGATGGAACTCTTGCAAGTCTTAAAGCGTCTATATGATTAGGGACACCTGAAGTCTACCTATTTTAAGGAGATAGAAGATGAAAACAAAATTAGTATTGGCACTAGGGTTTGTGATGCTTATCGCCGCATTAGCAGTTGCTTTGGCCGGACTCAATGCGACCGGAGGGGTCGCTGCTAGCCAACAACTGGTGGCAAGTTCCGATGCAAACAATCAGCAGGGGATTTGGGTCAGTGGGGAGGGTGATGTGCCAGTTACCCCGAATATTGCTATCTTGAATCTGGGGATGTCGGCCCAAGCATCGACAGTCGCTGACGCTCAATCTCAAGCAGTTGCAGCCATGAATAAAGTGATGTCCGCTTTGACCTCCAACGGGGTCGACCAGAAAGACATTCAGACTCAGTACTTTAGCATTCAACAAGTGACCAATCCTATCCCGCCCATACCCACACCTTATTTGCCTCCGCCTACTTTGCCTCCTGAGACTTCTAATGGGTTATCCAGTGGAGCGTCAACAGTCATGCCTATCGAGCCTCCGGTCCGGCCAACAACGGGGTATGAGGTCACCAACATGGTAACGGTTAAGATAAGAGCCATAGATAACACGGGTGCAATTATAGATGCAACGGTAGAAGCCGGCGGTGACCTCCTCACCATAGACGGGGTCACTTTCTCCGTGGATCAGCCGAACCAATACTATGCTCAGGCCCGCGAGCTTGCAATGAATGATGCAAAAGCCAAGGCCAACCAGCTTGCAGAACTAGCAGGTGTGACCCTGGGTAATGCGACGTACATTTCGGAAAGTTCTTCTACTCCGATAGTCTATCCGGAGGCGTTCAGTGCACAAGGCGCTACTTCGTCAGCTACTACTATCAATCCCGGCCAGACGGACATCATTGTGGATGTTCAGGTAGCCTATGCCATCCAATAATCTTGTAGCATGACCGTACGATTCAATCGATGTCGGCACAATAGGAAGTCGCTAAGATATCAGGAGAATAGGGAAGCATGAAGCACTACAGGGCGCCGTTGGGGTAGATACATTATGCGTCAGACTCTCCTCATTGCTCATTCTTCACCGTCCCCTGATATGATGTCTATCGACATTAGATTACTCCACTGGAGTAAATCCCCAACTCGTGGCAAGATCATCTGCTTCGCTCCTCAACTTCCTCCGGGATTTTCCACCGTTGAAAACACGTAAACATGCGCAAGCAATCTGCTTGGCTAAATGCCACTCAAGTACTCTTTCTCCCTTTGTCAGCAACTGGTCAGAAATCACGATGAGATACAGCTTAATATTGAGTGTCTCGCGCCCTCGGTGCAATATCACCTCTCTCATCATACTGCCCTTAAGAGAATGGGTGGTAAATCGGCAAGATCCTAACACAAACTCCTCCAGTTCAGGTGCTTTCGCTAAGATCTTGCTAACCGCCGTAGTGACGGCATCGGAGGTGCTTATGTTTCGCACTCCATTCCACAGCTCATCGAATCTTTCTTCTGGCATTCGCAACTGGCTACGCAAATCTCGTCGACTCATGCTATCCTCCTTTGCCGGTAGAGTGATTCTAGCTTGCCGAAGGATTCAAATCAAGGTCTGTCATGACTCATTCATTTTCTCGTGATGCATGAAGAACTATAGAGAACAGCTGTGGTAAATACTCAGCCGTTGTGCAGCCCACCCTCAACACTTACAAGGAAGACATAATCGGCCTAATGTTCCGCACTCATGATAACCAGGGTTGTGCCATGGTACGGTTCCGTAGGGATGATTGCGTTGAGTTGGTGCGGAAACTGACCGAGCTCCTCCAAAAAACAGATAGCACTCGTAAATCATCCTAGCAGGTATAGGTAACCGATCGGTTGTGAGTTCATGGCTCTTTAGGCGCACTCCCCGATGCAAGATTTACAAGCTGCTCGGCTTGACGCTTCGCCTTAAGCTTGCGCCTGTAGACCAAGGCATTATTCACATATACCAGTGTGTAACCGCAGCAAACCCCAAGCTGGCCTGTCCTCGGCGCTCCTGGCCAGATGAACACAAAGACTACAGCCAGGAAAGCGCACATCACCAAGAAGTCGCCAGCATAGCCCACTCTTCCAAACAGAAACACATGAATGGGGTTTGCCTCACGAATCCCCAGGCCAGGCCTGAGAAGAATGACCGTAGTACCCCAATCGACAAAGACCTCAATAGCCCATATAGCGCCTGTCACTGCGGATGGGAGAGCTATCTTGGCCCATGAGAATAACGTTGAAAAGCCCACCACAAGCCCTATGAGAATCCCCACAACCAGGAAGTAGCGGGCGATGGTTCTTAGTGTCTTCATGTCGCGAGCACGAGTTCAAGTGATTGGTTTCTTCCCACTGACAAAAGCGAAGAACGCAAAGCGTGTCGGCCCAGAAGCAACATCGACGAAGCCCGCCTCTGTCAGCATTTGAGGAATACTCCAGACATTAGATTGCATCATCCTACCACGGACCAAGGCAGAGGCAACACGGGCCAGGACAGGGTTGGTAGGGCGTTTGAAATCAACCATGAAGTAAAGCCCACCCGGCCTCAGCACCCGGTATATTTCCTTAAACCCCTGACGTTTCAGATCGTCTGGAAGATGGTGAATCACAAGACGGCTGATGACGACATCGAAGGTCGCATCTGGGTAAGCGATCCTCTCGATCAACCCAACTTCGAAAACGATCTCAGAACCACTGCGCTTTGCCTTTTTCCGGGCTACGTTGATCATCTCGGGGGAGGCGTCTATCCCATACGCCGAGCCAGACGCACCGACGTATTTGCTGGCTGTTAGCGTAAGGTTACCGGGGCCGCAACCCACATCGAGAACGTTGTCTCCCGGTTGGATCCTCGCCATTTCAACGATCATGCGGCTGTTGGGGCCGTTCACTCCCAGCCCAATCACATTGGTGAAAATATCGAATAGCGATGCCCGACGGATGACAGCGCCGCTAGTTTCGGGTCCGTTTCCGCTTTTGTTATCATTGTGCACTCTGTGCATAGTTGCACGCTCCAAATACAGCGAATCGAAAGCTTCTTAGGTAATTCTAATAGGCTATTCAAGCATGTACAAGGTACTTCAATCAAAGAACATGCGGAGATTGGGGTCAGCATGAAGCCCTACGGGCGGTGGTGGAGCCGTTATAACCTAATAACTTGCCCTACTTTATTGCGATGTGTACACTATTGCCAGTAGTTATGGCGTGGTCAGACTTACAGGCATTGTGAACACGGAGCTTGGAGAAGTGTAACATGCCGAAGGCAATAGTGAATGGTGTCAGCATTAACTACAGAGTCCAAGGACAAGGCGAACCCTTAGTGCTCATAATGGGATTCCTCGGCCCGCATTGGGCTTGGTTCTTCCAGACTCGTGCTTTTAGGAAGCACTACCAAGTAATTACCCTTGACAACAGGGGCGTTGGGAAGAGCCAGAAGTCAGAAGAACCCTTTACTGTCAGGTCAATGGCTGAAGACACCATCGGACTAATGGACCTTCTAAGGATTGGCAAAGCTCACATAGTTGGCGTATCGATGGGTGGAATGATTGCGCAGGAAATTGCTATCAATCATCCAGAAAGGGTCAGAAAGCTTGTTCTCGGATGCACCTCTGCAGGCGGAGACAGAACAAAGTATCTGCACCCGGATATGATTAAGACAGCAGGTATCAACGAAGGTGTCACCAAAGACGATATCGCTGACATCAACATAGCAAAGGAGTCAAGCGCAGCGATTTATGTAGCATTCAATGGGACAATCGCGAGGATGTTCTCGTTACCCTTGTCCAGGATCTTTACCATCTACGTCATGTTGGCTGGGGGTCAAGGGTATCTAGGCCAAATGAATGCCATACGTCGTCACAGCACACTGGATAGGCTAGGCTCAATCTTAGCTCCTACCTTGGTGATAACTGGAACTGAAGACAGACTTGTGTTGCCTCATTGTTCAGACGTGATAGCCAGTCGTATTCCTAACGCCAAGCTAGTAAGAATAGAACATGGGGGACACGCTTTCTTTGTAGAGAAAAGGAACACCTTCAATAAAGAAGTTCTCGACTTCCTGAGAGCATGAACCACTACAGGGCGTCGGTGAAGTCACCAAGCCACGAACATAGGGATGTTTGCCCTTTCATGCGTATGTTTCAGTCTGATATCTGGATCAATATTCCGTTGGTAGATGTAGCTACGCTTGCGGCAGCTAAGGGATCACGTCCATTTCGTGAGTATCTCTTCCCTTTGGAAAGTCTTCGTGCTGATAAAGAAGAGAATCACATCAACCAAGAGGATAACGGCAGAAATGATAAAAAGGTTGTTTGCATTAAGAGATATTGAGCCTATCTCGCTCGCAACGTAAATTGCGAGAAACGGGAGCGCTATGAGTCCCCCCAAAAGCTGGGCAGCACGCACGTCGCTTGCTCTGGCCGATATGATAACACTCGCCTGGACGGAAAGAATGGCCGACAGGGGCGCGACCAATAAGAGTATTATGCCTATGCTCCAATTCGGAAAATAAGAATAGCCCAACGTCTGGTGAGTTAACTGATTTATGAGCGCCATAAAAACTGCGGCGCTAATATAGATTGCCACGATGGGCGGCAAGAAGGCCGCAATGCTTTTCCCCAGAAGAAGCTCGCTGTCCGTTATGGGTGTTGCCAAAAGCGGCTCAAGGCTCTTCTCGACTTTTTCGCCTACCAAGCTGTAAGAGGCTATGGCTGTGGGCAGGTATGCCGCCCCGATGATAAAGAAAAATGAGAATGCGTCCAATACTCTAGGCAAGACAGAAGGTGAAATGCCTCCGTGTTGACGTCCTCCAAAATGAACCACCAGGGGAAGACCAATGGAAACAATAAGTGGGAAAAGTATGACCGAACGCAGCACGCTCTTGTTCCTCCAGAATATTCGGAGGTCTTTGGCGGCGATGATCCACGCTTTTGAAAGCCTCATATTATCTACTTCACCGTTTTCAGGTAAACTTCCTCTAAAGTCGGGGTGAACTCAGTAACTGACTGTATGCGACCACCAGCAGAGACGATGGCCTCAATAATAGTAGGAATAGTCGTGTCGATATTGCCCACATCTATGATCAATTTGTTGTCTGATATCTCGACCTTGTGTGTTGTCACCTTTTTGACTGCGCTGACAATAGCGTCGTTAACCTGGACAAGCTGGATTTCAGTCTTGACTCCCCCGAGAGATTCTTTCAACTGTTGCGGAGTACCTACTGTCAACAATCTTGTCTTCAGTATCCCGATTCGGTCACATATCCTTTGCGCTTCATCAAGATTGTGAGTATTGAGCAAAATAGTCCTGTTTTCCTTCTTAAGCTCGAGGATAAAATCCCTGACTGTTTTAGATGCTTCCGGATCCAGGTTGGCCGTAGGTTCGTCCATGAACAAAACTTTTGGCTCGTGAATAAGGGCACGCGCTATCGCCAGTTTTTGTTTCATTCCTTTGGATAGCGTTCCGGCGGCGACATCTTTTTTCTCCCATAGTCCCAGCATCTTTAGGAAATGCTCGATATTTTCCTGCCTTAACTTTTCAGTGCATTCGTACAGCTTGCCGTAAAAGTCGAGGTTCTCGTAGACGCTTAGTTTGTCATAGAGGCCCACATTATCGGGAACCAACCCGATTATCTTCCTGATCTTCAAAGAATCGGCGGTGTTACCAACTTCGTAATCTGCTATCCTGGCTTCTCCGCCAGTCTTTGATATGAGGCAGCAGAGCATTCTAACGGTGGTGGTCTTTCCTGCACCGTTAGGCCCGAGGAACCCGAAAACCTCTCCTTCGTCGATATGGAAGGTTAGCCCCTCTACCGCGGTGACCTCATCAAACTTCTTTGTAAGATTCCAAGCGTCGATCAAGGTGAATTAACTCAGCCTGTATATTCTGGCGGAAAGATAAAGGACGAACCCTAATAATTGTACCATAATTTCAAGGACGGTTATTGTTACCTTATTCGGAATGACTAGCTTAGTGGCATAATACTCAAAGATTCTTTGCCAGTGGCATTATTATAGTAGTAGCAAATCAAACATCGGCATGTCCACGTAGATGTATACTCCGTTGGTCATCGCTCGCCTTTGATTTTCTATTTTTAAAAATTTGGACTTTGCCACCGAAAGCTTTTTTCCAGTAATGGACCTTATCGGTAGGCCGTCTAGTCTTTCTCCGTTAATTGTGGTTTCGATTTTCGAAGCCACTTCGAGTACCCGGTGGGTGGTTAAGGGGGTCATAAAAAGAATTTGGCCCCTAAATCTTCCACGATACTGTTGTCGTCTCATCCAGCCAAACTCCATGGTAGTGTGTAGTCTCTACTTACCGCCAAGCACTGCTTCATGCTGACTGCGGAGACAACTGACCTGACAATAAACGAGGCTCTAGGATGCCCGTAGGGGCGTTTTCTAGGGGTAGGTAGTATAAACCCTCAAGTTGGGCTTCAAATTGAAAGCCCTTAAAGATATTTGGCCGTTTAAATATACTTATGCAGCATCGTGCATACGGCTATGTCTACTTTATTGACTGCACCTTGAAAACTGTCCTAGTCTTAGCCCTTATCCACTCCTCAAGATTTAATACCTTTTCCTCGTCCGGCAAATCCCATTTAGGGTTGACTTCAATAGCTAATGCTATGCGGTTGCCCTCTACGTTGGCACCCGTGACATTGCCTCTAAACCCTAAGACTCGCTCTGTCTCAAACTTGGCGCGTTCTAGGTTGCTCTTGGGTGATCCGGCAACAGGTTTTAGGTAAACTATCATGCTCGCCCCCTGGAGTCTTTTAATCTCTGTTCATATCCCTCGACGAAATAAGCGAGACCGTGCTGCAATTCACCCATAGTCATAGGCCCCAAAGCTTCTTCCACTTTTTTCAAGTGAGCCAGCGCAAAGTGCCTCGCAGCTTGCCGGACTTTAGGGTCATCCACGCCGATATCATCTAAGGCCGGGTCCACTAACGCCGGGATTGTCAGGGCTGTGTATTCCCAGTATAGTCTTGTTCTCATCGCTCCCTTCCTTCACGCCTTTTCGCCCTAATGGTATCCTTATGGTCTATTCTGCTGCCTCAAGCTGTTCCTTGAACTTGCGAACCGCTTTAGCATAGCTTGAACCCTGAGGTATATCAAGGGCACCACAATAGCGGGATGGCAATATGTCTGTGCAGTTCCAGAGCTTACCCAACAAATGATTTATACTCATATCGCCCAAGTCTGGTTCCTCGCACTTGCAATACCAATAGTCAAGATATTCTTCAAATTCAACCCTAAGATGTCCCGGTACGTGTCCTCTCATACCTGCCCCCTACAGTATTGACTCTACCTTGAACATCAATCTTGTCTTCGCTGCCATCCACTCTTTTAGCTGCAATACCCTTTGCGCTTCAGGTAAATCCCATTTGGAGTTGATTTCAATGGTCACCACTATGTGGTCGCCCTCAACTTTGGTGTCTTTGACCGTGCCTCTGAAACCTACAACGCGTTGCGTTTCCACCTTGGCACGTTCAAGGTTAGCTTTGGGTGTTCCGCTGACAGGCTCTAGGATGACTTTCATTATCCTTAATCCACTTGCGATATTCTACTGAGATTTGTATAATTGCGCAAGAAGTCTTTAGAGCAGTGGACTATGTCCACTATGGGAGGAGGGCAAAATGATTGGTTCTATACTTGCAAAGAGAACAGTGGGCTCCGCTTTTGCCATGCTGAACCAGGGTGACGTTGACGGGTTCTTCGCTAAATGGGCTGACGAATCCGTATGGAACTTCCCTCCTGATGTCTCAGTTGGGGGCAGCATCAAAGGCAAGAAATCCATAGTAGAGTGGTTTCGGAGATGGATGCAGCAGTTCCCCAAGAGGAAATTCGTTCTGAGAAATGTCTGTGTCAGGGACATATTTTCATTCACTGCAACAAACGTTGTCACTGTCGAGTGGGACCTCTCGGTAACCAATAAAGATGGCAAAGATGTGGGATTGCAGGGCGTTACTGTTGTTGAGATTAGGAACTTCAAGGCTATTCGGGCAACGGACTACTTCTTTAACATTGCAGCCTTGAAGAGGGCGTGGGGCGAGGCTTAAGAGGTAGTACCAACAAATTCACTATCCTTAGGCAGCATGAAGCACTACAGGGCGGTCGGAGCAGCGAGTTCTAGGGGCAACGTAAAGCTAAAAGTCGAACCTTTGCCTAGGCGGCTTTTCACAGATATCCGGCCTCCGTGGAGCTCCACAAGCATCTTACACAAAGCTAGCCCTAAACCGAGCCCGCTCAAGTGTTCCCCGTTTTTCCTTGCACGGTAGTAGGGCTCAAACACTTCCTGCTGTTCCTCCTCAGATATCCCCGGGCCGGTATCACTGACTTCAACTATCAACTGAGGACCCTTCTTCGTAGCTTTCAAGGTAATCCTCCCCTCCTCAGGGGTGAATTTAAGGGCATTGTTAATCAGATTTAGGAGAACCTGACGCACCCTGCCCTTATCCGCCTGGATCAGGAGACGTGAATCTGGTGGCTCTAACACCAGGGATTGGCTGCGGCTCAAAGCCACTAGAGATGAATATTCAACAACTTCCTTGAGCAATTCCTGTATGTCGAATAGCTCGGTTCTTATCTGAAGCATGCCAATCTCACCTCTTGCCAGGTCAAGTAGTTCATCAATCCTGCTGTTTAGATTTGAGGCACCACGGCTAATGTTTCTAGCCAAGCTCAGCAGAGGCTCTTCTTTTAGCTCAGACGCCAACAACTGGCTCGACATCAACATCGGAGTGAGCGGGGTCTTCAACTCGTGCGCCAATGCTCTAGTGAAGTCAACTCGCTTTTGCATTTCCGCTTCGACCCGCTGCCGCAAATCTCTTTCCTGCTGACAGAGGAACTGCAACTTCTCTTCTGCCTGCTTACGCACGACGATCTCCTGTTGAAGTCGTTCGTTTGTTCTTTGCAGCTCGGCGGTGCGTTCTCCTACTACTTCCTCCAGGTGCTGGCGGTAGCTGTTCAATTCCTGTTGCTCACGTTTACGCTCAGTGATATCCTTGGCATAGATTACGGTCGCCACCTCACCATGATAGGTCATGGTGCTCACGCTAGCTTCGATGGGAAGTGCTGTGCCGTCTTTGCGCCGTAGCGTTGTCTCATAGTAATTGGGAACCTGTTCACCTCTCTGCCTCAGCATATATCGTTCCCGTAACCTAGAGAGTTCAGAAGGCTCAAAGATATCCCAGACTGACATTGAAAGTACTTCGTCGGGTGAATATCCCAGCACCTCTGAAACGGTATGGTTGGCAAAGACGATGCCTGCTTCCCTATCTGGCGTATTCTGCAAAATAAGAATCCCCTGCCCGCCCTTCGCCGCGGTTTCAACCAGAGCCCTGTGCCATTCCTCTGACTGCGCCAGCGCCTCCTCGGCTCGTTTGCGCTCAGTGATGTCCTGGGTCGTTCCAAAGAGTCGGCTAGTTTTACCTTCCTTATTCTGCTCGATCTGGCACCAGTTCAAATGGCGGTGGACGGTACCGTCGGTGTGAAATACCCGCAACTCTATCTGGAAATGTTTGTTGGCAGTGATCGCTTTTTGGGCGGCATCGTCAAACATTTTCCGGTCATCAGGATATATTAAGGCCCTGTTCTCCTCGTAACTTGGGTTGCCTCTGGCAGGATCAAGCCCGAAGATGTGGAACTCCTCTTCCGACCACTCGATCTTCTTGGTTATCGGATCAAAAGCCCAGCTGCCAACTTGAGCCATCTTTTGGGATTCGAGCAGCAATTTCTGGCTTTGCTGCAGTTTCTCCTCCGCCTTCTTGCGCTCGGTGATGTCTCTCAATAGACCTGTCAAGCCAACTATCTCACCGTTGGCCCTTAAAGGCGTGGCGCTGAAGATTACTGGAACTTCATGCCCATCCCTGTGTTCTACATAGGCCTCGTCTCGCACATTCTTGCCAGAGAAAACATCTTCCACCATTCTTGCTATTCTTGGGAGGGTTTCCCCGCTCAACAAGTCGGCAAAGTGCTTGCCCACGAGCTCCTCTCGCTCGTAACCAAACATGTTAGCAAATGACTCATTTATGAACATAAATCTACCGGATCTATCCACCTGGTATATGCCATCTAGAGAGGTCTCCACAATTGCCCTGTACTTGTCCTCGGTCTCCGCCATGTCCGCCCCCATTCGCTTGCGCATGATAACAGCACAAGCCCATGTTCCTAAACTATCTTACACTTAGAACGCCTTTCTGTCATGTGCAGGGTTGAAAATCACCTGCATATGGCACAGTTTTGAGGGAAACGTTAGTGGACACTGTGGGGCTTGCAAAAATTTGGTCGAAACACACCAGATATCAACTAATGGCAACCGAGAGGAATAACGTTCAGCTATTTTCCCGAAAATTTTGAAATCGACCTCGAAAGCATTTTTTCCGATAATGGCCCTTCGCTTTTTTAACTCCACTTAGAGTACCCGGTGGGTGTCGTGCCTTACATGTTAAGCCGCCCTGGCTCTTATTGTAGAGCCTCGTTCTTACCTTGAGGTCAAGGCTTGGGGGCAAAACTATTTCGCTTTCCTGAAGTAGGAGAAAACAGTCGTGCGAAATGAACCAGCTGTTGCAGGCACCCTCCACAATCGTTTCTAGTCAAAGGTGTATGGCCACGAAGTTATCTACAGAGTTTCTATACCTATTGACATTCTTGGAAGACCTGCTATGATTATTGGCGATAATACCAATAAACGAAACGGAGACAAATGTATTCAACCAAAGAAGCATCGCTCAAGCTGGGAATCTCCGCAAATCAAGTCAGATATCTTCTGGCTAAAGGGGCAATCAAAGGTAAGAAGCTAGGCCATGACTGGGTAGTCCTCAATCTAGACTACAAACGCAGAAGGAGACCGAAAACCCGGAAGGGAGAGGCTAGTGAAAGGGGAGGGGAGCCATGAGAGGAAGCATAAGGGCACGAGGTAACTCCTGGCAGATCACCATCGACACCGGAATCGGCGCGGACGGCAAGCGCAAGCGCCATATCGAGACTATACGTGGCAGAAAAGGCGATGCTCAGAAGCGGCTGAATGAGCTATTGGTCAACATCGAAAAGGGCATTTATACCCCGCCTGGTCGTCTTACACTGGCAGAGCACCTTCACAATTGGTTGGAGGGATATTGCAAGACTAACTGCTCCCAGCGCACCCTGGACGGCTATACTTCTATTATAGAGCACCACCTAATCCCCGCGCTGGGACATATACAGCTAAAGAACCTTCACCCACAGGCAATACAAAAGTATTATGGTCAGGCTTGCGAGAAGCTATCCCCCCTGACAGTACATCACCACCATCGGACGTTATCTGAGTCCCTCAAGTACGCAGTCCGTCAAGGTTACCTAGGGCGAAACCCCGCTGAGCTGGTTGACCCGCCTTCACCGCACAAGAAGCCTATGCGCACCATGACTCCCGCCGAGGTTGAAACCCTGCTCGATGTGGCAAAGGACAACGCTTACTATCCCATAATCTATACCGCCGTGAGCTCGGGACTCCGTCAGGCTGAATTACTTGGCCTGAGGTGGCGCGATATTGATCTCGATATGCTCTCAATATCGGTTTCCCAGGTGTTATACAAGAGGTGGCGCGTATGCACGTTCAAAGAGCCCAAGACAAGCCACAGTCGACGCCGTGTCGCCATGACGCCAAAACTGGCAGTATACCTCCGAGAATATCAGACAAAGCGTCAAGGGCTTTTCCTGGTGCTAGGGAAGCCGCTTACCCTGGACTCCCTCGTTTTTTCTAACATAGAGGGACAACCAGTAGATCCTGGTGTCTTGTCCCATTCTTTCCGCAAAATAGCGCAAAGAGCAGGATTAACGGGAGTACGATTCCACGATCTGAGACATACATTCGCCAGTCTTATGCTGCTTAGAGGGGCAAAACCTAAGGTAATCAGTGAGGCTCTAGGTCATGCAAGCGTGGCTTTTACAATGGACACCTATTCCCATATAATCGACGGCATGCAAGAGGACGCTATGGCTCTACTCGACGAGGTGCTGCCCGCAGGGGTAGTCCAAGAAAATCCGTCGCCAATCCGTCGCCAACATTTTAATAATCAGTCTCAGACGTCAGGGTAGCTGAGTTGCAGAGCAGCGGTCTAAGAAACACATCACCTCCGCGTCAGTTGTCAATATTCTTGAAAGCAGATAAGATATCGGCGTTAGGCATCAGGTAGCGAGTCAACGTCTGGAAGAGCCCCTATTCGGCTTGGCACTTACAGCAGGTGAAGGGCAACAATGAATGTAAAAACTTGGCTATCAGAAAGAGCAGATGCACCCCCCGCTTTTATAAATGAAGCGAAACGTATCGTAGGGAAAGACAACGTTTCTGCCAAAGAATGTGACCTCATCGCATACAGCCTGGACTACTGGATGTACGGGGTGTTCCTGTCACAGTATGGCTCTCTGCCGTCGCTACCTTCCGTAGTAATCTCGCCCAGAAATCGGGAGGAGATACAGGCTATCCTCAAATGCGCCAACAAATACAAGGTGCAGATTACGCCGTTCGGCGGTGGTTCGGGCGTTCTCGGTGGCGCCATACCGCTAAAGGGGAGCGCCATCCTCAACCTGCAGCGAATGAACAGGTTCATTTCTCTGGACGAAAAGTCACTCGTTGCTGAGTTCGAATCAGGCATAATCGGCGCAAATCTGGAGCTTGAACTGAATCACAGAGGCTACTCCATGGGAAGCATCCCCCAGTCGCTTTACTGCTCCACTCTCGGAGGATGGATTTCGACCCGTGCTGTGGGCCAGTTCTCGACAAAGTATGGAAAGATCGAAGACATGGTATTAGGGATGGAGGTTGTGCTTCCCGACGGGAGCCTGCTCGACATTAAGCCAGTCCCAAGACGGTCTACAGGGCCTTCACTGAAGGACCTGTTCCTGGGTGGAGAAGGGACTCTAGGGATAGTGACCAAAGCGGTGGTATCGGTGCACCCTGTACCGGCGCTTAGCTCCAGACAATCGTTCGCCTTCCCCTCAACTGAGATGGCGCTGGAGGCTGTACGGAAGACCCTGAGGGCCGATGCGAGGCCGGCGGTGGTCAGGATATTCGATGAGCTCGAAGCCGAAAGGTATTTCGGAACAAAGAAGGTTACCGTTATTTTCATCTCGGAAGGCGAGCCGGATTTCGTCCGCCCCGAAAGCAGCTTAATCTCAAGGATCGCTGAAAAGCATGGAGGGTCGCCGCAGGGAGAGAACCCGGTTGAGATATGGCTTAAAAAACGTTTCGACATCGGGCTAGGTCCCACCATAATGCAGCAGGGGGGAATTGTCGACACAATTGAGGTAGTGTCGCTGCACAAAGATGCCGCAAACCTCTACAAAGACATGATGACCTCGATGAGGGCCGTGACAGGTTCCTTGCTTGTTTCCGGACATTTCTCGCATTTCTACCGGGAAGGGGCTTGCTTGTACATCACCTTCGTCGGCTTTCCCACTGACCCGTATCGCTATTATGAGGACACCTGGAAAGCGGCCATGGAAGCAACTCTAAGAAACAACGGCTCTATCAGCCATCATCACGGGATTGGAATGTGGCGAATGCGGTTCATGGAGCAGGAGTTGGGCAAAGAAGGGGTGGAGCTGCTGCGGAGAATCAAGTCGGCCTTCGACCCCAACGGTATCTTGAACAGAGGAAAGCTTGTCGAAAATGCGAGATAAGAAAGAGCTGCAGCGGGTAACCAACTGCGCGCTATGCGCGGACATGTGCAAGTATAGCTGCCCCACCTATCTTGCTGCGGGGAATGAGACAATCAGCCCGCAGAAGATAGCCCGTCTCATTGTATATGAGGATAAGGGATTTATTGAGGACAGGAGGGGCTTCTCCGATGTTATGTTTCAGAGCTGCATGTGCGGGGCATGCAAGCGGCACTGCATCTACAGCGACTACGACCTGCGGAAATTTATCCAGATGGGGCGAAGCAAAGCCTTCAAAGAGGGCCTACTGCCGGATGAGACGAAGAAACGTGTAGAAACGTTCACGAAATATGGTAATCCCCAGGGCGAGCGCCAACTAATTCAAAAGGGCACTGGGAGTGTCGGCTATTTCGTCTCCTGCTCCGCATACAAGGACGAAAAGCTGCTCAAGGCTATGGACAGGATTCTGTCAGCGAGCAAGGGGAAGGTGCAGCAATTCGGCGGCGCCGATATTTGCTGCGGCGCGCCTCTCTATTATGCCGGAGACATTAAGGAATTCAGGAAAGTGGCAAAAAAATTGAAGGGGGAGATCGAGGCGAGGGGACTAGAAAAGGTCATCACGATGTGTCCCAATTGTTTGAAGATGATGAAGGAGGCCTACCCTGAGGCAGGAGTTAAGCTGAATGTTCAGTTGGCTCACACCAGTGAATTTCTGGCTTCTCTTCTTGATGAAGGGAAGATAAGGGTAAGGAAGGCAAAGGGCACGGCAACCTACCACGACCCCTGCATACTTGCCAACGATATGAATATTACTGAAGCCCCGAGGCGGATCCTCACCGCGCTTGGGTATAAGATAAATGAGCCGGTCTACACCAGGGACCACACGCATTGCTGCGGGGCACCTCCCGGGGCGAGGCTCGGATTCAGCAAGCTGGCCGACCAGGTGAAGTCGATGCGCATCAGTGAGCTAAAGCAGACCGGCGCGGACGTCTACGTTTCGTCATGCCCGAGCTGCAAGGCTGTTCTATCCGATATGGCTGTCAAAGACATAGCCGAACTTATTTCTGAGCACATGATCCATGGAAAATGAGAAACTGGCGCGAACAATACAGGGTGAGATAGCACAGGCGACCGGCGAGAAGGTGGCGGTCTCGGTCAGAGACAGCATAGCCGAATTGACCGGCCGGGCTGGCTCTCTTCAGAACGCTGTGGACGCCGGACATATAGCCGCTGGCCCGGAACAGATCCGGGAAGTGATAAACGATATCGATTACCCCGGGAAGATACCCCTTGTCCTCCCGCCGAAAGTATCCGATGAGTTGGCCGGAAAGGAGTTCGATGCTGTAATCGTCGGCGGCGGCGTAATAGGCCTGGCAATCGCCAGGGAGCTCTCGCGGTTTGACCTGAGGATAGCGCTCATTGAAAGGCACCATGACCTGGGAATGGACCAGACGGCACATTGCAACGCCATGATACATCCTGCTCTACTCACAGAACGCGGCACGCTGAAATGGGAGATGAACTACAAAGGAAATGCGATGTGGGACGAGGTTGCCAGCCAGCTCGACGTCGATTTCAAGCGAATAGGGACGCTCGTTGTGGCTGAAAACCCCGACGAAGAGCTGTTCCTCCCCGGTGTGGTAGACCTCGCCAGAAGTCAGAACGACCCGGAGCCGAAGGTGCTGGACAGGGAAGGGCTGGACAGAATTGAGCCAGGGCTTGCTCCGAACATCGGCAAAGGTGTGCTGGTGTGGAACACAGGGGTCATCGGCGTGTTTGAACTCATCATAGCCTATGCGGAGAACGCCTGGGCAAACGGGGTGAAGTTCTTTCTCGATACAAGCGCAATAGGGGTTCAGGTCGAGGATGGCAACATAAAGGCGGTGGAGACGACAAGGGGCACGGTCAAAACGCGCATCCTGGTCAACGCCGCAGGACTTTACTCTGACAAAATTGCGGAGTTGGCTGGAGACAGGTTCTTCACGATTCATCCGAGAAAAGGGGAGACGATTATTTTCGATAAATCCTACCGGCCGGCGCAAACCGTCCTGGCTACGTTCAGCATGGTCGGGGAAAGGAGCGCGTATTCCAAAGGGGGAGGCCTCATCCCTACGGTCGACGGCAATCTTCAGTTTGGGCCAACAGCCGAGGATGTGTGCGACAGGGAGGACGTCTCCACTACCGCCGTGGCGCGCGAGACGCTGTTCAATCGGTTCGCTCCGGCGCTGGAGCGGGTCAAGCCTCACTACACGAAGCCCGACAGGGGCACTATCATCACGCAGTTCGCCGGATGCAGGGCAGCCACATACAAGGAAGATTTCATTATCGAGCCTTCGAAGAAGGTGAAGGGACTGGTGCATGTTGCAGGCATACAATCTCCGGGACTTGCAGCGGCGCCGGCAGTTGCCGAGAGGGCGAAGGAAATCATAGTGGAGAACTGGCACCCCGCCGACAATATGAAATTCGAACCGAAGAGAAAAAGGAGCAAGCATTACAGCGAATTGAACCAGAGGGAGATGAAGGAACTCATCCGCAGCAACCCTCTTTACGGTCATATCGTTTGCCGCTGTGAGCACGTGAGCGAAGGAGAGATTGTGACATCGTTGCACGGCGGTGTTGCGGCACAGAGCATCGATGCAATCAAGCGGAGAACGAGGGCAGGTTCGGGGAGATGCCAGGGCGGTTTCTGTATGCCCAGGGTACTGGAGATCATCAGCAGGGAGTCGAATATCAGCAGGCAGATGGTAACAAAGAACGGGGGAAAGTCTTTTATCCTGAACGGCAAGGTGAAGCAGGTGAGAAAATGAGGTACTTTGTTGTCATCGACGGGGGAACGCAGAACATCAAGGCATTCATCTTCGATGAGAAGGGGAATGAGGTATGTGGCATGGGAGTTCCGGTAAACCCGTACTCTTCCCCTCAGCCCAATTTCGCCG